>JGI24919J38490_100114_pt1 | contig 33558 bp, 36 predicted proteins | sample LinPFosmplate7_FD_38490 | JGI IMG/M metagenome (IMG submission 38490) | reverse complement strand
TGCAGGTCGACTCTAGAGGATCCCACGGCATTAATTGAAGCTGATCGTTGTTATTTTTGTTATGACGCTCCTTGTACTAAAGCCTGTCCAACAAGTATTGATATTCCAGGTTTTATTCAAAGTATTCAGAATGATAATTTAACAGGCGCTGCAGATAAAATCTTAACTGAAAATATTTTTGGCGGCATGTGTGCACGTGACTGTCCTACTGAGGAATTGTGTCAGCAGGCATGCGTACGTAATGATCATGAAGAAAAACCGGTTGAAATTGGATTATTACAACGCTATGCAACCGATTCAGTATTAAATAATGGCGTACAGTTATTTTCAAGAAAAGAAAATACTGAAAAATCTATCGCTGTTGTTGGAGCAGGGCCTGCTGGAATATCTTGCGCACACCGTTTGGCAGTTTTGGGACACAATATAACAGTTTATGAGTCAAAGGATAAGATTGGTGGTTTGAATGAGTATGGTATTGCAGCTTATAAATCTACCGATGATTTTGCACAGCAAGAGCTTGCTTATATTCTAGATATAGGTGGTATCACTATTGAAACAGGAAAGCAACTAGGTAAAGAAATTAATCTTCAGGACTTGCAACAACAATATGATGCAGTGTTTTTAGGATGTGGTCTAGGCACGGTCAATCAATTGAATCTTGATAACGAAAATATTTCAGGTGTTATAGATGCAGTTGAATATATTGCAAAATTGCGGCAAACCAGTAATAAAGATGAACTAATGGTTGGAAAAAATATCGTAGTTATAGGGGGTGGCATGACAGCAATAGATGTTGCCGTTCAAAGCAAACTATTAGGTGCAGAGCAAGTAACTATTGCTTATAGGCGCAGTAAAAATATAATGGCGGCTAGTGAATATGAGCAAGCTTTGGCAAAAAAACATGACGTGCAAATACAATACAATATATCACCAAAACGTCTGCTATCTTCTGATAGCAATGTCACTGCAATTGAGTTTGATATTATGAAATCACAAAATGATGGTAGTTTAATGGCAAGCGGGGAAAATATTACATTAAAAGCCGATGTTGTTTTTAAGGCAATTGGACAAAAATTAGTTACTGAAGGTTTGGTTGAAAATAACAACTTACAACTAAAAAAAGGAAGGATAGTTGTAGATGAGTATCGTAAAACTTCATTGGCTAAAGTTTGGGCGGGTGGAGATTGTGTGCTTGATGGCGATAATTTAACAGTATCAGCAGTTCAAGATGGCAAACTGGCCGCAATTTCAATTAACGAAACGTTAACACAAGGAGCATAACATGGCAGATTTATCTAGTAATTTTTTGGGAATTAAGTCACCTAATCCTTTTTGGTTAGCCTCGGGACCACCTGCAGATAAGGCATATAATGTAAATCGTGCCTTTGAAGCTGGCTGGGGTGGAGTTTCATGGAAAACTTTGGGAGAGGATCCACATATAGTGAATGTTAATGGTCCTCGATACACTTCCATGATGAGTAATGATCGTCGTGTTATTGGTTTCAATAATATTGAATTGATTACCGATCGACCATTTCAAGTTAACCTTAAGGAAATGCGTCAAGTTAAAAGAGACTGGCCTGATAGAGCTTTGGTTGCATCTGTAATGTTTCCAATGAATGAGGCATCATGGGCAAAGTATATCCCCATAATAGAGGATACAGGTGTAGATGGATTTGAGTTAAATTTTGGTTGTCCGCATGGTATGTCTGAACGCGGTATGGGGGCAGCAGTTGGGCAAGTACCAGAGTATATAAAGCAAGCAACTGAGTGGTGTAAAAAATATGCTACGACACCTGTAATTGTAAAGCTTACACCGAATATAACTGATGTAATTTATCCGGCTGAAGCGTGCCTTGAGGGCGGTGCAGATGCAGTGTCATTAATTAACACTATAAATTCAATTATGAGGGTTGATTATGACAATTTGACTATGTTTCCAACTACTGGTGGTATGGGTACACATGGTGGTTATTGTGGTGAGGCGGTAAAACCAATTGCATTGAACATGGTGGCGGAAATAGCTCGCAATGAAAAAACAAAAAATTTGCCAATTTCAGGGATTGGAGGAGTAACAACATGGAAAGACGCAGTTGATTTTATTGCCTTAGGCGCAAGTAATGTTCAGGTATGTACAGCTGCAATGGTTTATGGCTTTAAAATTATAGAAGATATGAAAACTGGGTTGAGTAACTTTTTGGATGAAAAAGGAATGAATTCAGTCCAAGAGCTAGTGGGAAAAGCTGTACCATCAGTTACTGATTGGAAATATTTGAATTTAAACCACATTGACAAAGCTGTCATTGACCAAGATAAATGTATAAAGTGTGGGCGTTGTCATATTGTATGTGAAGATACTTCACATCAAGCAATTGAATATTCTAACAATGGCGGGGATAGAGTATTTACAGTTAACGATGATGAATGTGTTGGATGTAATCTTTGTGTAAGCGTTTGCCCTGTAGTAGATTGTATCTCAATGGTAGCCATGACAACTGGCACTGATCCGAGAACTGGCAAGACAATTTCACCAAAAGTATCTGATTGGACAACCCACCCAAATAATCCATTGAAGGTTTCATGAAAACATAATGGAGAAATAGAATGGGTAATGGAATGGTTGCTGAAAAGGTCAGGAGTAGCTCTCGAAGTAAAGAGAAAATTCGTGAAGAAAATGAACGTATTATTTTAATTGCAGCAGAAAAAGTATTTGCAAAACATGGTCTTAAAGGTGCGACTACCAAACAAATTGCAGATATGGCTAAACTCCCAAAATCCAACATTCATTATTATTTTCATACTAAATTAAATCTTTATAGATATGTCTTGGAAAGCATATTGATTGATTGGATGAAGGCCTCTGACACATTTGATACATTTGATGAACCACGGGAAGCAATTAGATATTATGTTGGAGCAAAAATGGATTTGTCGCGTACAAGACCATTCGGCTCAAAAGTATGGGCAAATGAAATTATCAGTGGTGCCCCAGTCATGGAAGAAATACTATCATCAAAATTGAAAAAATGGGTTGATACTTGCGTTAATTCAATAAATACATGGATTGAACTAAAGAAAATTGTTAATGTGGGAGATGCCCATACCTTGTTATATATGATTTGGGCCACCACTCAACACTATGCTGACTTTGACTATCAAGTGGTGATATTAAATAATGGGAAAAAACTAACAGATAGTGAGTTTGAAGAAAAAAAACAACAAGTTATAAATCTAGTTTTACGCAGTGTTGGTTTAGATCCTTAGTAAGGTGGAAAGAAAAAATAGGGTAAGGAATTTAAAAGATGAGTAGTAGTGGAGAGAAATTAAGAAAGTTAGTTGTTGAAAGTAAGCCACTTCAAATTGTAGGCACTGTTAATGCCTATAGTGCAATTATGGCTGAAAAGGTTGGGCATCAATCAATCTACTTATCAGGTGGCGGTGTAGCAGCATCCTCTCTTGGAGTCCCTGACCTTGGTATTACCACCCTTGAAGATGTGCTCGAAGATGCTAAAAGAATTACTCAGGCAACTTCACTACCATTATTAGTAGATGCTGATACTGGTTGGGGAGATGCGCTTAGTATTGCGCGCTGTGTTCGAGAGATGACAAATAGTGGTGTCGCTGCCATCCATATTGAAGATCAGGTGTCTCAAAAGCGTTGTGGACATCGACCAAACAAGGCAATTGTTAGTACTAACGAGATGATTGAGCGTATCAAAGCTGCAGTGGATGCCAAAACTGATTCTAACTTTGTAATTATGGCTAGGACAGATGCACTCGCTATCGAAGGAATGCAGTCTGCTATCGATAAAGCGGCAGCTTTTGCAGAAGCTGGTGCAGATATGATATTTCCCGAAGCATTAAATACTATCGAGCAATATCAAGAGTTTTCTGATTCTATCAATGTTCCTATTCTTGCAAACATAACCGAATTTGGTCAAACACCATTATTTAGTAAGGAAGAACTTTCTGAGGCTGGTGTGGATATGATTCTTTACCCGCTCAGTGCTTTTCGGGCTATGAGTAATGCAGCTCTTAATGTTTATCAACATATTCTAGAAGATGGTCATCAACATAATGTCTTAGAGACTATGCAAACAAGGGAAGAGTTGTATGATTTTCTAAACTATCATCAATATGAAGAGCAATTAGATGAGTTAATGAATAAGGAGAATAAATAGTGAGTGAAAAAAAAATGGGCGGCGCTGGTCTTAGAGGTCAGAGTGCTGGAGAGACATCAATATGTACAGTTGGAGTTAGCGGTTCTGGTCTTACTTATCGTGGTTATGATGTAGTGGATTTAGCTCAAAATACAACATTCGAAGAGGTCGCTTACCTTTTATTGCATGAGAAATTGCCTAACTCCAAGGAATTAAAAGACTATATAGAAAAACTCAAATCATTAAGGGGTTTACAACCAGAACTAAGAGATGCTTTGGAAGGTGTTCCTAAAACTGCTCATCCAATGGATGTTTTAAGGACAGGCTGTTCAGTCCTAGGTAATTTAGAGAAAGAGGAGGGTTTTTTAAACCAAACTGACCATGCTGATCGAATGCTCAGTGCATTTCCATCGATACTTAGCTATTGGTATCAGTTTTCTCACCATGGAAAAAGAATTGATACAGAGACAAATGATGACACTATTGGGGGTCATTTTTTACATCTTTTGCATGGCAAAAAACCTATCCAACTTCACAATCAAGTAATGAGTGTTTCTTTGATTTTGTATGCTGAACATGAATTCAACGCCTCCACTTTTGCTGCAAGAGTTTGTGCATCAACGCTGTCAGATATTCACTCTGCGGTGACAAGTGCTATTGGAACATTACGCGGGCCATTGCATGGAGGAGCTAATGAGGCTGCTAGTGCTATGCTTTCTCAATGGAACGACCCTGATGTTGCAGAGGAAGAGTTGCTTAAAATGCTAGAACAAAAGCAACTTGTTATGGGCTTTGGACACGCAGTTTATACTGAATCTGATCCGCGCAATGAGGTTATCAAGCAGTGGTCAAAAAAATTATCCCTAGAAGTTAACGACAAGCATCTATATGATGTATCAGAAAGAGTAGAATCCGTTATGAGAAGAGAGAAAAATCTATTCGCAAATGCTGATTTTTATCACGCTTCTACCTATGAATTTATGGGAATACCAACCAAACTATTTACCCCAATATTTGTTCTTTCAAGGGTGACTGGTTGGTGTGCTCATATTTTTGAGCAGAGACACAACAATCGCATAATAAGACCAAATGCTGACTATATTGGCCCAAGTCTGCAAAAAGTCAGCCCTATAGAAACAAGGAGTTAGAATAGTGAAAGCAGATAGAATGGCAGCAGATCAAGTTTTGCAAGATATCGCAGATTACGTGATTGATTACAAAGTAGTATCTGAGGAAGCCCTAAACACTGCTAGAAATTGTTTAATGGATACTATTGGTTGTGGTCTGTTGGCTTTAAAATATCCAAATTGCACTAGACATTTGGGTCCAATAGTACCAGGAACAACGGTAGAAAATGGTGCTAGAGTTTTTGGAAGGTCGTTTGAGCTTGATCCTGTAAAGGCAGCTTGGGATATTGGTACAATAGTGCGCTGGTTAGATTTTAATGACACTTGGTTAGCTGAAGAGTGGGGTCATCCTTCAGACAATTTAGGCGCAATTATAGCTCTTAGTGATTATATTTCACGAGTTAATATTGCGAATCATAAATCACCATTAAGTATAAAAGATGTACTTGAGTACATGATTAAAGCTCATGAAATTCAAGGCATTCTTGCTCTTGAAAATAGTTTTAATAAAGTAGGTCTAGACCATGTTTTATTAGTCAGGGTGGCAAGTACAGCAGTCGCAACGCACATGTTAGGTGGTACCAGGGATCAAATTATTGCCGCTTTATCGCAAGCTTGGGTTGATGGTTCTTCCCTTCGAACCTATAGGCATGCGCCTAACACCGGTTCAAGAAAATCATGGGCTGCTGGTGACGCAACATCTCGTGCAGTTCGCTTAGCAATGTTGACGATGGCTGGTGAGATGGGTATGCCTTCCGTTTTGACTGCACCAGAGTGGGGCTTCTATGATGTAAGTTTCAAGGGTAGAGAGTTTAGCTTTTCTAAGAACTATGGATCTTATGTCATGGAGAATATTCTTTTTAAGATATCTTTCCCAGCTGAATTCCATGCTCAAACTGCAGTAGAGTGCGCAGTATTACTTTATCCAGAGATTAAAGAAAAGTTACACAAATTAGAAAGGATTGAAATTACAACTCATGAATCTGCACTAAGAATTATTGATAAAACAGGTGCCTTAGATAATCCAGCTGACCGAGATCATTGCATGCAATATATGCTTGCAGTTGCAATGATTAAAGGCGATTTAGTGGCTGAATTTTATGAAGATACTTTTCATCAAAAAAATCCATTGATTGATGAGCTTCGCGATAAGATGGTGTTGAAGGAAGATAAAAGATACTCAAAGGACTACTTATCAGACGACAAGAGATCTATTGCTAATGCATTGCAGATTTTCTTTAAGGATGGGAGTCATACTGAGAAGGTAGAAGTAGAATATCCAGTTGGACATCGTCATCGTCGCAAAGAGGGCATTCCATTACTAGAGAGAAAATTTCTTAATAGTCTTAAAAGCACTTATTCCAGTGAAGAAAGTAACAGGATTTACTCATTATGTCTTGATAAAGAGAAAATTAAAAAAACACCTGTTAACGAGTTTATGGAGATGTTTATTATTAAAGATTAACGAGCCCTTAGAGTATTTATTTTTCATCTCTAAGTGAAGTGATTGTTGCTATCAAAGCTGAATTAACCTCCCTTGGGCCAGTATCTTTTCGGTTGTTGTGTCTTCTAGCACCTGGAATGCGAACACCATCAATCGCAGTATATTTTTTAAGGAACTCTTCGGTTTGATCTGAGGTATCCTTTCCAGATAATATTTTAGGGGACATGGCAAGAATAAACTGTCCACCTTGAACTGGTCCTCCATCACCATTGTCTCGCTCTTTTGATTCATAAGAAAAAGTTTCACCAACAAGAGGGCCAGATAATAACTCAATCATAAGAGCAATCACAGAGCCTTTATGTCCACCAAATGGAAGCAATACACCTTTATCAATTTCCGATGCATCAGTCGTTAATTCACCCGATGGACTAAGACCAGTTCCAAGTGGAACCGGATGACCATCACGCGCTGCAATTTGAATTTCTCCTTTAGCCATTGATGCTGTAGCCATATCAAAGACAATTGGATTTTTACCAGGACGTGGCCATGAGAAAGCCATTGGATTTGTTCCATATAGTGCTGTGGTGCCACCAGAAGGTGCAACAGAAGGTGTGTAAGAAACTGATGTCAACCCAACTAGGCCATGCTTACTAATTGCCTCAACTTCTGGCCAAAGTGCTGCAAAATGATGACAGCGCTGAATGGCAAGCCCAGCCATTCCAAATTTTTGAGCAGCTGAAATTAATTTTTCAATACCATGTTGATGTGCCAATGGAGCAAATCCATTTTTAGCATCACATCGAAATATTATTGGTGTGATTTCTTGAATATCTGGACTAGCAGAGCCATCAACTTTTTTACTTTGAAGTGCCTTAATATATCCAGGGATTCGAAAAAGACCATGAGAGATTGAGCCATCTCGCTCAGCATTTGTTACTGTTGAAGCAACTGCATCTGCATTTTCTTCATTAGCGCCATGGTTAATTAGAGCAGCTTTTGCCAAGTTAAAAATTTCATCTAAGCTAAGTTCAGTTGTTGTAGTCATCTAATTTAATCCTTATTATTGAATTTAGTTTTTTTTATACTTTTTGATATCCTATTAGTATAAGGAATTCAGCAGTAAAGATAAAAAAAAATGATAACATATCTTTAAAAAATATTCACCAAAGTAAATGAAAAATAATAAATTAATTCAAATAGTTTCATGCCATGCTGAAGGCGAAGTTGGTAATGTCATTATTGCTGGTGTTGAGCTACCTCCAGGAGAAAGCCTTTGGGAACAAGCAAGATGGATTCATCAAGATCAAGCTTTACGACAATTCGTTTTAAATGAACCTCGTGGAGGAGTTTTTAAGCATGTAAATTTATTGGTTCCACCTATAAATCCTAAAGCAATTCAGGGCTTTATTGTTATGGAGCCTGAGCATACTCCTCCAATGTCTGGCTCAAATTCGATTTGTGTTTCTACTGTCCTTTTAAATACTGGAATAGTCCCTATTCAAGAACCTATTACAGAATTCATTCTTGAGGCTCCTGGTGGGTTAGTTCCTGTAAAAGCTTATTGTGAAAAAGGGAAAGCAAAAAGTATCGAAATTCATAATGTTGCATCATTCGCAGACAAATTGGATGTAAACATAGAGGTTGAGGGTATTGGAACGTTAAAAGTTGATACGGCTTATGGAGGCGACAGCTTTGTTATGGTTAATGCTGCTGAACTTGGTTTTGAAATTAAACCTGATGAAGCCAGAGATATATCTGTAATTGGCGCAAAAATAACAGTTGCTGCTAATCAGCAAATCGATTTTAATCATCCACAAAATCCAGACTGGAACCATATTTCCTTTTGCCAGCTTGCACTTCCTATATTTGAAGAGAAGGGTGTTAAGGTTAGCAAAAATACTGTTGTAATCGATCCAGGTAAGTTAGATCGCTCTCCTTGTGGGACCGGTTGCTCTGCTCGAATGGCTATTCTTAATGCAAAAGGATTACTAAAGAAGGGTGAACAAATGATTGGTCGCTCAATTATTGACTCCAGATTTGATTGCAGTATTATTGATGAAATAACTATTGGTGATAAAAAAGCAATCATTTCTTCTATTAGAGGAAGGGCTTGGATAACTGGCACTCATGAGCTCACACTAGATTCTGATGACCCTTGGCCAGAGGGCTATCGATTAACAGATACGTGGCCAATGAAAAAATAATTCTCATATTTACTGTATATTTAACTACAAATTATTAAGGAGGCATCATGGCAATAATTCATTGGTTGGGAACTGGACTCTCTGCAATACCTGGTTTAATAAAGCTTATTGAAGATGGAAACTCTGTAATTGTTTACAATCGTACTGTAGAGACCGCAGCTCAAGCCTTATCAGAAATTAAAGGCGATTTTAAGATCGTTCCATTTTCACTCGATGATATTCAAAATAATGCTAATGCTGGAGATGTTGTGGTTTCAATGTTACCTGGCAACTTCCATGTTCCAGTTGCTGAACTCAGTCTATCTCTAGGTGCTCATTTTGTCTCAAGTTCTTATATTTCAGAAGAAATGCAGAGTCTACATGAGTCATCAGTAAAGAAGAATCTCTGTCTGGTTAATGAAGTAGGTCTGGATCCGGGTATAGACCATAGTATGTCGCACGCTTTGGTTGAGGATTACAAGAATTCAAAAGTTTTTTCTGCAGAAAATCAGCACTCTTTTCTAAGCTATTGTGGAGGTCTGAGTGACACTCCAAATGATTTTTGTTATAAATTTAGTTGGTCTCCCTTAGGTGTTTTAAAGGCTTTAATGTCAACTTCAGTTAGTATTCTTGAAAGTCAAATTTATACTGTTGATAAGCCATGGGAATCTGTTGAGATATATCCATTACCAATGCCTTGGGGTGAAGAGGAATTTGAAGTTTATCCTAACCGAGACTCCCTGCCATTTATTGAGCAATATCAGATGAATGAAGGATTGGAGATTGATCATTTCGTTAGAGGTACCTTAAGATATAAGGGGTGGAAGGATGCCTGGGCTGATATTTTTTCTGAGATTGATTCACTTGAATCTCAAGAAGTAGAGGGGCGTTTAAAGATTCTTAGTGATGATCTATGGAAAAAGTATTCTTATAAAGAGGATGAGGTTGATCGAGTCATTCTGACTGTTGAATTAAAGGTTAAAAAAGACTCTGAAGTTGTTTGGCATAAACAATTTTTACTTGACACACTTGGGAATGTTAAAGGAAGTGCTATGGCTCAATTAGTGTCTTGCTCAGTTGCCTTGGCAGTTGAAGCTGTTCTCAATAAAGAAATACCTCCAGGAGTTAGTGCAGCACCGTACCAGAGTGAACTAGTTAAGCGATGGCTTAATCAGGCTGAAGAAATAAGCGACCACTTTGCTTTGATTGATCATTTGAGTTGAGGCTTTAATGAGCCTTAATAATACCGTTTTTGATCATGAAACCCGAGGCTGGGTTGATTTAATTCCATCTAGGAAGCCACAGGAAAAATTAACCACTAATCTAGAGGCAAAATGGCTTGTAATAGGTGCAGGTTTTACTGGTCTTTCGTGTGCAAGGAGATTGGCAGAACTTAACTCTAATGATCAGATTGTTTTGCTTGATGCTAGAGAGATAGGACAAAATTCCTCTGGAAGAAACTCAGGCTTTGCAGTTACACATAGCCATTTTTCTGGTGTTTATGATCAAGCAAAACTAAGTCATTATAAGAGGGTTGATAGAATAAACCATACAGGCCTTAAATCTCTTAGGACTTTAATTACAGATCACAATATTGACTGTGATTGGCAGGAGCAAGGTTTTTATCATGCTGCTGCAGATGTAGACTCTTCAAAGGAGTGTGATAACTTTATTGATTCACTCCAAAAACGTGAGATTGCACATATTTCCCTTTCTCAAGATCAACTTGAAGAGCAACTAGGAACAAAATGGTATCAAAAAGGCGTAAAGGTAGAAGGCGGTGCATTAATGCAACCAGCTAAATTGGTCTGTGGACTAGCAGACAAACTGCCAAGTAATGTATCACTTTATGAAAATACGCCTGTAACAGAGATGATATTAGGTGAGAATATTAGACTAATAACGCCAAATGCGACGATTACAGCCGACAAGGTTGTATTGGCATGCAATTATGAATCTTTAGCGCTAAATCAGCCAAAACAAAGGATTGTTGGAGTGACACTTTCAGGAAGTATTACTCGTATTTTAAGTAAGGATGAGGTGGCGTTACTTGGGAATCAATCATCATGGGGTGTATTGTCGCTTCACAGTGGCGGTGCAACAATTAGGCTGACTGAAGATGGTAGAATTGCATTGCGTAATACTGCTGAATACAATAATCAATCCTTATTAACTGATCATCAGTTATTTAAAAGACAGAAAATTCATAGAGAGTCATTTATAAATAGATTTCCACAGCTGAGTCATGTGTCTTTTGAGCATTGTTACTCAGGCGTTGAAGGTGTAAGCGCAAATAAAACCAATATCTTTAACAAGTTCTCTAAAAGTCTTTATTTTGCAGGTTGCTACAACGGCTCAGGTATTACTAAAGGAACTGCTTTTGGTATGGGAATTGCTGAATATGTATGTCAACATGAATCTGCTTTAGTAAGTGATTGCCTCGCGACCACAAAAGCTAACTGGCTTCCACCAAGACCCTTATTAGATATTGGGGCTTGGTTTGTTACAAAGCAACGATTTAAAGGGGTAGGTAAAGATAGATAATTACGCTTAAAGTAAATGTCTGGCAGTAGCTCCTATCTCAAAAGCTTTACTTTTAATACTTCTAAAGAGTTCTTGATTATGATTGACAGGATTCACTGGCAAGTAATCCTCATCATTATTTAATAAGCATTCTGCAACTGCTTTTCCAAAATAAGTTCCAGGTCCAATTCCTCTTCCAGAATAACCATATATGGAATAGGCATTATCACCCAGTTTCACAATTTTAGGTATGTGGCTGCTAGTCATTGCAATTCGTCCATGCCAGCTATATTTGATAGGAATATTTTTTAGTATTGGGAAGAGTGACTCCATTTTTCTTTTAGCCCATTTTGTATGAATTTTTGAAGCAATATGTTCAAGATTTCCAACACCTCCAATGATGAATCGATTGCTTTCGTCAAGCCGAAAAGAAGACATTACGCTAGCTGTATCCCAGCAACCTTCACCATTTGGCAAAATCATCTTTGAGATTTTTTCAGGTAGTGGTTCTGTTGCAACTTGAAAGTATTGAACACTAGTGTACTCAGAGGAATTGATGCCGGTTATTGGTTGTTGGTATGCGTTGGTTGCTATTAGTAACATCTTTGCTTTAATTGAGCCTTGTGAAGTTTCAACCATCCAATGGTTATTGCTAGATTGAATTTTTGTGGCTAATGTTGACTCATAGATACTCGCCCCATGAGAGTGAGCCGCTCTTGCTAGACCTTGGCAATAACTCAATGGATTAATTGTTCCAGCTTTTTTATTGAGTAAGGCGCCATAAAATTTAGATGATCCAATTCTTTTTTCTGCTCGTTCTCGATCTAGGAGCTCTAATTCAGCTCCACGCTCAGTTAGCTGTAGATATCGATTTTGTATATCCTTTAGCCCCTTATGTGAATGAGCACAATGAAGCGTGCCTGAGCGATTCGCGTTGCAGTCTATATTGTATTTGTCTATCAGTTTAAATACTAGATCTGGTACAGAAGATAATGATTTATTGAGCTTAATACCTGCATCTTTTCCAAGAATATGCTCAACTTTTTTTGGTGGCAGCCATAAGCCTGAGTTTACTAGACCAACATTACGACCTGAGCCACCAAACCCAATTTGTTTGTCAATGAGTGTGACTGAGAGTCCATTTTCAGCAGCAGCTAGAGCTGCCGAGCAGCCTGTATATCCTCCCCCAATAATTGCTAGGTCAGAAACAACTGAGTCTTTTAGTGGCTCAAAGCCTATATTTTCTTTTGAACTTTCATGCCAAAGGTTCTTTTGTTTCATTGATTCAAGTAAATGGTAATACTGTAATTTAGTATAGTAATTAAAAAAGACGCCCTAAGGCGTCTTTTATTTGAATTACTTATTATTTACTTAAGAAGCGTTGCACCAGTTTCCATACGTATTATCTTTCCATCTTGCAGTTGATGAAAGGCAAGCACTGCTTCACGAGTTCCATCAGGGAAACCCATTATCGCATGAGTGACCAAAACATCATTGTTTTCATAAAGGCAGCGTGATTCATGTGTTACAAAATCATCATTATTCAAAAGAAAAGTAAACATTTCCATCGCTTTTTCTCTATTCATTGTCATGCCATCCATGTGACTAATAAATTCATAGTCATCATGTAAAGTTGCAGCATATGCATCAATATCATTATTTTTAGTTGCTTCTTCGTGTGTTTTAAAAATTGACATAGTTTCTCCTAAATTGTATTGTTAATTATGATGTGCAGAAATAAATAATGATAACGATTAGCGGTATCAAAGGCCTGATTGCATTTTTTACATCATGGTCAGCGCCATCAAAAGTAGGCCATACTTTCATAACTAGACCTATGTTATAAATGAATGCAAAAGCGGTAAAAAGCCCCATTGCACCTAAGAGTTCTCTTGTAGCTGAAAACCCTCCAATTCCAAAAAAAGTGGCAATCAGCATTAAAACTACACCACTCATCAGAAATCCTGCAGGCTTTAAAGCAGCAGCAGCCTCTGGAGAATCCATACGCAATGTTGCAGCAAATTTTTGTGAATTAAAAGTCATCTGAAAAGCAAAGAAACCACCAAACAGTATTAAAAAAACATGACAAAGAACTGGAATACTCATACTACCTCCTATGATTAATTAAATACTTGATTACTATCAAGTACCTTAAGTATACTAAATTTTTTTGTCATAGAGTTGTAATAAGAGAAGAGAAATTATGGATATATCTAAAATACAAAATAAGCTTCAAAAATTTGCTATTGAGAGAGATTGGGAGCAGTTTCATACTCCTAAAAATTTAGCAATGGCGCTAAGTGTTGAGTCTTCAGAACTCGTTGAAATATTCCAGTGGCTAAACGTTGAAGAGTCAAATTCACCTGATCAAAGGCAGACAGAGGAGATTAATAGTGAGGTGGCTGATATTGCAATGTATCTTCTTCGTTTTTGCAGTGTTCTTGGAATTGATCTAGAGAAGGCAATAGAAAGTAAATTAGAGAGAAATGCGGAAAAATACCCAGTTAATTTATCCAAAGGTAACGCGCAGAAATATAACCAGAGGGGTGACTAACTATATCTCAACTTTGTAGCACTCGTATGGCTTTCCTGTCGAAGGTTGTAGGTTAATGTAGTCATCTGATAGGACCACAATCTTCTCTGATTTTTTGTCATTCAGAGTGAACTGTTCTTCCATATTGAAGTACTCATCAAGCCAAGAGTTGTTCCTGTTAGTTACTTTTATATAATCAATCATGCTAACTAGATTTTGGTCTTCAATTTCCCAGAGACCAGTACCTAATGCACTATATCTAACTTTGATTTTTTTTTCTTCAATTGGAAAATCAACAATGAGTTCACCAAAACTGTTCCAGGTGCCATCTTTTTTATATCTAATCATTTCAAATGCAGAGTAACCAGGCCAAATATCTTTACAGATCCAATTGCCAAGTATTTCATTTTCGTAAAAACGAGTAGACATAGCACCAGATGCAGAAGTATTAATAAGCAGTAATGAAAGAACGATTGATAAATATTTCATAGGTCTAGTTTAGGTGAATTATGATAATGCTGTATGAATTATTGATGAATTTTAAGAGAATTAATTTCTTCTATTTTTTAGTTCCTCTGCCATCTCAATTATCTTAGTACTTGTGTTTGCCTTAAAAATGAACGGAAAAAAAGAATGAATGAAAGCAATAATAAATAATAACAAGAGTTTAAAGCTATATTTCAAAGCAACCCAAAGATGCTGAAAGTAAGTCTCTCCAACCTCTTTAGGGTGTTTAGTAAAAATGTTAGCCATAGTAATGAAGATAATAATAATTAATTTTATATTTAGTATAAAGACTTAACAAAAACAAGGTTAATAAATTAAAAAAATTTGTACTAAAATAGAGCTTTTTATAAAAATATGAATGACAAGAGTAATTAAAAGCAATGTCTAAAATTCTAACGAGACAGCAAATTGAACAGTATCATGACGAGGGCTTTATTTCGCCTGTACGAGTTATCTCTGAGGCAGAAGCTTTTTCAATAAAGGCTGAGCTTGAAGAAGTTGAAGCTAATTTTCCAGATGAAATTAATGCCGAGAGCCGCAATAATCTTCACTTGTCTTTTACGTTTCTTGATGCACTAGCGCATCACCCAATAATTGTTGATGCAATGGAGGACCTTATAGGCCCTGATATTGCGCTTTGGGCGTCTGTTATGTTTATCAAAGAACCTGCAACTAAGAACTATGTTAGCTGGCATCAGGATGCAACCTATATGGGACTTAATAGTACCGACTTTCCAACGCCATGGATTGCACTCAGTCCTAGCAATAAGGAAACTGGCTGTATGACAATGATCTCAGGAAGTCATAAAACCTCAATACAAAATCATGAAGATACTTTCGCTGAGAATAATATATTAACTCGAGGTCAGGTTATTAAAGATATTGATGAGTCAAAAGGTGTTGATTTAATATTAGAGCCTGGGGAAATGTCTATCCATCATGGAGCAATAATTCACGGCTCTAAGCCTAACAAAAGTAATCAAAGAAGGATTGGGTTTTCTTTGCAGTCTTATATCCCGCCATCAATACAACAGGTTGTTGGTAGAAACATATGGACTCATATTAGAGGTCAAAAAAGGCAAGACGAAGACGGTATGACGCTTGAGCGACCAAAACACAATATGGATCCTATAACCGTCGTTCAGAGAAAAGTCGCTAATGAAAACTTGTCAGAGATTCTTTATAAGGGTGCTAAGATTAAGCGCAATTACTAAATATACTTTGAGAGCCAGCTAAGTATTTTATTAACCCCATCTTTGGTTTGAGAGGCACTCAAGATGTCACCAAGAACGCCATGCCTCGAGGGGTCATCTTCATTTGTAAGAATTGGGTTATGAACACTAACATTGTTACCCATTTTGGAAATAATTTTTCGTGTCGCTTTAGCAGAAACAACTTGATCATCATCTGAAAACCAAAACAGCAACGGCACTTTAATTTTGTTATGATTGACTTTATAGGCTGCAACGACTGAATCCTTGATTTCAAATAATGCTTTTATTGGATACCTTGTCGTCCAACACCTTTCATGTTCTGCATTTTTTGAAATAAAGAAGTGTTCATTTCCAAACACAAGTGGCATAAAGAATTTTGCACCAGGTACTCTAAGAAGTTGTCCTTTTAAGGACTTAGGCCCAAAGTTTGGAGAGACATAAATAACTGCTTTAATGTCAATTGACTGTTCAAGGATAGTATGAATCAATGAGCAGCCAGTTGAACAGCCAATCAAGACAAGGTGGTTTCCAATTGTTTTACCAATCTCTATAGCCTCTTCAATATCTATCATCCAGTCATCAAAAGTAGCTTCGCCAAGAGCTTTGCCATCTTGACCATGACCTTTAAGTCTTGTAAAGAAAACGTTAGCTTGTAGCTCTTTACCCAACATTTCGATTACCGGACTCAATTCAAAACGGCTTGCTGAAAAGCCATGAATAAATACTAAGCTTGTTTTTGTTTTTTGGTTATTTTTGCTTGACCAGATAATCTTTTTTTCAGTATCTGGACGTATATTTGGGACCTCATTTTCCTTACTTTCAATGAACTTATCTAAAGAGTTAATATCGATCATTTTTTTGTCTTGCTTTGTTTTTTTATGCATTAATTATAGCTCGCTATTTGAGAAAAATATTTATTTTAATTATGTATACAAAAAGATTACTAATATAATTACTTTATGTATACAAAAAGTGTATACTACCTTATCAGTAAGCAATTTGATAAATCTTTAGATGGGTAAATACGTAACAAAAAATCAAAAGGAAGATGAGAAAAGAGTCGTTAGCGTTAGGATTCGTATACCAATTTTTGAAGCGTTTAAAGGAGCATCAATTGCTGCTCAAGAGTACGGCTACAGTATGTCACTTTCTGGTGTTTTTGAGACCGCCATGGAAGATGCAATTTTAGAGTTTAAAGAGATTAGTGGTCTTGATTACCATGACATCGAGAAGACTAATCTCGATAAGAAATGGAAAAGTCAATACAAGCCTGCCTTAAAGAGTTCAACAAGTAAGTCTCGAAAAAGAGACAAGTAAATTTAATTCGATTAGGAGTGAAAGCCAATGTCAGAAAGTAGTGTGATTAAACAGATTAAAGAGTTAAGAAAAGATTTAGACAAGGAGACTCGTTTGTTGAATAAACAAATGGAGCTACCTTTAAATAGCGATCTAGTAAAAGATGTTCACTCAGATAATAACTCAGCTCAGTTGAGTAAGGGTATCGCTTTTTCTAAGTGGCTAAGAAAGATGACTTCACAGTTTGAATCAGTTGATCCATTCTATAAGTAAGTTTTAACTCTAAGACAAGTTAAGTAGTTTTTTTTGGCCAGCGCCATTTAATCAAGGTGCTGGCAACACCAGTCATTACCAATAACCCGCCGATTCCCATTGCTAGTGTAAATTGCTCATTGAGAAGCACTATGCCAGCTATGATTGAGGTGACAGGTAAGAGCATCAGAAAAGGTGATATCTTGCTAACATCGCAGATCCGCAACAAGTGATACCAAATACTATAACCAATAACTGTCATGATAAAGGACAAGTAAAAAACTATCGACCAGTCTACAAGGTTGGCAGTTTTGATAGCTTCCCATTGACCCTCTTCAATAATTAGCGAGATGAGTAGCATTTGAGGGGTAGCTATAATAGCAACCCAGGTCAGTATGGTGATACCTGAGAGCGATTTAAGACGACTGATCATGATTTGTGCTATCGCCCAGAAAACTGCGCCTGTTATTACTAAGGCGACACTATCCAAACTATCACTCAGTCTCGGTTCACCAGCGATAACGATAACACCGGTAAAAGCTAGACCCATTCCTAGGGCTCGAGGCCAGCCGAGTCTCTCTTTGAGGATGAGAGTGCTAAGGAGCGCTAAAATAGGACCCTCAAGTTGCACCAAAATGGAAGCTGTCGATACGTCGATACCTTTTAATCCATAGTAGGTAAATCCATACTGTATCGTCGAACCTATAAAGGCGATTATAAAGAGCTCTCGCATGAACCCCCAAGGCGGTTTTGTAAACCATACCAGTATCAGACCTGCGATACCAAAACGGAGCGACATAAGTAGTAAAGGTGTGAACTGGTCCATACCAATCTTTGTTAAGGCATACCCAAAACCCCAGGTGATAGGGACAATGAGAGCTAAGAAAATTTGCTTAGTGTTCATTGGTACCATACAAAATAAAAGGAGGTCAATTATGACCTCCTTTTGACTACAAAATATTTTTTATTAATTTATGAACGAGATTTGCTATAGAAGAGCCATACAAGTGCAAGCAAAATAATCACATTAGCATAAAACATTGCATCAAGAGCAATTGAGCCGTTAATAACGTGATAGATTGGCATTAGAATCAAAAAAAGCTGAGCCCAAATTAATGGCATAGTAGCGCTTTTAAGCTGCTCATCAGATGTCCAGCTTGGTAACATCCAAAACATGAAACCAATAACCATCATTGCAGAGCCAAAATGTTCAGCCATTGTTGTTAATCCAACGGATGCTGCCCAACCAACTGGAAGTGGAGCTAATCCGCCGAGCATTACGACTCCCATGACAACATGAAGGCCACCAAAGATTTTATAAATAGTTGATAAAGTCATAGTTTTATTCCTGAGTTATTGTTATAAGAAGTTTCTTTATACCATAGAAAAAAAATAGATTTAAAAAAGGGGGTCGAATAAGTCCCCTTTTTTCAAACAGTGTTTCTTATTAGCGTGATTTCCAATAGAAAAGAAGAATGAATACTATGGTTAATCCAACACCAAAATATTGCATACCGCCAGATGGAATTGCCTCGGTAGAAATATGAAATAACTGAACCAATAAGTAGAACACTTGCAGCAGAATCAAAGGCATAGTTGCTTTTTTGAGTTGCTCTGCAGAAGTCCAGTTTGGAAGCATTAAAAACATTACCGAAACAAACAGCATTGTAGTCCCTAAATATTGACCCATCGTAACCATATCTGGTGTACTTTCAAACTGAAACTGGGCTGCCATCATCTCTGGGGTAAGCCACATTGAAGCTGCCCAGATTAGTCCGATTAAGCCATTGAGTCTATAAACTAAAGATAAAGTCATAATATCTCTCCTATAGCATTAAAAAAGTTATCTATAAAAACACGAGTATGGTCATGAGATTTATCCATACTCTTAGAGATTAATCTTAACATAAACATTATATTGGATGGAACTTCATTAGTTTTAAGAGGGAGATAGTGGCACAAAAACTTCATCATTTTGTTTGCAATCATCCAATCAGAGTTAAGCCATTACTGACTTCTGGAATGAATTGATCGAAATCTTGGAATGGAAATATTGGCTTTTTTCTATGTATATTTTTAATACTGCTTAAATCTTGGTTTACCGCACCACTTGATAGAGCTATAAACGAAGGAACCGATAGTTCTTGAAGTTCTGGTGAAAGATATCCTGACTTGACCACCAGTAGTTGAAAGTCCTTAAAGTTTATTTTTAGTGAATCAAAGTCAGCTAGATTATGAAAAGGTCTCCTTAATTCAGAGATCACAATCGTTGTATTTTTTACTTTAACGACAGCACAATGGTTTTCAAAGTATACATCCTCAGCAGTAAGTTTTAGTGATGGTCCGCCACCTCCAAAACTACCACCAAGATTAAATTGATTGCCTTTTCTGAGTTCATCATAGCTAGATTTTGATGCGATACCAGCAAATAAAGCATTTTTAATGTTTGACTCTAAGACTGCTTTTAGAACATCAACCCTATCACCAACACCTCCTGCAGTGGGGTTGTCTCCACTATCTGCAATTATTGAAAAGCCTTCTCCAAGCCAATTGATAGCATCATAAATATTTCCAGATTTCATATCAGATTTAAGCTCTTTACGACTGTCCCAATAAAATTTAGCAATGTTTCTGCAAACAACACTTCCTGATTCTTGGTTCGTGCATGTAACAACAGATGATGCGGTTGCTCTTTTTGAATCAGCCCAAACATAGCCTATCATAAGGTTAGAGTCAAGAATATTTGGTTCTTGATTATAAAGTTCAAGACTTTCATAGATGGATTTACAAGGCTCTACAAAAGTTGATGACATCTCTCCTGAAACCAATACTGGAATTGGAGACCATACAACATAGGGTTTGTAATTACCATTGAGTGCTTTAGCGAGCATCTGTGATGATCGCCAATAGGTTCTCTTGACATCAATGTGAGGAGCAGTTCTAAAGGCTGCAAAGGCATTAATATTGCTAACAATCTTATCGGTGACTTGTCCGTGTAGGTCAAAGCTTACTGAAATAATACATTTCTGTCCAACCACCTCTCGAACTGAAGCAATCCATTCTCCTTCAGGGTCATCAATGTCATCAACATACATAGCGCCATGCATCAAAAGAAGGACGCCATGTAATGTGCCTAATGCCTTAAGTTCTTTAATGAATTGGTCTTTTACCTTAAAAAAGTAGCTGCTCTCAATTGGCCCGCCAGGTACAGACTTATTGAAGAAAACAGGATGAGCTTGAATATTGTAATCTTCAAAAGGATACTCAACTAGGTCAAGCAGCGCTTGACCTCGAAGACTAAGAAAGTCGCTCTCATTTTGATAAAGTGGAGAATAGCTGCTGCACTCCGTGCTAATACCGCCAATGGCAATTTTTTTAGGAGCCATTCAGTATGAATTACAAGTTAATTAACTCCAGCCAGTAACTACCTTGACCTCTATAAACTCATTTAACCCTAATGACCCACCTTCACGACCAATTCCAGAGTGCTTATAGCCCCCAAATGGCGCACCCATTACTGCTCCATTACCGTTAACTTCAACAGTTCCTGAGAGTAGTTTTTTAGATACTCGTCTAGCTCTTTCTGGGTCCTGAGTTTGGACATAGTTTGAAAGTCCGTATGGTGTGTCATTTGCAATCTCGATTGCTTCCTCTTCAGTATCAAATGGAATGATTGATAGAACTGGGCCAAATATTTCAGTTCGAGCAATCGTCATTTGGTTATTGACGTCAGCAAAGATAGTTGGTTTGACAAAATATCCAGTCTCGAGTCCTTCTGGCTTTCCAGTACCACCAGTTACAAGGGTAGCTTTTTCATCAATACCAGCCTGAATTAAGGTTTGGATTTTGTCAAATTGTAGCTGAGAAATAATTGGTCCTATGTGTCTTCCTTGCTTAGAGGCAATATCAACATCAGTTGAGTTTGCAGTCTCCTTGGCTATTTCAACAGCCTGATCATAGACAGAACGCTCTACAAGCATTCTTGTCGGTGCATTGCAGGATTGTCCAGTATTGTTAAAACAGTGCCTAACACCTCTCTTAACTGCTTTTTCATCTGCATCAGCGAATATAATATTTGCTCCTTTACCGCCGAGTTCTAATCCAACCCTCTTAAAGTCATCCGCTGCATTGTGAGAAATCAAAGCGCCTGCTCTAGTTGAGCCCGTAAAAGAAACCATGTCAATATCTGGGTGAGAAGTAAGCTGGCTTCCAACCCCTGCACCGTCTCCATTAACAAGATTAAATACGCCAGCAGGGCATCCAGCTTCTTCAAGCATTTCAGCAAAAATTATAGAATCGAGAGGTGCAAGTTCAGAGGGCTTTAAGACCATCGTACATCCCGCAGCGAGTGCAGGAATAACTTTAAGCGCAACCTGACTGATGGGCCAGTTCCAGGGCGTAATCAGTGCACAAACGCCTTTTGGCTCATAAAATAATTGATTATCTGAATCATCTAACTGCTCTTCAAATTCAAACTTTCTAAGTTGGATAAGAAAATCTTCAATAGCGAATGTTCCGGCTGTAGCCTGAGATGATTTAGAAAAATCAATAGGCGCACCCATTTCCATTGAGATTGCTTCAGCCATGTCATCCATCCTTCTTTCATAGATAGCATAAAGTCTTTCTAGAAGAGCTATCCTATCAGCTTTTGTTGAGGCGGACCATGAAGGTAGGGCTGCTCTTGCAGCAGCTACTGCTGCGTCTGTATCTGCTTGTGAACCAAGAGAAATGACTGCGCATACTGTTTCGTCAGATGGGTTAATGACATCAAAGTCGTTTTTAGTTGAAGGCTCTACCCACTGGCCATTAATATAAAATTTTCTATTATTTAGCATTTTTTTCTCCTAATTAGAGTGTAGAGAATATATTAAGAAATTTTTGATGTCAAGGAAAATATCCAAACAGTTTTTTTTTAGATGCTTTCTAACTTCTCAACTGATAATTTAATGTTGTCCATACTGGTTGCAAAGGAAAGTCTTACATACCCAGGTGCACCGAAAGCTGAACCAGGAACCACAGCTAAGTTAAGCTTTTCAAGGCAATAGGTTGAAAATTCTACGTCATCTTTGAGACCAATACGATCAATAAGACCTTGAACCCTTGGAAACGAATAAAATGCACCACCAGATCTAGGACACTCGATACCATCGATTGCGTTAAGGCTCTCTACTAGAAATTCATGTCGACGCTCAAACGCTTCAACCATCATTTTAATGAAAGATTGGTCACCTGAAATTGCTTCAAGTGCTGCAGCCTGTGAGATTGAGCTTGGATTAGAAGTAGATTGCCCTTGAATCTTCTTCATGGCCTTAATAACTGCCCCAGGCCCTGCTGCATAGCCGATTCTCCAGCCAGTCATCGCATAAGCTTTAGAGACGCCATTAAGAATCACAGTTCTGTCTTTAAGTTTTGGACAAGCCATAGCAATGTTAACAAACTCATCTTCGCCCCAGCGAATATGTTCATAAATATCATCACTTATAATGAATACATTTGGGTGCCTCTCAAGTACCACTCCAAGCGCTTCAATTTCAGACCTACTATAGACTGAACCTGTAGGATTTGAAGGGCTATTAAGGACCAGAAGTTTTGATTTGCTAGTGATGCTGGCTTCAAGCTGCTCAGGGGAAATTTTAAAGTCCTGATCTAATCCTGCATCTATAAAGACAGGTGTTGCATCTGCAAGGATTGCCATATCAGGATACGAGACCCAGTAAGGCGAAGGAATAATGACTTCATCACCTTCATTAAGGATAGCCTGACAAAGGTTATAAAAAACCTGCTTTCCTCCGCAAGAGACCATAACTTCATTCGCCGAGTAGTCGAGACCATTCTCTCTTTTGAATTTCTCGCACACCGCTTTTTTTAGTTCAGCGGTTCCGTCAGCAGGAGTGTATCTAGTTTCTCCAGCACCAATTGCATGAATCGCTGCCTTTTGAATATTTGTTGGAGTGTCAAAGTCTGGCTCACCTGAACCCATAGAAATAATTTGGATCCCTTGAGATTTCAACTCTTTGGCTTTATCACTAACCGCCATAGTTGCTGATGGCTTAACTTTTTGTACTCGATTTGATAAGATAGTTGACATTTACTGAACTCTTTAAATAGTTTAAAATTGAGGGTTTGTTATTTTAATGAAAAACTGCCAATAATGGCTAGAAAATTTCAACTCAAATCGAATTTTTCGCCTAAGGGTGACCAACCCGAGGCGATACAAAAACTACTTGATGGAATCAACTCTGGACAGAAGTATCAAACCTTAGTTGGGGTCACCGGTTCAGGAAAAACGTTTACCCTTGCAAATGTCATAGACAAGAGCCAAAAACCGAGCCTCATAATGGCTCCCAACAAAACATTAGCTGCCCAACTTTATAGTGAAATGAAGGAGTTCTTTCCAAACAATGCAGTCGAGTATTTTGTCTCTTATTATGATTACTATCAGCCAGAGGCTTATGTTCCTGCTTCTGATACTTATATCGAAAAAGATGCATCGATCAACGAACAGATTGAACAAATGAGGCTTTCCGCCACTAAGTCACTTCTTGAGCGTAGAGATGTCATTATAGTAGCAAGCGTCTCTGCGATTTATGGACTTGGTGACCCTGAAAGCTACATGAAGATGCTTCTGCATTTAACGGTTGGTGAGATTACTAAGCAGAGGGAAATCCTTGCAACCTTATCAAAAATGCAGTATTCACGAAACGATGTCACTTTAATTCGAGGTCACTTTAGAGTCAAGGGAGAAGTAATCGATATATTCCCAGCTGATTCTGAAGAAAAGGCAATTAGAGTTGAGATGTTTGATGACGAAGTGGAAAATCTTTCATGGTTCGACCCATTGACTGGTGAAAAACTAAAATCTCTACAGAGAGTCACTATTTACCCAAAAACTCACTATGTAACTCCAAAGTCAACTATTTTGAATATTCTTGATGATATAAAGGTAGAACTTGGAAAACGAAAAAAAGAACTACTATCTCAAAACAAGTTAGTCGAAGAACAGAGACTTTCACAACGAGTTATTCAAGACATGGAGATGATGAGAGAGCTTGGCTATTGCTCAGGTATTGAGAACTACTCACGCTACTTATCTGGTCGCAAGCCTGGCGAACCACCACCAACTCTATTCGACTATATGCCAGACGATGCACTCATTATTCTTGATGAGTCTCATGTTTCTGTGAGTCAAATAGGTGGTATGTACAATGGTGACAGGGCGCGTAAAACAACGCTCGTTGATTTTGGATTTCGTCTACCGTCTGCTCTTGATAATAGACCGTTAAGGTTTGAAGAATTTTCTGAAAGACTGAACCAATGTATCTTAGTATCTGCAACCCCTGCAAACTTCGAGTTAGAGGTTTCTACAGTCATTGCAGAGCAGATTGTAAGGCCAACTGGTTTATTAGACCCATCTATCGATGTTCGGCCTGTTGAAACTCAGGTTGATGATCTATTATCTGAAATTCATAAAAGAGTTGTAGTCAAAGAGCGCGTACTTGTAACCACTCTCACCAAGAGGATGTCTGAGCAGCTTAGTGATTACTTAAATGACCATAATGTTAAAGTTAGGTATTTACACTCCGATGTTGATACCGTTGAAAGGGTAGAAATTATTCGTGATTTACGTCTCGGTGTATTTGATGTTCTTGTTGGTATTAACCTACTTAGAGAAGGGCTTGATATTCCAGAAGTCTCGTTAGTTGCAATTCTAGATGCTGATAAAGAAGGTTTTTTAAGATCAGAGCGATCACTCGTTCAGACAATGGGAAGGGCTGCAAGGCACATTAATGGAAGCGTCATTTTGTATGCAGATAGGATTACTAACTCTATGCAAAGGGCAATGGATGTTACTAGTGGAAGAAGAAATAAGCAGGAAGCCTATAATAAAAAATACGAGATAACACCTAAAGGTATAGTCAAGCCAATTGTTGATATACTGGATACAGATCTTTCAGCATCAGAAATAGATGAAATGAACTCAGAGGTTATACAAGTTCGATTATCTCCTGTTCAGCTTGCTAAAGAGTTAAAGCGTCTTGAAAAAGAGATGTATAAGTTTGCAGAAGATTTAAAATTTGAACAAGCTGCAGATACAAGAAATCAAATTAAACGTCTACGAGATGGACAATTTAAATAACAAAACCTTAAATATTACAGAAATTTTCTACTCCCTTCAAGGTGAAGCAAAAGAAGTAGGTATTCCGACAGTTTTTGTGCGCTTAACGGGTTGCCCTCTCAGGTGTAATTATTGTGATACTGCTTATGCATTCAAAGGCAATAACCCATTGTCGATTGAAAGCATTATGGAGAAGGTCGAAAAATACAATACACACTATGTTTGCGTTACTGGCGGTGAACCTATGGCTCAAAGAAATTGCCTTATTTTATTAGACACTCTTATTGAAGCTGGATATAAGGTTTCAATAGAGACAAGTGGCAGTATTGATATTTCTCCGGTCAATAAAAAAGTATCAGTTGTTATGGATCTTAAGACACCTTCGTCCACTGAACAAAGCCAAAATAGATATGAAAATATTGCCCTTTTAGAGAGTAATGATCAGCTCAAGTTTGTTATTGCTTCAAGATCAGACTTTGATTGGTGCTGTGATATTTTGCAGAACTATAGTGTCGACTCTGAGGTGCTTTTTTCACCCGTCTATGAAAGTCTAAAACCAGTAGAACTAGCTGATTGGATCCTAGAAAAGCAACTCAATGTTCGTCTCCAAGTACAGCTTCACAAAATCCTTTGGGGTGACACAAAAGGTAAATAAAACAATCACTGAATTATAATTTGTTGAACTTCAGGCATAGTCTTGGTTGTTTTGGGTATTGTTATCACTAAAACACTATCTTCAAATTGAGCTGTAATGCCAGTTTTTTCAGCATTTTTTGGGATTAACATTTTCTGCACAAAGGAGTGCTTTGAGTGACTGGATTCGCCGCTGATCTCTTTCTCAGCCTTAATGATAAGGAATTTTTTTTCGATATATATATCTAAGTCCTCTTTACCTATCCCTTCAAGAGTGATATTGAGTGTAAAAGTGTTTTTATCTTCACTCTGGTTCATAAATAATCTTTGATTATTATGTTTTTTACCTATCTCTTCAAACAAATGTTCATGGTGCATATCCATCATCTGCATTTGTTTGAACATGCGTTTCATCATGGATTCAAAATCATTATGCATAGTGCTGTGAGCCAAAACTGAACCAGAAAGGAAAAACAAGGCAACCATGGAGATTTTTTTCATATTAATTTAAACAAAGTAGTTACAAGGAAAAAATATTATAAAAAAATCATTTTTAAAAATCAAGAAAAACCGTAATTTTTTTTTAATAATAACTTATCCTTGATAAATTTTTTACCCTGAAATACTTCCTTCAATTCTTGCCTTTGCTTTATCAATAGCAACGTGATATTGAGGATCTTCTAAGACATTTACCTCTACTAAATGCTTTGCTGTCTTCAGAAGTAGTCTGCATTCAGAGCTTAGGTGTATCAAATGCAATGTTTTACCTGCTTTTTGGTATCGATCAGCAAGTTTATCGATGGCTTGGATAGCAGAGTGATCCATTACTCTTGAGTCTTGAAAGTCTATATAAACATTTTTTGGATCTTGCTTTGGAGTAAAAATAGCGTGAAAGGTATTAATTGATGCAAAAAATAATGCGCCATGGAGCTTGTAAGTCTTTTTTCCATCTGATTCATTTTCTTCAATGGAGTGAATTTTTCCTGCTGAATCCCAAGCAAACGATAGGGCAGACATAATAACGCCTGCAATAACCGCAAGTGCCAGATTATCAGTTAAAACAGTAATAACTGCAACGGATATACCAACAATGATGTCGGGAATTGGTACTTTGCCAAATAAGCGAAAAGATCCCCACTCGAAGGTGCCAATAACGACCATCATCATGACGCCAATTAAGACTGCTACTGGAATCATTTCGATGTATTTAGAAAGGTAAAGTATAAAAAATAGCAACACTACGGAGGCTACTATTCCGGATAACCTTCCTCGACCTCCTGACTTAATATTAATTAAACTTTGCCCAACCATTGCGCAGCCACCCATTCCACCAAAAAGACCGGTCACTGTATTGGCAACTCCCTGTCCAATACATTCGCGGTTTGGTTGGCCTGTGGTTTCTGTTAAATCGTCAATCAAGTTAAGTGTTAATAAACTCTCAATAAGTCCAACTAGCGCCATAACAATCGCATAAGGAAAGACGATTTTTAGCATCTCAATATTAATTGGTACATCAGGCAAGTGGAATGGAGGAAATATGCCTCCAATGGGTGAAATATCTCCAACAGTTCTAGTATCAAGCCCTAAAAATAACACCGCTACTGTGCCAATTACAATAGCAACTAAGGTTGATGGTACAGCGCGAGTTAGCTTAGGTAAAAAGTGAATAATTGTCATTGTAATTGCAACAATTACTAGCATTAAAAATAAAGGGGTTCCAGTAATCCATTCACCTGCAACTTTAAATTGTTTTACTTGTGATAAAAAGATAACAATTGCTAGACCATTTACGAAGCCTAAAAAAACTGGGTGAGGAACAAGTCGAATAAATTTACCCATCCTTAATAGTCCAAAGATAATCTGAATAAGCCCAGTTAAAACGACAGTGGCAAATAAGTATTCCACACCATAAAGGGCTACTAGGGTTCCAATGACTACTGCAATAGCTCCTGTAGCACCAGAAATCATGCCAGGTCTCCCACCAATAATCGAAGTAACCAGTCCAATAGTGAAGGCTGCATAAAGACCAACCAAAGGATTTAATCCTGCCAAAAGAGCAAATGCAACGGCCTCAGGAACTAATGCCAGAGCAACTGTAAGGCCAGACAAGATATCGTTTTTCGCGTTACTAGGAACGCGCTTATGTATTAGCTTAAACATTATTTCCTTTTAGATTGTCTTGTAACTAAGGCTTTGCAGCAGGTACAGACGGTGTAGTTGAAATTACATCAGCATTTTGAGCGCGATGCCTGAGAGCGTGGTCCATTAATGTAATTGCAAGCATTGCTTCTGCGATAGGGGTGGCCCTAATGCCCACGCAAGGGTCATGTCTCCCAGTGGTGCTAATCTCAGTTGCTTTACCTTCTTTATTAATAGTATCAGCGGTAAGTCGTATGCTTGAAGTTGGCTTTAAGGCGATAGAAATTAAAAGGTCTTGACCAGAGCTTATTCCACCAAGTATTCCGCCCGAATTATTGGAAGTAAAACCCTCAGGTGTTATTGGGTCTCTATGAACCGAGCCCTTTTGATTAACAACCTCAAAGCCAGCACCTATTTCAACCCCTTTTACCGCATTAATGCTCATCATTGAATGAGCAATGTCAGCATCAAGTCTGTCGAATATAGGTTCACCTAGTCCTGTAATCATATTACTTGCAACGATATTAATTCTTGCTCCAATCGAGTCCCCAGACTTTCTAAGATTATCCATGTACTCTTCGAGCTCACTTACTTTGCCAGCATCTGGACAAAAGAAAGGGTTGTTGCGCACTTCTTTCCAATCAAAGTTTTCAAATGTGATAGGGCCTAGTTGGGCTAAGTAGCCATGAATCTCAATACTGTACTTTTCTTTTAGGTATTTTTTAGCAATTCCTCCAGCGGCAACTCTTATTGCTGTTTCTCTAGCAGATGATCGACCACCACCACGGTAATCCCTGAGTCCATATTTTTGTTGGTAAGTGAAGTCCGCATGACCAGGTCTAAAAGAGTTAGCAATATTCGTGTAGTCCCTTGGCCTTTGGTCCGTGTTTTTAATTAAAAGACCGATAGGGGTTCCTGTAGTAATCCCTTCAAAAGTTCCAGATACAATTTTAATTGTGTCCGACTCTCTTCTCTGGGTAGTGTGCCTTGAGCTTCCAGGCTTTCTTAAGTTTAAATCACCTTGTAAGTCTTCTTCAGACAATGCCATTCCTGGCGGGCAACCATCAACAATACCAATGAGAGCATCACCGTGGCTCTCGCCAGCAGTTGTTAAAGTAAATAGTTTTCCAAATGAGTTACCAGACATTGTCTATTGAAGTGCGTTGTTTAGATGGCCAATATTATACCAGTGGCAGCTTTTATTTCGAAAAAGATTGATTAATCACCTAGATAAAGAGAAGCTATTCAGCAGCTTTTTTATTAAGTACTATTTTATTTTAGGAGATCATCGAAGTAGAAATAATTGACTCCAGGCTTGCTGTCAATTTTTGAAACCATAGTTTTGGCTAATAACTTCACCTTAACGCTTCTATATTTGCTTGCAGAACCAATTAGAAAAAAATCCATTATCTTAGCAAACTTTAATACAATTACTTCTGCAAACCTTTTTTCAGAACGCTGACCCACTAGAAAGCTTGGTCTAAATATATTTACAACTTTAAAGTCAAGTTCTTGGATAGCTTCTTCGAGTTCACCCTTTGTTTTTAAATAAAAATTACTTGATGAACTTGAGGCTCCAATAGAGGAAATAAGGGTTAGTGTGCTGGCTCCTGCTTCTTTTGCTTTTTTTGCTATAGAGACGTTGTAATCTAGGTCTACCTTTTTAAAATTATCTTTGCTGCCTGCTGCTTTAATTGTAGTTCCAAGGCATATGAAAATATTAATGCATGGTGGTAGTTTCCCATCTATAACAAAAGTGTCAAAGTCTATCTCAAGTGTCTCTACATTTTTAGGTAAATCAGTAATGGGTTTTCTAGATAAAGCAACAACCTTATTACCATTAATACTTAATTCATTAAGGACATTTTTTCCAACTAAGCCAGTAGAACCAGTAACTATTGATGTGCTCATTTTATTTCTTGAGGGTTTTATTATATAAGTGAAATAGCATTGCTGAATTTAAGGTAATACTATTTCGATACCGTCAATATCTCCATTCACATTAATCTTCATTTTGTCAAACTTAGGAGCGCCCATGCCACTAAAGTTATAAAATCCTGCAGGCTCCTTAGGGATAAAGAAAAAGAAGTCTAGCTTTCCATTGTTATTTTTATCTTCAAACGAAGCTAGAGCATATGATCCAGTTGGCTTATTGAAGCTAAAAGGCACACTACAATCTCCATTCTTACTAGGGTCAATAATAATCTCTTGATTATGATTCATCCCGTCATTAAAGCCTGACTCTTCATAAATCAGTATATGAACTGAATGTTTAGTTGAACAACCAGTTATAGAGCCACTAACTGTATGTAAGTGATCATCTGCTTTTGAAATGTTAAGTATTCCTTGCAAGGCAAATAGAGAGATAAATATAGTAAATAATTTATAATTTAGTTTCATAATTGAGTTTTGAAAAAAACAGGTTGATAGTTTAGATAACAAAGTCGAGATTTTAGTGAATTTTGTGTGAGTTTTTTATGAAAATTATAATTTAACTAGTTGTTGATGGAATCATTACTGTAAGAGGGCTTTGAATAAAAAGAAGTATTTGGTGCCCTGGGCGAGATTTGAACTCACGACCCCTCGCTTAGGAGGCGAGTGCTCTATCCAGCTGAGCTACCAAGGCAAGGTTACTATTATTGCCAGTTATGTGAATTAATTCAAGAGATTATTTGATTAATAATGTAATTGGCATCTAAGTAGTCAATATTAATCTTCTTGAGTTTGTCATCAGTATTTAGTACTAGGGATGGAAATCCATTACCACTAATCGATTGTGCTAGTTCAATTTCATTTAGAAGAGTTTCATTTACTTTAGTTGACCTTAAGTCTTTTTTGAATCTTTCAGTATCTAAATCTAAATCGGTAGCAATTTTTATTAAAACATCTTCATTTGAAGGGTTTTGGGCGTTTAGGTAATAGGCTTGTTGTATTGCATCTATCATTGACTGTTCTATATCAGGGCGCTGATTTTTTGCACAAATAACAGCTCTGCATGATGGGTAAGTTGATCGCTTAGGTTCACATAATGTCCAGAAATCATAATTAAATTTTGTGTCCGGAATGACCTCTTGAATTCTTTTCCAGTTACCCATGACATATTCACGTATTTCAGGAGACATTATTATTTTACTATCAGGAGCTAGTCCACCCAGTAAATAGTTAGTATTTATTATTATGGGTAGTGCCTCTTTAACCTTTTTCCAGGTTGGGTTAAATGCCCAGCACCAAGAGCACATTGGGTCATGAATATAGTAGAGAGTATTGTTGGCTAATTTCAAAGAAAAAAAACAAAAAAAGTATATAATGATTTTATAGGGGTAAACATTAGTGGAGTAAAGATATGAAGATAATTTTAAAAAGTATAGTGGTTATTTCTTTTTTTATAACGTCTCAGCTTGCTTTCGCTGGAAGCTTTGTAGACTCTGCAACAGTGACTTCAGTTGAAAAGGTCTATAAACAATATAGGGTTGATGAGCCTTATCAAGATTGCTATATCCAAGAAACCATTCAAAATGGTGATGGCAGTGCTACGAATGAAATTATGGGTGCAATTCTCGGTGGAGCTATAGGTAATCAGTTTGGAGAAGGTGATGGTAATGATGCAATGACCTTGGCAGGAATATTTCTTGGCGCCTCGATAGCAAATGATGCTGAGAAAGCCAATGCTGCTAATCAAGTTGTTGTAAGTCAGGAAGTTTGTGAAAACAAAGTTAGACAAAAAATTGAAAGAAGATTAAGCCACTACAAGGTTTATGTCGAATATGAGGGTCGTGAAGTATCCTTTAGTAGTAAAAAGAGACCTTTTGATGATGTCATTAAAGTCAAAGTAACAATAAGTTCGCTTGACGACTAGATAGGTAATTCTATTTATAACCTTTGTTAACAATAGTTTTTTTTATAATATTTCTTGCAACTGTAATATTAATTGCAGTTGCATTTTTTTATGTTTCATCAATCATAGCGACTCCACCCTATGGAAGGGCAATAGACTTAGCTGAGCAGGAACGCCCTAAAATTGGGCGAGTTATTGCCTGTATCGGAGATTCATTAACTCATGGTAATATTGGTGTGTGCTGGGTTGAAAGTCTTCGTCAAGAGTTTCCAAAAGATATATTTCTTAATGAAGGAATAAATGGTGACGTTGTCTGGCAAGTTCATCAAAGGATTGAACCAATTTTAAAATGTAAGCCAGATATCGCTATCATAATGATTGGTAGTAATGACGCTATGGCATCATTTAATAAAAATTCAGGTGAGCGCTATAAACGCAACAATAATTTGCCCGAGGTGCCAACATTTGAAAACTATCAAAAGTTATTGTCAGAGTTAATTGATCATCTAAGTGCAATACCCAAAATTGTTCTATGCACACTTCCTCCAATTGGAGAGCATCAAAATTCATCTATAAATCAGCACATTAATAAATTTAATGACTGCATAAAATTAACGGCTCAAGAAAAGAACATTTCTCTTTTGCCGGTTTCAGATTCTCTTTGGGATGAGCTAGATAAAAGACTCTATCCTGTAAGGAGTGACTATGACCCAAATACACTGCCAATATTTCGAAGAATTTATGGTGGCGTAATACACCATTATATTTTTAAAAAATCTTGGGACAAGGTTGCTGAGTCAAAAGGTCAGTGGCTATTATTTGACCAAATACATTTAGGTGAGCGCGCTGCAAAAATTATTTTTAATCTTACTAAAAACTATATTTCTTCTAGATAATCATAGACTCTCGCTCTAAAGTATAATTTGTTGTCATATTATTGATGGTAATGGTTTATTGATTCTAAAGTTTGATGAGGTTTTATGAAAGATATTAATGTTGAAGATCGGTTAATTTTTGCGCTCGATGTTCCTGAAGTTGCTCAAGCTAAGGATATTGTCACTGAGCTTGATGATAGCGTAAATTTTTATAAAATTGGTATGGAACTGCTGATGACGGGTCAGTACTTTGAACTTTTAAATTGGCTTATAGAAAAAGATAAAAAAGTTTTTGTTGATTTGAAGTTTTTTGATGTTCCTGAGACTGTTGGTAGAGCAATTGCAAGGTTGAGTGATTATGGAGCTACTTTTGCTACCATTCATGGCAATCAAGCCTTAATGGAAAAAGCAGTTGAGAATAAAAATAATTTAAAAATCCTTGCGGTTACAGCTTTAACGAGCTTAGATAGAGGTGACCTTGATGACCTGGGTTTTGATTGTAATGTTAAAGATTTAGTTATATCTCGAGCAAAGCGCGCTTTTGAGGCTGGATGCGATGGCATTGTTTCATCAGGATTAGAGGTCCCTTATATTCGTGAATATGTTGATAATAAGTTAATTGCAGTAACTCCTGGTATCCGTCCAGTTGCTAATGCTGATGATCAAAAGCGTGTTGTAGATGTTGCTACAGCTTTGTGGGATCCCCGGGTACCGAGCTCGA
>JGI24919J38490_100006_pt1 | contig 33619 bp, 33 predicted proteins | sample LinPFosmplate7_FD_38490 | JGI IMG/M metagenome (IMG submission 38490) | reverse complement strand
GTGGGGTCTCCCCATGTGAGAGTAGGACATTGCTAGGCTTTTATTCAAAATACCCCGACCTTTCTTAAGGCGGGGTATTTTTTTATCTGACTTTATTCTAGTAAAATAAATCGAGTTGAAATCATGAAGAGCTATTGATATGAGTATTAATGCAAATGTAATGAATGTTGTAGATGGGATTAGCGTGATCGATTCTGAATACTACAGTAAGGATTTTGCAGCCATATATCTGATCAGGCAAAAAAATAAAGTTACCATTATTGAAACGGGTACCAATTATAGTGTTCCTCTGGTTAAGGAAGCACTTTCTCAGATTGGCCTTAGTTTTTCAGCGGTGTCATTTGTTATTCCAACTCATGTTCATCTTGATCATGCCGGGGGCGCTGGCTTGCTTATGAAGCAATGTCAAAATGCAACCTTAGTTGTTCATCCAAGAGGGGCTCGTCATCTAATTGACCCAAGTAAACTCGTTTCAGGTGCAGAGGCGGTTTATGGCAAAGAAAAATTCAAAGAATATTATGGTGAAATTATTCCAATAGACGCCAATAGAGTGATTGAGGCAGGCGATAATTTTATATTAGATTTTAATGGAAGAGAGCTCAGATTTATTGACACTCCAGGGCACGCAAGGCACCATTTCTGCGTCTGGGACATGGCAACAAAGTCGATGTTTACTGGCGATACATTTGGAATCTCCTATCGCGACCTTGACCATCATGATGACATATATATTTTGCCAAGTACAAGTCCTGTACAGTTTGACCCAGAATCGCTCATTCATAGTATTAATCGAATTATGGAGTTCAAACCAGAACGAGTCTGTTTAACTCACTTTTCAGCTATTAAACCCACCAAAAAGGCTGTTAATAAATTAATAGAAAGCATCCACTTTGTCAGTGATTTAGCGATAAAGAATGCAGATAAAAATGATGCAGAATCCATCATTTATAACAATATGATGGACTATTTTCTAGAGGGGCTTAATGAAATAGGTTTTCAAAATAATGACCTTACAAAGGAAAGGTTGAGTCTTGATGTTCAAATTAATACTCAAGGCCTGATTTACTGGCAGAAAAATAGACAAGGATAAGACTTGAATTTAATCCTTTAATGAACAAATAGATATAATATAAGTTGGCGTTAAAAACTTGAATATGAAGAATTTATTACTTTATCTTAATGGGTATTTTGCAAGGGTACCTGGCCAACTTATTCCATATCGCAAAATAGTTCTCATACTTGCTTTGCTATCAACCATTTTTATGGGTTTTGGCGCCTCTCGTTTTGTACTTAACACATCATTTGATGTCTGGTTTAGTGAGTCCGACCCCGCAATCGAGGCTTTGGATGAGTTCCGTGATCAATTTGGAAGTGATGATGGTCTCTTCATTGTTTATGAGGCTAAAGACGGTGATGTTTTCTCAAATAAATCACTCACTTTAATCGCAGAGATCACAGAGACTCTAGATAATTATGAGCAAATTAGTGATGATGAATGGCTTAACCAGTATGGTTTAACTGCAGATATTGTTGAATCACTAACGCACATTAAGCGCGTTCAATCCTTATCAAACATAAGAATTCAGAGAAATGAAGACGATGTTTTAAGTTCGCCCCGCTTAGTGCCTAAAAATATTCCAAGTGATATAAGTAAGCTTAGTGCAATTAGTTCTGAGGCAGATGACCAGCCCTCTCTTGAGCTATTTATGTTTTCTAAGGATCATCGCTATGGGGCAATCTCCATCAAAACTGATTTTGGTGCTATTCCAGTTATTCAAGAGTCTGATGACGACGACTCTCTTTTTTCTGACGATGACTGGAGTGATGATTTTGATGCCAGCATGGATGATAGTGCTGTAATTCAAAAAATTGAATACCAGCCCGACGAGCCTGCCCTTTATATTCCATTTATGAAGGCTATAACAGCGATCACAGAGCAGCCAAAGATGACTGAGCATTTCAACTTTTATCCAATTGGAAACTCTGCAATGATCTCTTTAGCTATGGATACTCTTAACCAAGCTGCATTCTTATTGGTAGGAATGGTGGTCATCATAAACCTCTTGCTTTGGACTTTGTTTCGCTCTGCCAGCGCCGTTGTTCTACCTCAGCTTGCAATAGGCCTGAGTATATTGTTTGTAATTGGTGGACTTAGCTGGTTGAGCCTAGCATCAACAACTCTCATTGCTTTAACAGTAATGCTTGTTATTGCGGTAGGTGTAGCAGACTGTGTTCATGTTATGAGCTCCTACTTATTTTTTAGGCGAGATGGGAAGGGGCACGATGAAGCACTTTCTAAAGCTTATGGTAAGACTGGAGTTCCAATACTCCTAACAACCATCACAACAATGGCAGGTATGTCATCACTAGCTGCAACAGGCATGCCGATGTTTGTACAGTTTGGCCTCTCTTCCGCGGCAGGAGTTTTCTTTGCCTTTTTGTACACAATCTACTTGCTACCCGTTTTGTTAAATTACTGGCATCCAATGCAGATTAAAAAATCAAGTAATGAAGATACAGATAACAAAAAAGGAATTAGAGTTCTAGTTCTATTGCTGAAATCAAAGATGGTAAGTTTTTTATGTTTCTTTGCAAAACCTCTATTAAGCACATCAAAAAAAGTTGGTTTGACCTGGTTAGTTAGTGCAGAGTGGCTCCAGCCGTTATTAGATAGAATCCCAGCTTTTGTAGAGCGTTTCCGATATTTGATTGCCATCATATTTTTTGGTGGGTTTATCGTATGTTTATATGGCGCAACGCAAGTAAAAATAGACTCTAACCTCGTTGAGCTTTATTCAGAAGATGTTCCAATTGGTCAGGCATACGACATTGTTGATGACAATATGATGGGGACTGGAAACATGGTCATAGTTGTTGATACTGCTGTATCTGATGGAATCATGGATCCTGCGGTCTTAAGCTCAATGGATAGACTTCAGAGTAAAATTGAAGATAGTTATAGTGATTACATTATCCGTACAAATTCCCTAGCTGACCTCGTTAAAGATACTCACGCGATTATGCAAAGTTCAGAGGAATTCAGAACTATTCCCAACAGTCAGATTGCAGTCTCCCAGCTCCTTTATCTCTTTAATAGTTCTAATCCAGAGGAGCGAAGAGCTTTAGTCAGTGATGATTTCAGTAAAAGTCATATTAGTGTCCAACTTAGGAATGCAGGATCAGAGGAATACAAAGATTTTTTTGATGAGATACAGACGGATATTAATAACGAGTTTAACAAGCTTACAGCAACCTATCCAGAACTCAAAGTTCAAATTACTGGCTCATTTGCATTGATGATGAGGCTAGCAGATGATATCAGCAAGAATCAATTTAAGAGTTTGGCGATAGCAGCAGTTGTCATCAGTCTACTTATGATGTTGACACTTGGTTCATTGCAGGCAGGTGTAATGTCGATTGTTCCAAACCTAATTCCAGCAACATTGGCGTTTGGATTGATGGGCCTGCTTGGAATTTCGCTGGATACAGATACGCTCATGATTGCACCTTTAATTATTGGTATTGCGGTCGATGATACAATTCACTTGATTAGTCATTACAGAATGTCACTTGCTCAAAACCACAACATGAAAATCGCACTAGTTGAAACCATAAAAGAGGTTGGACAGGCGGTTACGTTTACAACGCTCATATTGGGTTGCGGGTTTTTTATGTTAACCTTTAGTGACTATTTAGGATTAGCCAAAATAGGAGGCTTTGGCTCCTTAGCGATTTTTGTAGCGCTGCTATGTGACCTGTTGTTTTTCCCTGCACTGATAATGATATTTAAGCCAAAATTTGGCCAGAAGGACGTTGATGATAATTTAAACTTTATAGAGGTTTTAAAATGAATAAACCAGTAAAAAATGATTTGAACTTCAAGATGCTCGTGTTAAGTTTTTGTGTGGCAATTTTTAGTCTAAATGTCAGTGCTGATACTGATATGAGCGCTAGAAAAATCATGGAAAGAGTTGACGAAGAGTCCAGAAAGTCGACAGACTCTGCGTTCACTAGAATGAAGTTAACGACTTGTAAATATGGCAAAAAGGATGGCAAGATTAAGTGTGCTGAAAAGCCTCGTGTTAAATTAGTCGAGAATGCACAAATCAATACTGGTATTGACGACAAGGACACCAAGAGTGTCGCAATTATTCTTGAGCCAGCAAGTGAGAGGGGAATTGGAATGCTCTCTTACAGCTATGATGATAGTGACAGAGATAATGAGACTTGGCTCTATTTGTCTGCGCTTGGAAAGGTGAAGAGAATAAGTGTCAGAAATAGTGATGACGAGGAGACTGAGTCGGCTAGTATTTTCGGAACTGAAATGACAACAGAAGATCAGGAGTCTGGAAAGCTCGATGACTACACCTATGAATTACTAGAGCAAGGTAAGTTTAGAGGTCGTGACGTTGCCGTCATTGAGTCTACACCAAAGCCTCATCGACTAAGCAAAAGTAGTTATGGAAAAACTCAGAGTTGGGTAGATACTGAAAGATTCATTACCTTGAAGGTTCAAATGTTTGATAAGAACTCCAATCCTATTAAAAAGCTTGAGGTAGGTAAAGTTGAAAAAATTAATGATGTTTGGATGGGAAGAAGTTTGACATTTTTTAATACTGTCAGTAACAGGCTTACCAATATGAGGCTTGAGGCTATCAATTTTGATATGGACATTAAAGAGGATTTTTTAACTCAGAGAGCTCTTACTGATCAGGCCTTCAGAGAGAAATATCTGAAAGATCTTCGCAAACAGGCCAAATAAATCCTAAGATGTTAAATAGTGTTCTTAGACAATTAATTTTTGTAATATTTGGCTTTACCTTCTTAATGAATGTAAATGCAGACGATTCATTTTTTGATAACGATATTATTTTTGATGAGTCTGAAGGGGATTTTGATGAGTGGTCTGATGATAGTGATATCTTTGGAGAAGAAACTGCTATTGAAGAAAAGAGATTAGCTTGGCTAGATCTTGGAGTGACTCAGAAGTGGGGCTTTAATCCTGCAAGTGATTACAGCACCACTGAGGAAAGAACAGAGATCACTCTCGGAACTAGTGGAAGTGTCTCTGATTCAGGCTATGGAGAGGTTGAATTAAAGGCAACCAAATACTGGCCAAGTGATAGCAATTATTCAACTGAAAAAAGCGATTTAGAGGTTGAGCAGGCTTTTTTACAGTTTAGTTTTGATGACTGGAGCACTAAGATAGGTAAATATACCATTGGCTGGGGTGAGCTCGAAGGTGGTGCACTTGACGTTGTTAATCCTTCTGGAGGATTAACAGATCCTTCCATGATTCCTCAGTGGTTTTTAAGCGCCACCCGCTATTTTGATCATAGTGATTTAAGTTTTTTTTATAATACGAATCCAAAAGTTTCGAAGAGTAGCCTCCTTATTCTGAAAAATGATACCTATGATGAATTTGGAATGCGATATGGCATCAGCAGTGAGGGGAGTGATATGGCATTTTATTTGGGTCAACTAGTGCCCAATGATGCGCTCATTAATCTTACTGATGGAATGGTTTATGCAACTCCTTATCAATTAATAGGTTTTGGAATGAACAAGGCTTTTGATGACTTCTTGCTTAAGTTTGATATTGCCCTCAAGAATAATGTTCAGCACAATCGAACAGGACAATTTATTAAAGTAGATCGGGTTGATTGGGACTTAGCATTTGATATTCAGAACGATGATAGGCAGTGGCTTATATCTATTAATTCTCAGTATCTTTTGGATTATGCTAATGATTATTTAACGCCTTCAATTTTAGGTGTTGGTGTTGGCGCAAAACAAAATAACATGAGCTACATGGCCAGCGTCAGTGATAAGTTTGGAGACTCTGACTGGAAATGGGGATTATCTAATGTCATATCCTCCAATAATGACCTCAATCTGAGTTCAGCAACGCTAGATTGGGACATTAATGATCAGTGGCAAGCCTCTTTTAGTGGAACGTATATCGATGCCAAAGATAATCGTGCTTATGCCACCCTAGATGATTATCAGAGAGTGAACCTAGAAATTAAGTATCAATATTAAGACGCATAACTTAAAAGTTATTCAATAAAGACTGATACTAAGCTAACAACGACCCTACTTTGTCAGTACATAGTATAATTTACGCATAATAATTTAACTTAGTATCATGCTAGAGAGTAAGCTTTTAAGAGGGAATATAGATTTTGTTGTTGAGCAACTCAAAAGACGAAATTTTTCCTTTGATGTTGACGAATTCAACGAACTTGAAAATCAAAGAAAAATTGTCCAAGTTCAAACTCAAGAATTACAAAATTTACGAAATACCAAATCAAAATCTATAGGTCAAGCAAAGGCTAGTGGAGAAAATATTGAGCCACTTTTGGATGAGGTTTCAGAACTTGGTGAGAAACTTGATAGTGCCAAAGATCAATTACAGGAAATCCAGTCAAAGATAAATGAGATAGTTTTGTCAATACCGAACATTCCTCACCCTTCGGTTCCAGAGGGCAATTCTGAGGATGACAATGATGAGGTCTTTAGCTGGCCAGAAAATGGGCCTGCAACATTAGACTTTAAGCCTAAGGATCATGTTGATATTGGTGAAATGCATGGAATAGATTTTGCTGCTGCAGCTAAAATTTCTGGTTCAAGGTTTGTAGTTATTACTGGTAAACTTGCAAAGCTTCAACGTGCCCTGACTCAGTTCATGCTGGATCATCACACTGAAAAAAATGGATATACAGAGACTTATGCGCCCTATCTAGTTAATTCAGACTCCCTGATGGGTACTGGTCAATTACCTAAATTTGAGGCAGATTTATTTAAAACACACCTCCATGGTGAAGAGGGAGAGGCAAGAGCTTTGTACTTGATTCCTACAGCCGAGGTCCCAGTAACAAATCTTGTTAGAGATTCAATATTAAAAGAATCTGAATTACCAGTTAAATTTGTTGCTCATACGCCTTGTTTTCGATCAGAGGCTGGCTCCTATGGAAAAGATACAAGAGGATTAATACGCCAGCATCAGTTCGAGAAAGTCGAGCTAGTACAAATTTCAAAACCTTCAGAATCATACAAAATTCTTGACGAGTTGACAAATGATGCAGAAGGTATTTTGCAGTTATTAGAACTTCCATATCGCAAAGTAGTTCTTTGTACAGGAGACCTCGGTTTCTCATCAGCAAAAACTTATGACTTAGAAGTTTGGCTGCCAGGACAAAATGCGTATCGTGAAATTTCATCTTGTTCTTGTTTTGAATCCTTCCAAGCGAGAAGAATGCAGCTTAGATGGAAGAATCCTGAAACGAATGACTCTGAGTTTTTACATACACTAAATGGGTCTGGTCTAGCAGTTGGTAGGACACTAGTTGCTGTGATTGAGAATTATCAAAATGTTGATGGAAGTATAACTATACCAAAAGTCTTACAGACCTACATGGGCGGACTAACTAAGATAAAATAACCCCTTTACAATTTTTGGAGTGAAATATGAATTTACCACCAGAACTCTTTCTGATAGCAATGTTTGTGCTGATGTATTTTTTACTGATCAGACCACAACAAAAAAGAGCCAAAGACCATAAAAACCTTCTAAAAGCTTTAAAGAAAGGCGATGAAGTAGTAACGAATGGTGGAATTATTGGAAAAATTAGTGCAGTTGATGAATCTTTTGCTGAATTGGAAATTGCCTCAGGTGTTTCAGTAAAGGTTCAAAAGCAAGGCATTAATCAAAAAATGCCTAAAGGAAGTGTTAAGCCAATGACTAAGTCCAGTTCAAAAGCTAAGGCTGGGTCAAAAGCTAAATCAACTGAGAAAAAAGAAAAATAACAATAAATAAGTTTCTATGAATCATTACGCAGGATGGAAAAATGCACTGATTGTATTTTTCCTATTCATCTCAACTCTCTACGCTCTTCCAAATCTTTATGGATCTGATTTGGCGATTCAAATTACTGGTACTGGTGACTATGTAGTTCAAGAAAGAGACTTAAAAAGAATCAATGAGACCCTTGAAGAGAATGATGTGGACTATAAGTCTGCATCAATTGAAAATGATAATGTTCTTATCAGGTTTAGTGATTCTAAGTCTCAACTAGCCTCTAAAGCTCTTTTAAGGGAATCATTGAGTAGGAATTATGTCGTTGCGCTTAATCTTGCCCCCTCAATTCCGCAGTGGCTCTCAAGTTTAGGGGGTAGGGCAATGTCTCTAGGGCTTGACTTGAGAGGTGGTGTTCATTTTCTGCTTGAAGTTGATATGAATGCGGTTACTGCAATGGCCATGGATCGTTATTACAATGAATTGAGAGCAACTCTTCGTAAAGATAAACTCTATAAAAAAATCCAAAAAAATGAAGATATTCTTTTAGTTAGCTTTAAAACTGAAGAGCTTAAAAATAAAGCAAAAAAAGTTATAAAAAGCGATTTACCTGATTTGATTATTGCTGAAGGCAGTGAACAAGAGTTAGAGCTTGGTTACGAGATTTCTTCTAGCGCTCAATCGGCAGCTAAACTCAGTGCGTTAAAACAAAATATAACGACACTAAGGAACCGTGTCAATGAGTTAGGAGTTGCTGAACCAATCATTCAACAACAAGGCACAGAGAGAATTGTTGTTCAATTACCAGGTGTTCAGGATACAGCAAGAGCCAAAGAAATCTTAGGTGCAGTTGCGACTATTGAGTTTAGAATGGTTGATGAAAAGAATGATGTCCAAACTGCTATTCAGTCAGGAAAAACACCAGCTGGATCCAAAATATATAAATTCAAGGATGGCCGTCCTTTACTTCTTAAAACTAACGTTATAACGACTGGAGAAAATATAGTTGATGCATCATCAAGCATGGATGAAAATAATCAACCGAGTGTCAGTATAGTTCTGGATAGCTCCGGTGGAAGATCGATGTTAGATACTACGAAAGAGTTTATCGGTTACAGAATGGCGGTAGTGTTCATTGAAAACAAAGTTGAAACAGTTTTGGAGGATGGCATCGCAGTCAAAAAGCGAAGCAAAACGCAGGATATTATAAATGCTGCAACAATACAAGGAACCTTCTCTAATCGCTTTCAAATAACTGGTTTAGATAGCTCAAGAGAGGCTACAAATCTTGCTCTGCTATTAAGGGCCGGTTCACTTTCTGCGCCCGTGGAAATTATTGAAGAGCGTACAATAGGCCCAAGTTTAGGTGCTGATAATATTCAAAAAGGCCTTATTTCTGTTCTAGTTGGTTTTGCTTTAGTTTTAGTTTTCATGGCATGGCGTTATCGCGTTTTTGGTCTTGTTGCAAACCTGGCATTAACAATCAATCTGGTTACCATTGTGTCTATCTTGTCTTTAATTCAAGCAACCCTTACGTTGCCTGGTATCGCAGGAATCGTTTTAACTGTTGGTATGGCTGTGGATGCAAACGTACTAATCTTTGAGCGTGTAAAAGAAGAACTTAGGGCTACAAAAAATATCCAAAAGGCTATTTCAGCTGGCTACGAAAAGGCGCTACTGACTATTGCTGATGCCAATATCACAACGCTAATAGCATCCATCGTGTTATTTAGTTTCGGTACAGGAGCAATTAAAGGTTTTGCTGTAACTCTGTCGATTGGAATTATTACATCGATGTTCACTGCCATTATTGTTTCAAGAGCAGTGATAAATATTATTTATGGCGGTAAAAAAATTGAGGAGCTAGCAATATGAGTCTGAGATCATTAAATATTCCTGTGATTGACTTTGTTGGTAAGCGTAAGTTTGCCATGATTTTTTCTGCTGTCTTATTGGTATTGTCTATTACTTCAATTGGCTTTCAAGGCCTAAAGTTTGGAATTGACTTTACAGGCGGTACATTGATTGAGCTAGGCTATGAAAATACAGCTGACTTAGAAGATATCCGTTCAAAGCTTTCAGAGGGCGATTTTAAAGGAACGAATGTTCAATATTTTGGTTCAGACACTGAAGTGCTGATTCAACTAGAGCCTCAGGAAGTTTCAAGTGCAAAGCTTAGTTCTTCAATAATTAGAATGCTTGGTGATGGCATTGATATAAGAAGGGTAGAGTTTGTGGGTCCCAAAGTTGGCGAAGAGTTAACAAATGACGGCGGCCTTGCAATGCTATATGCGCTCATAGGTATTCTGATTTATGTTGCATTTAGATTTGAATATCGATTTGCTTTAGGCTCTATTGCGGCCCTTGTTCACGATGTGATAATTACGTTAGGTATTTTTTCAATTTTACAAATTGAATTTGACTTGACTGTTTTGGCAGCAATTCTTGCTGTAATTGGTTACTCTCTTAATGACACTATTGTTGTTTTCGATAGAATCAGAGAAAACTTTCTCTCTACACGTCAAGTCGAGGCCGAGCCTATCATCAACGAAGCACTCAATCAAACGCTCTCACGAACATTAATGACCTCACTGACAACTTTGCTTGTTCTTCTAGCGTTATTTTACTTAGGCGGTGAAGTTATTCACAGTTTTGCAGGGGCATTATTGATTGGCGTTATTGTTGGCACATATTCATCAATATATGTTGCAAGTTCAATGATCCTAGCACTGGGTATTTCAAAGGAAGACATGCTTCCTTCAGAAAAAGAGAAAAAAGAGATCGACGCTCGACCTTAATTAATTTGATTCACTAAACTTTTCAAAAACGAGACACGCATTTGTCCCACCAAAGCCAAAGCTATTTGAAAGTATTCGATTTAGTTCAATATTTTTGGTCTCTCTAGCAATTGGCATTCCTATTGCTTCTTCGTCAAGATTTTCAATATTAACTGACTCAGTAACAAAGTTATTTTGAAGCATTAAGAGTGAGTAGATTGATTCATTTACTCCAGCAGCACCTAATGCGTGACCCGATAAGGATTTTGTAGAACCAATTAATGGTAATTCATCGCCAAATACTTCCTTAATAGCGCCTAACTCTTTGACGTCTCCGACAGGAGTCGATGTTCCATGAGCATTAATATAATCAATCGGACCTTTAATGCCATTAATGGCAATTTCCATACACCTTTTTGCGCCTTCACCAGATGGTGCCACCATATCATAACCATCAGATGTTGCGCCATAACCAACTAGCTCTGCTATGATATTTGCTCCACGTGCTTGAGCATGATCCAAGGATTCGAGTACAAGCGCACCCCCACCACCTGAAATAACAAATCCGTCACGATCAGCATCAAATGCACGCGATGCCTTATCAGGTGAATCATTATATTTCGAAGAAAGAGCACCCATGGCATCAAACAACATAGTCAGAGACCAGTCTAACTCCTCTCCACCCCCTGCAAAGACAACATCTTGCTTTCCGAGTTGAATTTGTTCCATCGCATTACCAATACAGTGAGCGCTGGTTGAGCAAGCTGAACTGATAGAGTAATTAATGCCTTTAATTTTAAATAAAGTTGATAGGCATGCAGATGTTGTAGAGCCCATTGTCCTTGGAACACGATAAGGCCCAACTCTTTTAATTCCCCTATCTCTTAGAATGTCAGCAGACTCAACGATATTTTGATTTGAAGCACCACCAGAGCCCATAATTAAACCAGTTCTCTCGTGTGAGATCATGTCCTGGCTCAGGCCAGATTCTTTGATCGCTTCGTAAAGTGCTATGGCATTATATATGGCGGCATCAGCCATAAATCTAAGCATTTTTCTATCTATTACGTCACTTGTATCAATATCAGGAATAGAACCATGCACATGCGACCTTAGGCCCATTTCTGAATATTTTTCACTAAATTCAATGCCAGATTTTGCTGACTTGAGGGATTCTAAAACTTCAGACTTATTAGCACCTAAACTGCTAACAATTCCCATGCCAGTGACTACAACTCTATTCATCAGAATGCTGAAGTATCAGTAAACAGGCCAACCCTAAGATTGGTAGCCTCGTAAATGGTTTTTCCATCAACCTCCATGGTGGCATCAGCGATACCCATATAAAGTTTCCTGGCGATAACTCGAGAAAGGCTTACTTTATAAGTGACCTTTTTGCTTGAAGGCAATACTTGGCCTGTAAATTTAACTTGTCCAGAGCCAAGTGCGCGTCCTCTTCCTGGGCCACCTAGCCATCCGAGATAAAACCCAACCAATTGCCACATTGCATCAACACCAAGACAGCCAGGCATGACTGGATCTTCATTAAAGTGACAATCAAAAAACCATAAATCTTTATTAATATCAAGCTCAGCAGTCATTCCGCCTTTACCATAATCGCCACCACTTTCACTGATCTCAGTGATACGATCAAACATTAGCATCGGTGGTTGTGGAAGTTGGGCATTTCCAGGACCAAACAATTCCCCTTTGCCGCATAGGATTAAATCTTCATAAGAATAGCTATTTTGCTTCATAGATTTTGAAATATCATGTTATGAATGAATTTTAACATAGTTAAATTAAGCTTAAATTTCAAGTTAAGGCCTAAGATCAGCGATAATGTCGTCAACATCTTCTAATCCAACTGAGATTCGAATTAGGTTTTCAGTGATATGTGTTTGTTTTTTTTCTTCGTCACTAAGCCTAACATGAGTAGTGGATGAAGGATGAGTAATGGTAGTTTTAGTATCGCCAAGGTTTGCAGTAATCGAGATCATTTTGGTATTATTGATGAGTCTAAATGCCTCTTTTCTGCCGCCTTTGACCTGAAAAGAGACGATACCGCCAAAACCTGACTGCTGCTTAGAAGCAACCTCATGATGCGGATGTCTATTTAGGCCTACATAGTGAACTTTCTCAACAAATGTTTGCCTTTCAAGCCAGCTTGCAAGAGTCATGGCGCTTTCACAATGAGCCCTCATTCTGAGATTCAGTGTTTCAAGGCCTTTCAAAACAATCCAGGCATTAAAGGGACTCAAGGTGGGTCCAGTGCTTCTCGAAAACAAGCTAATGTCATCAATAATTGAGCCATTGCCTGCAACTGCTCCAGCAAGGCATCTACCTTGGCCATCAATATATTTTGTTGCTGAATGAATGACTAAATCTGCCCCTAAAGATAAAGGTTTTTGTAGGGCTGGAGACATAATACAGTTATCAACTGCCAAAACAATATTATTCATCTTTGAAATAGCTGCAAGTTTTTTGATGTCAACGACCTCCCCTAAGGGGTTCGATGGCGTTTCTAGTAGAAATAATTTAGTATTTTTTTGAACACTCGATTCCCAACTTTTAAGGTCTGGAAGATCAACAAAAGTCACCTTGATACCAAATTTTTCAATAATATTATTGAGAAGAACGATAGTTGTGCCAAACATACAGCGCGAGGCCACCATATGCTCACCAGGCTTGAGTATCGTCATAATAGTTGCAAAAATGGCAGCCATGCCACTGGCTGTTGCCTGACATTTTTCTGCACCCTCTAAGGCAGCCAGTTTATTTTGAAAAGCATCAACAGTAGGATTGGTAAATCTGGAATACATATTGCCTTTACCACTGTTTTCAAAGCGATCTGCAGCCTCCTCAGCGCTGCTAAATCTAAAACTCGAGGTTAAGAATATTGAGGCAGAATGCTCTTGTTCGTTTGTGGGTTCATGTCCCACGCGAACTGATTTTGTTTGAAAACTCTTTTCTGTCATGATTTTGTCTCTTTAATCAGCATCATTGTAGATCAATTCCGAGCTTTCATTAGTTATATTGCTTTCTTTTGCTTTATCAGATCGAATTGCTTCAAGATTATCTAGGTATGGCTTATCAATGTCGTTAGTCAAGTAATTTCCATCAAAACATGAACAATCAAACGATTTAATATTTGGATTGCCTTGCTGAACAGACCATATCAGATCATCCAGATTTTGATAAATGAGTTTATCTGCTCCAATGACTTTGCATACCTCTTCGGTAGTTTTCTCATGAGCAATAAACTCATTTTTACTGGCCATATCAATGCCGTATACATTTGGGAAACGCACTGGTGGAGCTGCTGAGGCGAAAAAAACTTTTTTTGCACCTGCTGCTCTTGCCATTTGAACAATTTCTTTGCTAGTTGTACCGCGCACGATTGAATCGTCAACGAGAAGAACGTTCTTATCTTTAAATTCTAGCTCAATGGCACTCAATTTTTGACGCACCGATTTTTTTCTTTGTTTTTGACCTGGCATAATAAATGTTCTAGCGATGTATCGATTTTTTATAAAGCCTTCCCTATACTTTACATCTAGCTCATTAGCTAACTGAAGTGCAGCAGTTCTTGACGTATCTGGCACTGGCATAACAACATCGACCTTTTCCTTGGACCATACAGATTTGATTTTGTCAGCCAATTTTTCACCCATTCTGAGTCTTGATTTATAAACAGAAATGTTGTCAATAATAGAGTCAGGCCTAGCAAAATAGACAAATTCAAAAATACAAGGAGAGAGCCTTGAGCTTTCTGAGCACTGATGAGAGTGGACTTGACCTTCGCGGTCAATTACTATCGTCTCACCGGGCTCAACATCCCGTGTAATCTTATATCCAAGAGCTGTCAAAGCAACGCTTTCAGAGGTGAGCATGTACTTAGTTCCCTCTTTGGTTGTTCTTTCGCCTAGTATCAAAGGCCTGATTCCATTGGGATCTCTAAATCCAAAAATTCCATAACCAGGAATCATTCCAATGGCTGCATACGCTCCCTTTACTCTTTGGTGGAGCTTGGTTACTGCTTTAAAAATATCCCTTTCATTGATTCTATGTTTTTGCTCTTCAGCAATCTCACTCGCCAGAATATTGAGTAGAATTTCGGAATCTGAATTGGTATTAATATGACGAAGGTCTTGCTCAAAGATTTCTTGAGCCAGAGTTTGTGCATTAGTTAGGTTGCCATTATGAGCAAATGCAATTCCATAAGGCGAGTTCACATAAAAAGGTTGCGCCTCAGCCTCTGAAGAGCTCCCTGCAGTTGGATAGCGTATGTGCCCAATACCCATATCTCCAATCAGTTTTTCCATATGCTTGGTTCTAAATACATTGCGAACAAGACCATTTCCCTTTCGCATATAAAAACGTCCTTTATTGGCAGTTGTTATTCCAGCGGCATCTTGCCCACGATGTTGAATAATCGTTAATGCATCATAGATGTAAAGTCCTACATCTTTTTTAGTCGTAGAGAGAATACCAATAATTCCACACATATATTATTCCTTTATAATTTCGCTTTCTATAAATTCAACGACAACATCACCTGGGTCAAGCTCAACAAAAAGAAGATACTTGGACAGGACTGGCTTCACATCAACAGACCAGTCTTGGAATGTTCTTAATGCACCACTCGTCTCTACCCATGCATGGTTTTGCGTGACCCAGCTCATGTTTTGTAGAATAAGAACAACAATAAGAACAAAAGTAGCGCCTATAAATAGACCTAAGATGGCTCCAAAAAATTTATTCTTTAGGCCATCAACATTTCTAGCATTAATAAGTGTATCTAAGGAACTTAATGCGCTCAATATACTCGCATATACTGGCGCCATAACAGAAGGGTTTTCTGTATCTACTTTAATATTGAGAAGTTTTGATAGAGCAAGTAATCCAGTTATTAGGATTGCAAAAACCAGGACAAAAGACACAAAGCTTCTGAGCGATTCGTTAGCAATTATTGATTCAATGGTCTGAAGGTTTGAAATTGCTCCTAAAAAGTTAAAGCTTAATATTGCAACTATTGTAAAGATGACTGAATTCGCAAAGGGCCTGTTTAGATCATTTGGATTTTGGTTGTTTGCTGAAGCACTTGCAATTCTATATAAACCTTTTTTTATGAACCAAGCACTCAGAAATAGACCCCCAAATGAGACAGCATAAGTAGATTGGTTATCAGAATTGATCCAGCTACTTAGAAACGTTTTAGCAAACGGCTCATAGTAAAGCCAGGCTAGAATGATTGCAATAATAACAAATATAAAGCTGATGACTTCTTTGGCAAGGCCTTGAATGAATCCGCGAACAACAAAAGTGATAAGAATTATAAGGGTAAGCCAATCTGACCAAGCCAATATGCTTATTGCACTCCAAACGTTGTCAAAAAAATTGCCCATGAGCTCCTTGATAGATAGGATTGATTTTACAATAGTTTCTATTGCTTTGTCGTTCTCTCCAACGACTAATACTTACTGGAACTGATTAATAATTATTGAGGCATCTGCGATCGTATAAAAAGAGCCAAATATGACTATTCTTTCAGCATCTTTATGGGCTAATGACTCTTGGATTGCACTATTCATGTCTTCGCAAATTGTAGTTGATTCAGAACTCGAAAATTTATTTTTCAATGCCTCTGACTCGATCGCTCTATCCGAAGAGAGGGGCACTAAATACCAATGCTTAATAACACTTGAAGCAAGATCAATCATCTCAATAATATCTTTGTCTATAAGCGCTGAAAAAATAGCAACTGTTTGCATCGATGATTTAGATAGCGTGTCCACAAGAGTTTTTACAGCTGCTGGGTTGTGTGCAACATCCAGAATAATTATTTTATTGCCAATCTCAACCTTCTCAAATCTTGCTCGGATTGACGCATTTTTGATACCTTCACTGACCATACTTATTGAAACTGGGAGCTGGTCTGCAAGACTTTCAACTGCTTTAATTGCAACAGCAGCGTTGAGTCTTTGATGGTCACCCTCCAGCCCAATATCATTTTCATAGGCCTTGCTCACAAATGTAATATCGGTGCCAATTTCCTTAGCATATGCCAATAAGCTTTGAGGTGGGTCCTGGTCACCACAAATACACGGCCTTGAGCCTCTCATCACACCTGCTTTTTCCCTGCCAATGGCTTCCCTTGTATCCCCCAAATAATCTGTATGATCGATTGCAATGTTTGTGATGACGCTGACATCGCTGTCAACTACATTGACAGAGTCAAGCCGCCCACCCAGACCAACCTCAAGTATTGCGATGTCGACCTCGGCTTTTTCAAAAATGATGAATGCCGCAAGAGTAGAAAATTCGAAGTAGGTTAATTTGATGTCTTCTCTTTTAGCCTCAATGAGTTCAAAAGCATTGATAATGACTTCATCCAATACATCTTCACCATCAATGGCATATCGCTCATTGTATTTCAGTAAGTGGGGAGAAGTAGAGCGCCCCACTTTGTATGTTGATTGACGGTAAATACTATCAATAAACGAGACAGTGGAGCCTTTCCCATTAGTTCCTGCAACCGTTATAACCTTGAATGGAACACCGCTTGGAAAAAGTTTCTCGTAGACCAGTTGGACTCTATCAAGCCCTAATACAATTGTCTCTTCCATCAGGGTTTCTTGCCAGGTCAGCCAGTCATCTAGCGTTCTTTTGCTTGTCATTGTGAGATATTTATTGCTGAGTATAGAAATAGAGAATTATTTATCTTCCCAAAATTCACCCTCGATAGTGTCATCTTTATTTGATTTTTTTTCACTACTGCTTGCTCTATTAATAAAGACAGAGTTTCTTTGCTTAAATACGCGTTCAGCATTTTTCTCAAGAAAGTGGTTAATGAAATAGCTTCTACTCCAAGGCATTAGGCCCAGAAGTCCAAGTGCATCAGTCAGAAAACCAGGTGTCAGTAAAAGAATTCCGGAAACTAAAATAACGACACCCTCCATCATCTCGATTGCTGGCGTTCTTCCCTCTGACATGCTTTGTTGGGCTTTAGCCATAGTTGACCAGCCCTGCTGTCTTAGAAGGCTTGATCCAATAAATGCAGTGACTACAACGAGTAGAACTGTTGAGAGGCCACCAATGGCCTGTCCCACAGAAACAAGCACGTATATTTCAGCGAGCGTCACAACAACAAATATAGGAAATAACATTTAACCCCCCTTTGTGTTTTTAAAAAGTAAGTCCCAAACCCCGTGACCTAATCTATGACCACGATTTTCGAATTTAGTAAGTGGTCTATCCTTAGGTCTTTCTGAATATATATGGTCTCCTGCAAGGTTTTTAAAGTGATGATGCATTTCTAGAGTTTCCATGATGTGTTCTGCATAGTTTTCCCAGTCAGTTGCTATATGGACAGTCCCATCGATTTTTAGTTTCCTCGAGAGGAGGTCTAAAAAGCTTGTTTGCACAATTCTACGCTTATGATGCCTCTTTTTGTGCCAAGGATCAGGAAAAAATAATTGGAAGTGCGAGATACTATCATCAGCAATGTTATTAGTCATAACCTCTACAGCATCATCCTTGATAATCATTAGATTGCTGATGTTTTGTTTGCTCGCCTCGTTAATAATTCTTCCAACTCCAGCCTCATAGACCTCAATACCAATAAAATTTTGATCTGGCTGTTTAATCGCCATCTCCAGAAGGCTGTCACCATTACCGAAGCCAACTTCGAGTGTGATATCATTTTGATTGGCAAACACCTCATCAAAGTTGATAACTTTTTTTTCATTGACTTCAATTCCAAAATCACTCCACAGATCATTTAGTCCAAGTGATTGAGCTTTTGAAAGTCTGCCTGACCTTTTTACAAAGCTCTGAATTTTGCGATGACTTTTTGCTTCACTCATAACTGATAATCAATGATCAAGGGTGAGTGATCAGAAAAGCGCTCTGCCTTATAGATTTCACATGAGGTTGCGGTGCCAGCCATATTTGAACTGACGACATGATAATCAAGACGCCAGCCAGTATTGTTCAGCCAGGCTTGGCCTCTATTAGACCACCACGTATATTGGAACTCCTCATTATTAATTTCTCGAAACGAATCAATATAGCCAACTTCATCATAAAGAATATCAAGCCAGGCTCTCTCTTCTGGGAGGAAGCCTGAGTTTTTTTGATTAGATCGCCAATTCTTGAGGTCTATTTTTTTGTGCGCGATGTTCCAATCACCACAAATTACGTATCTTCTATTATCTTTTTGGAGCTCACGTAGATGTGGCAAAAAGCGGTCATATATAAACTCCATTTTGAGGGCTTGCCTTTCCTCCTTCGATGATCCAGAGGGGAGGTATATTGATAAAACGCTCAAGTCACCAAAATCTGCCTGAATAATCCTTCCTTCTGAGTTCATGTCTTCCCAAGGACTATAAGATATCTTGTCAGGCTTAGACTTGCAATAAAGACCAGTACCGCTGTAGCCTTTTCGCTCTGCGCTGTGATAATACGTGAACATCTCTAAGGGATAAAAGCGCTCATCCAGTTGATCTTCCTGCGCTTTAATCTCCTGCAGACAGACAACATCAGCATTCTGTTTTTTAAGCCAATTAAAGAAACCTTTTCTCTCAGCAGCCCTTATTCCATTAACATTAATTGTTATAATTCTCATATGCTTATTTTAATTGTTTAGGAATATTGGATGGAACAGTATCAAAAGGATTTTGTTGATTTTACGCTAGAGACAGGTGTTCTTAAATTTGGTGAATTCACACTCAAATCAGGCAGAGTTAGCCCTTATTTCTTTAATGCAGGACTTTTCAATACAGGGAGTCATTTATCTCAATTAGGAAAATTCTATGCGCAAGCAATCGAGGCGAGTAGACTAAATTTTGATGTTTTGTTTGGTCCAGCTTATAAAGGAATTCCATTGGCTGCTGCTGCATCTATTGCACTTAATGATAGCCTTAATCAAAATGTTCCATACAGCTTCAATCGAAAAGAGGCAAAGGATCACGGTGAAGGTGGAAGCATCGTTGGCCACCCCTTGGAGGGAGACATTTTAATTATAGATGACGTCATCACAGCAGGCACTGCAATTCGAGAGGCTCAAGATATTATCCAAAGTTGTGGGGCAAATGCGAAAGGTGTTATTGTTGCCCTTGATAGACAAGAAAAAGGGAAGGGTAACCTTTCAGCCATACAAGAAGTCGAGCAGATTTTTGGTATTACGGTTTTAAGTATCATTAATCTGTCGCATATCATTGACTATTTAAAGGCAAATGATGATTCAATAATTCTATCTAAGATTGAAGACTACAGGTCGCAGTATGGAATTAGTTAATCTATGAATTAGATATTGAATGGCTCAACAATAAATGTAGATGCGTCAACGCCAACAATTTTTACAGTTTGCCCAACGCTAAGATCAGTGCCCTTGGCAAACCAGAGTGACTTTCCAATCTGAACTTTGATGACACCATCCTCTATGGAGCTAACATTGCATTCTTTGCCAATATAGGTCTTGGCCTTTTCATTCAATTCATCATCCACTGTCTTTACTGGATAATATTTTTTTGATAGGTATGTTGCAGCTACTGATATAACTAAAAAGGCTAACAACTGTGTGAGCCCATCGACTCCAGCTATCAGATAAAAAATAATACTCACTGTAATGGCTGAGGCGCCAACCCAAAGAAGAAAGGTTGTCCATAGGAAGAGCTCCATGATGATCATAGCGAGACCCAGAGTCAGCCAATGCATGAAATTTAAATTATCGAATATTATGTCCATGCTGCTAATTTTATATTCTTTGTATTAAGGCATTAAATTTTTCTTTATTTTTTCACAATTTTGGTTCATAATGCGAATAGGAGTCAAGCTATGCATTCAGAAAACAAAGAATTAATCGATCAATTTCAAAGAGACGGATATATTCTCTTTGAAAATGCTCTTACAAGCGATCAGCTGAGTTCACTGAACGCTGAGCTAGCTAATTGGGTTGATGAAAGTAAGAAATACACTCAGCCTTTTGGAAAGATAAAAGACGGAAGGCCTCGATTTGATCTTGAACCGAAGACCCATTCTCCGGAAAATCCAGCTGTTAGAAGAATTACCTCACCTGCAGAAATTTCTGAAGTATGTCTTGACGTGGTTAAAGATAACAAAGCTTTGGATCTGGTTGCTGAAATCTTTGGGCCAAATATTAACCATCTCGGCAATAAAATTAATCTAAAGCTGCCTGGCGCTGGAACCGAAGTAAAGTTTCATCAAGACTTTCCTTTTGAGCCCCATTCCAACGAAGATATCATGACAGTCCTGTATTTTTTAGATGATGTGACCTTAGATAATGGGCCACTAGAGGTGGTTCCAGGCACACACATTGGTCCGCTCCATTCGCACTGGCAGGATGGCGTTTTTACAGGTGCAGTGGACGACAAGGTAGCGGAGTCGAATAGGGGAAAGGCAGTAAGTTGTCTGGGAAAGGCAGGCTCAGCATGCCTTATGCACTCAAAATTGTTGCATGGCTCAACACCAAACCGTTCTTCACTTCCAAGGTCTCTATTCATCGTTACGTACAAAGCAGAGGATGCAGTAGCGCTCTCACCAAACCACCTTCCAAGTGATCTTGTCGGGATGATTGTTAGAGGTAAAGAGACAGGCACTGTTAGGTGTTCAAGTTACAGTGTTGAACTGCCAGAGTACCCAAAAGAGGCCTCATTTTTTGGTCAGCAATCAAAGAGTAAAAATATTGCAATGTAGCTTTTTTAGTATAACTTCTATGACTTTACTCTAGCAGGGGGTCCAATCGATTTAATAACAAAAATTTCTATTATCGATAATGAGCTAGTCATAGACTGGCAGGATGGAAATAAAAGCTCGCTCTACAGTCTCTGGTTAAGGGACCACTGTCAGATGCCTGAATCAAGAAACTTAGATAACGGCCAAAGACTTTTCAGCGTCAAGGATTTGCCTTCTAGTGTATTGATTGAAGACGCACATAAGGATCGTGAGGGCAATGTTCACGTTTTGTTTCAGCCCGAGAACCACTCATCAGTTTTTTCTCAGAAGTGGCTCAGAGAAAATTGCTATGAACTCAACAGTCATTTCGAGGATAGGAGCGAAAAGCAAAAAAAATTATGGCAAAAAGATAGCTTTGATAATGGACTTCCTTTTATCAGCTATGAATCCATGCGTTCTGATGATACTTCCAAGGTTTTAGCGCTTAGATCCCTTAGAGATTCTGGTTTCTTTGTTTTAAATGATGTACCAACCCAAGACGGCCAAGTGTTGAAGGTGATTAGTGAGTTGGGTTTCACCAGAGAGACAAACTATGGGGCTTTGTTTGAGGTCAGAACTGAAATCAACCCAAATAATCTGGCCTATACCAATCTAGGGCTTGGGTCCCACACCGACAACCCATACCGAGACCCCGTCCCAACGGTGCAGCTGCTGCATTGTCTCGAGAGCTCAACCAAGGGCGGTGATTCGATCTTAGTTGATGGATTCAAAGCAGCCTCAATTCTTCGTGATGAAAGTAAAGAGAACTTTCTGACTTTGACAAGTAGCTGGATTAATTATCGGTTTACTGATTCTAAAACTGATCTTCGCTCAAGGGTCCCAATGATAGAGTTAAACGACAACAATGAAATCATTAAGGTCAGATACAACAACCGTTCTATTGATACAATTAAAGTACCAAAAGATAAAATGAGATCTTTTTATAAGGCTTATCGTCACTGGAGTGAGGTCATTGAGAGAGACGAGTTGAAGATTCAGTTCAGGCTCTCTGAGGGGAGCTTAATGCTGTTTGATAACACTCGAGTTATGCACGCCAGAACTAAGTTTTCAAAAACTGGCAAGCGTCACCTTCAAGGAGCCTATACGGATTTAGATGGACTTTATAGTCTCCTAAATACATTAGAAGGAAAAAATAAATGATTGAGATTACTTCGAAAAATGTTGTAGACCTTATTGAAGATATTTTTCTTAGGCGAGGCGCTGAATCATACCTTGGTGAACAGGTCACGATGGCACAGCATATGCTTCAAACAGCCCAATGTGCTGAAAAGGCTGGGGCTGATATTGCTCAAATAGTGGCAGCACTTCTTCATGATATAGGTCATTACAAAAACGAAATTCCTGAGTCATCTTTTGCAAAGGGAGTAAACAACTTTCATGAGGAGGCAGGTGCTAATTTTCTTGAGGAGTATTTCCCAGCATCCGTTGTCGAACCGATTCGTCAGCATGTTGCAGCAAAACGTTATTTGTGTGCAGTTAAAACAGATTATTTTGAGCGCCTATCTGAAGCCTCAGTTCATACTCTTAATCTTCAGGGTGGACCAATGAATGAGAAGGAAATAAAAGAATTTGAAAATAATGATTATTTAGATCACTGCATAAATTTAAGATATTGGGATGAAGAGGGAAAAGATCCAGATAGAGAACATCCTCCATTTTCATACTATCGTCCATTAATTGACTCCCTAGTAAAAAATTAACTTTTTCAATTTAGATCTTAACGTGACTCATTCAAAAGAGTAAGATTAAGCCCGTATACAATAAACCTTGAGGTATATATAATATCTCAGAGTGTTATATAGCGCCTATCGAGCTATATATTTGTTAAATTTATAAAACGATGAATTAAATCAATAAATGAGTAACGGTAAATTATTAATAATTAATGGACCTGGATTATCGGATTTAAGCAGTGATAATGTGACAGCTAATGAAGACTTATCTTTGTCTGGTATTGAGCAAAAATGTATTGAGACCTCTGGAGAATTTGGTCTTGAAGTGGATTTTCGTCAAAATGATGATGAATCTGAGCTTTTGAGTGGCTTGATTAATGATATTAATAATTTTGATGCTTTCATAATTAATCCAGCTGCACTCTCAAAATCATCAGTGATAAATTACGATGCTTTTAGTTCAGCAATTAGTGAAATTAGCAATCAAAGTAAGCCAGTTATTGAAGTCCGTATAGAAAATATCTTCAAGCGGAATGTCAGTAAGCCTTTGCAAGTCCCTGAGAGTGGATTAGGCTTTATTGGCGGATTTGGTAAGTATGGTTACGTACTGGCTATTCGGTCAATTAACAAAAAACTAAGCAATCAATAAATGAATATATACGTCATAAATGGTCCAAACATAAATCTTTTAGGTACGCGTGAGCCTGAAATTTACGGAAAAGAAACTTTAGAAGGCATTTCTAAAGAGTGCCAAGAAGAGGCATCAAAAGTTGGACATTCCGTTAAATTTATGCAGTCTAATTACGAGGGTGAGATTGTAGAATGGATCCAAGAAGCAATCATGCAGAAAGTAGATGCAATTGTAATAAATGCCGCTGCTTATACTCACACATCAATTGCGATTCATGATGCATTAAAGTCATATTCAGGATATAAGGTTGAGTTACATATTTCCAATCCACATCTTCGTGAATCATTTCGTCATGTTTCTTTTATTTCTTCGGCAGTTGATTCTGTTGTTGCTGGCCTTGGTACGGATGGCTATAGTCATGTAATCGACCTGTTATCAGATTTACCAATCAAGGTAAACTAGAATAGAAAAATAGCTACTCAAGCTCCTAATAGTAAAACTCTAAGGTTGATACTGAAATGTCAGACACATAGTCTCTGCCATAGGCAACAATACCAAAACTCCTGATTTTTTTTGGATCTAAAACCGAGTCTTTTGACCATCTTCTTTTAAATGAACTAAAAGGTAGATCAATCATTTTCCAATCCGCATCAGCTTTAAAAGTTGTCGCATAGTAATCAGATGGAGACCAGCTCTCATTGGTTCTGATATGTATGTAGTAGGTTTCTCCATTGCCTCTTACGTTAAGACGAACGCCTTGGAGGTTTTTTCCCTCTTTTTCTGAGCTGGCGAATGAGACACTGGCCCGCAACTGTATGAAGCCACCATTATTCGCAGTGCTAACGTTCCCTGTAAGTCTCGCATAATACATTTCTCCGTCTTGCTCAAGTGAGACTTGACCATCTGAGACTCCACCCATTACGCGATCACTGACATATTGCCAGTATCTTCCACTGTCAGCACTAAATGGGTAAGAGAGAGTCTCCTCATCTGCAAAAGCCTTTGTGTTGAATACGAGCATTGATAAAGACATGAGAACTAGAGTTAAAAAATGATTTAATTTATTTTTATAAATGGATTTAAAGCGCATAAATAAGTAATGAATTTTTCAAGGAAATTTTATTATAGGTTTTTTATCGTTTCATTAAATTTTTTTTCGTTATAAAAAAGCCGGCAATTGCCGGCTTTTAGTTTCTTCAATTAAGAGTCTAGAGTTAAAGGTTGTAACCCGTTTCTCCATGGCTATCAAGGTCAAGGCCTTGGGTTTCAGTTTGTGAATCCACTCTTAATCCAATCACAACATCAACAATTTTAAGAATCACGAATGTCGCAAGAGCTGTATAGGCTGCAGTAGCCACAACAGCTGTTAATTGAATCTGTAATTGATCACTAATCACAATAGCTTCATGGCTCCAGCCACCTTGGCCTGAAAAAATTCCAAGCTCTTTCGATGCAAAAAATCCAACCAAAATTGTTCCGCATATTCCTCCAACGCCATGCACTGGAAACACATCAAGAGAGTCATCAATCTTGAATTTTTGTTTGATAATGATGACTGCATTGAAACATATAGCACCAGCAATAATTCCAATAACTAAGGCGCCAGCAGGGCCCACAAAGCCAGAGGCAGGAGTAATGGTTCCAAGACCTGCAACCATACCAGTTACTGATCCAAGAGCGGTTGGTTTTCCAAATTTAATCCATTCATAGAACATCCAGGTCATAGCACCTGCTGCTGCAGAGAGATGAGTAGCAAGGATTGCCATTGCAGCATCTCCACCAGCAGAGAGTGCAGAGCCACCATTGAATCCGAACCATCCAACCCAAAGCATTGCAGCCCCTATAAAAGTCATAGTCATATTGTGAGGTGGAATTGGCTTTTTAAGAAATTCCTGTCTTGGACCAAGTACAATAGCCGCGACCAAAGCAGCAACTCCGGCTGTGATGTGAACAACTGTTCCGCCAGCATAATCCAGGGTATCGCCAAGCCATCCACCGCCCCATACCCAGTGAGTAATTGGAGCATAAACGACAAATAACCAAATGCTACTAAATAACAGTACAGCAGAGAACTTCATTCTCTCTGCAAAGCCGCCCACGATAAGGGCAGGAGTTATAATGGCAAACGTCATCTGAAACATTGCAAAGAGCGACTCTGGAATTGAGCCACTCACACTGTCTATAGTGACTTGGGCTAACATAAAGTTAGATAAGTTTCCTATAAATGGGTTATCACCTGAGAATGCGAGGCTGTATCCAGCAATAAACCATAACATGCTAACAATTCCAGCAATGGCAAAACATTGCATCAGAACCGATAAAATATTGTTTGAGCGGACAAGCCCCCCATAGAATAGTGCCAGTCCTGGAAGCGTCATAAACAAGACTAGGGCAGTAGATGTCATGATCCAGGCAGTATCGGCGCCATTTATGACGTCCGCGAAGGCCGTCATTGGCAATAAAGCCAATAGTATAAATTTTTTCATTGAGCTCTCCTAGAGTGCGTCGTGGTCCGTTTCGCCAGTGCGAACACGAACTACTTTTTCGATGTCGGTGACAAAAATTTTGCCATCACCTTTTTTTCCGGAACGAGCGATATCACTAATTGTATTAATGACAAGATCTAGATTTTTGTTAGAAATAGCAATTTCAAGTTTAACTTTGTGCACAAACTCTACTGTAAACTCAGTACCACGATAAAGTTCTGTATGACCTTTTTGCTTGCCAAACCCTTTCACTTCAGTGACCGTCATACCAGGTATGTCAACATCACAAAGTGCTTCTCTTACCTTATCTAAATTTTCAGGTCTTAATATTGCTGTAACTAATTTCAAAACTTTCTCTCAAACTTAAAAAATATCTTCCGTAGACATCTTGGAAATAATATCCGACATTGGCTCCTTGGAAGCTGCATTGCTAGAAGGACAGTTGCGACTTTGCAACCATAAATTGATTATAGATTATTTGAGTAATCTTTGAGATTTATTTAGAAATGATATGGTGGAGGGACAGGGATTCGAACCCTGGAAGGGTATTAGCCCTTGCTGGTTTTCAAGACCAGTGCATTCAACCGCTCTGCCATCCCTCCGAAAGATTGGTATGATACCGTTTTTATGTCTAAAGTAAATAAAATTTATTTAAAAAAACTGCAATTTTTTGCGTATAATTCCCCCTTTTTAGAAATTTGATTAGGTAGTCGTTATGTCTAAAGTATGTCAAGTAACTGGTAAGAGACCTATAAGCGGAAATAACGTTTCTCACGCCAATAACAGAACGCGTCGTCGTTTTTACCCTAACCTTCATACTCACCGTTTTTGGGTTGAGGCTGAAAACCGTTTTGTTAAGTTGAAATTATCTGCAAGAGGTCTTCGCGTTATTGATAAAAAGGGTATTGATGTTGTTTTAGCAGAAATCCGCGGACGCGGCGAAAAGGTATAAGGAGTAAGTTATGAGAGAAAAAATTAAACTAGTTTCTTCAGCTGAAACAGGTCACTACTACACAACAACTAAAAATAAAAGAATTCATCCAGAGAAGGTTGAAGTCAAAAAATTTGATCCTGTTGTAAGAAAACACGTAATGTACAAGGAAGCTAAGATTAAGTAATTCTTAAACATATTCATAAAAAAGCCGCTTTAGAGCGGCTTTTTTAATACCTAAAGTTTAACTTTGAAGAATCATCTCAATTGGAACATTGGAAGAAGACTCTTGATAATCTGCGATTTGGTCAAAGTTGAGATATTGGTATATTTCTCCTGATAAAGGCTCAATATCTTTCATTAAGGATAAATACTCTTCAGGAGTAGGAATGTAACCAAGCTTAGCAGAGATTGCAGCAACTTCTGCCGATGCTAAAAATACATTACTGTTATCTCCTAATCGATTTGGAAAGTTTCTGGTCGAAGTAGATACAACAGATGCTCCTTCTTCAACCCTTGCTTGATTTCCCATGCAAAGTGAACAGCCTGGGACCTCAGTCCTGTCTGTAAGTCGCTCAAAGGTTTCATATATGCCTTCAGCCCTTAGTTGTTTTTCGTCCATTCTTGTCGGCGGCACTACCCATAATATTGTGTTGAGCTCTGACTTGTCTTTGAGAAGCTGTGCTGCTGCTCTGAAGTGGCCAATATTAGTCATACAAGAGCCAATAAAGACTTCATCAATTGATGTTTTGGCAACTGATGATAGAAGTCTTACGTCATCTGGATCATTCGGACAGGCTAAGATTGGCTCCTTGATTTCATTCAGGTTTATTTCAATGACCTCTGCATACTCACAATCTTTATCAGCCTCTAGCAGCTCAGGATTGTCAAGCCACTTTTTCATATCTTGGATTCTTTTTGCTATTGTTTTTTTATCATCATAGCCAGAATCAATCATAGAGCCAAGAAGAGTAATATTTGAATTTAAATATTCTGAAATAGGCTCTTTATTAAGCTTTACAGTGCAGCCATTTGCAGACCTCTCTGCCGTTGCATCAGCTAGCTCAAAGGCTTGCTCAACTTTAAGATCCCCAAGGCCCTCAATCTCTAGAACGCGACCAGAAAATACATTTTTCTTGTTAGATTTATCAACAGTGAGTAGTCCCTTTTGAATAGCAACATAAGGGATTGCATTAACAAGATCTCTTAGAGTAATTCCAGGCTGCATTTCACCCTTAAATCTAACTAAAACTGATTCAGGCATATCCAGAGGTAATACCCCAATAGAGGCGCCAAATGCAACAAGGCCAGAGCCAGCTGGAAAACTAATTCCTATTGGAAAACGCGTATGGGAGTCGCCTCCTGTTCCAACAGAGTCTGGCAAAAGCATGCGATTTAACCAGGAGTGAATAATGCCGTCACCTGGTTTAAGGGAAACGCCACCTCGCGAATGCATGAAGTCTGGAAGAGTATGTTGCAATTCAAGATCAATAGGCTTAGGATAAGCGGCAGTGTGACAAAAACTCTGCATAACGAGGTCTGCAGAAAATCCTAAACAAGCTAACTCTTTTAGCTCGTCACGCGTCATCGCTCCTGTTGTATCTTGAGAACCAACCGTACTCATGCGAGGCTCACAATAGGTTCCAGGCCTAATACCTGTTACTCCACAAGCTTTGCCAACAATTTTTTGTGCTAGAGTAAAGCCTAATGAGCTATTCTTAGGATCAACTGGGCGAAGAAACACATCACTCACCTTTAAACCGAGTTCAGCTCTTGTCCTGTCCGTTAAACCTCTACCAATAATGAGAGGAATTCTCCCACCAGCACGTACCTCATCTGGCATCGTACTAGGCGAAAGATTAAAACTTGAAACAACTTCTCCAGATGCATCTTTAATAACCCCCTCATAAGGATAGATTGTAATCTCATCACCCATTTTGAGTGCTGAGACGTCGCATTGGATTGGTAGTGCGCCTGAATCCTCAGCTGTATTAAAAAATATTGGTGCAATCTTCCCACCAAGAACTATGCCGCCACTATTTTTATTTGGAATGTAGTCAATTGGGTCACCCATATGCCATAACACTGAGTTAATTGCTGATTTTCTTGAAGATCCAGTGCCTACTACATCTCCAACGTAGGCAAGAGGGTGGCCTTTTTGTTTTAGTTCTTCAATTTTTTCAAGGGGGTTATCCATCTTCTTGACAAGCATTGCTTTTGCATGAAGGGGAATATCTGGACGAGACCAGGCCTCAGTTGCAGGTGACAGGTCATCAGTATTAGTTTCACCATCGACACGAAATACAGTTACTTTAATGCTCTCAGGAAGAGGGTCTTTTGATGTAAACCAGTCAGCTGAAGCCCAAGAGTCAACTATCTTCTTAGCGTGAGCATTTTTTGCTGACTTCTCGAGAATACTTTGGTGTGCCTCATAGATGAGTATTGTGTGTGATAGTGCCTCACAAGCTTCCATAGCGGTTTCATCATCCTCTAGAAGATCAATTAAGGATTCGATGCTATATCCACCAAGCATTGTTCCTAGTAAAAAAGTAGCATGTTTTCTAGAAATCGCCTTGCAGGACTGTTCCCCTTTAGCAATACTCGTTAAAAAGCCAGCTTTTACATAGGCAGCTTCATCAACGCCTGGCGGAACTCTATGAGTAAGTAAATTCAAATAAAATTCATCATCAAGCCCTGATATTAGGCTTTCTACGACGGACTTAGTTTGTTTTGCATCGAGTGCAAGTGGCGGGAGATTGTTTGACTGTCTTTCATCACAGTGCTTTAAGTAAGCTTCTATCATAATAATACTGACTATTAGGTGATTAAATAAAAGAGTATAATTTTATCCTTTTTAATATGAAGGCTTAAATTTTTTGAAGCAATAGTTCGTATTATGACATTTGATAAGCTTACCTCAATTTCACCAATCGATGGACGTTACAGCGATAAGACTGGTCCACTAAAAACTATTTTTAGTGAGTTTGGACTCATAAAATATAGGCTCCTAGTGGAGGTGAGATGGCTAGAGGCAATGTCAAAAAATTCTGAAATTTCTGAAGTTCCCTTATTTAGCTTTGAAGCCAACAAAAAGTTATTAGCTATCGCCGATAATTTTTCTATTGAAGACGCAAGAGCGATTAAAGAAATTGAAAAAACAACTAATCATGATGTTAAGGCTATTGAGTACTTCTTGAAAGAGAAAGTATCTACAACACCAGAACTCCAAAAAGTGAGTGAGTTCATTCATTTCGCATGCACCTCTGAAGATATTAATAATTTATCACATGCGCTTATGCTGGAAAATGGAAGAGAAGTTCTTTTGGCTGAAATGACAGAAGTGTTGAATCTAATTACTAGTTTGGCAAAAGAGAATGCTGAAATTCCAATGCTTTCAAGAACGCATGGTCAAACAGCCTCACCCACTACTCTTGGGAAAGAGATGGCTAATTTTGCTTATCGACTTGACAGACAAATAAAGCAGCTAGAAGAAGTACAAATTATGGGTAAGTTTAATGGTGCAGTTGGAAATTTTAACGCCCATCTTAGTGCGTATCCTGAAATTAATTGGGAAAAAGTCTCTAAGAGTTTTATTGAGAGTCTTGGAATAAATTATGCCTCTTATAGTTCACAGATTGAGCCACATGATTATATTGCTGAGTATTTTCATGCACTAAATAGATTTAATACCATCTTAATCGACTTTTGCCGCGATGTATGGGGTTACATCTCTTTAGGTTATTTCACTCAAAAAACGATTAAGGGTGAGATAGGTTCGTCAACTATGCCGCATAAAGTGAACCCGATTGATTTTGAAAATTCTGAGGGTAATCTTGGATTAGCCATTGCCATTGGAGAACATTTTGCAACAAAACTCCCTGTATCAAGGTGGCAGCGTGACCTAACAGATTCAACTGTTTTAAGGAATTTAGGCGTTAGTAGCGCTCACTGTTTGATTTCATATGCTTCAGTTTCTAAAGGCATTAAAAAACTAGAGGTGAACGAGGAAAAATTGATTGAAGATCTGAATAATTCATGGGAGGTTCTGGCTGAACCAATTCAAACTGTAATGCGAAGGTACGGCGTTAAAAACCCTTATGAAAAACTTAAGGCTCTTACAAGGGGAAAGAAAATTGATGCAAAAATTCTTAGTGATTTTATTGCATCTTTAGATATACCTTTAGAAGCAAAAAATGAGCTTTATAAGTTAACGCCAATGAACTATATTGGTGATGCGATTAAATTAGCACGCAACATCTAAAACTGATATAATTTCCCGCCTTAATAATTTAACAATCTAAAAGGAGCAAAAAACCCATGGTTAAGATAAGACTAGCCCGAGGTGGAGCCAAGAAAAACCCTTTTTATTCGATTGTAGCGACAGATTCTAGAAAGAGAAGAGATAGTGGCTACATTGAGCGTATTGGATATTTTAATCCTGTCGCTCGCGGACAAGAAGTCAGGCTTCAACTCGAAGAAGACAGACTGTCACATTGGATTTCACAAGGAGCACAGATCTCTGATCGTGTTAAACAACTTGTAAAAGAATACAAAGACCCTTCTATTCGTGAAAAACAATTAGCTAAACAAGCAGCAAAGGCTGATGATAAGGCTAAAAAGATTGCAGCAGAAGAAAAAGCAAAAGCTGATCTAGAGGCTAAAGAGGCCGCGGAAGAAGCCGCCGCAGCAGAAGCCGCCGCAGCAGAAGCTCCAGCAGAAGAAGCCCCAGCAGAAGCTGCAGCAGAAGAAAAGCCTGCGGAAGAGTCTGAAGAAAAATAATTTGGTGTCATTTGCACCTCAATCAAACGAAAAAAAGCTATTAGTCGGAAAGATTAATGGCTTTTTTGGTATACAGGGATGGGTAAAGGTTTTTTCATATACCGAACCCAGGGTCAATATTCTAAGCTACACTCCTTGGTCAATCGATTTAGACGGAGAACTTAAAAAGATCGAAATTAAGACTGGACGAGAACAGTCAAAAACAATTGTCGCCCATATAAAAGGAATCGATACTCGAGAAGAATCTCAAAAGCTTATTGGTAAAGACATATATATTGACAAAGAGCAGCTCCCTAAGTTGAAGAAAGGTGAGTACTATTGGCATGAACTTATAGGTTTTGAAGTCCTTAATCAGGATAAAGAAAAGTTTGGATTGGTTGATTACTTTGTTGAAACAGGTTCAAATAATGTCCTAGTTGTAAAAGGCAAAAAAGAACGCTGGATACCATACATTAAGCCGTACCTAGTCTCAGTGGACTCGTTTAATAAAGTCATTTTTGTTGACTGGGATAAAGATTTTTAATTATCAGTAAAAAATTCTGTGTTTGCCTTCTCCAGTGAGGTAGACTTGTTGGTGAATTAAAAACAATATTTCAGAAACATATTTCATGAATTGGATAACAAGACTATTTCCGTTTTTGTTATGGGTAAAAGATTTAAGTAACACTAAGGCTATAAAAGCGGATATTTTGGCGGGCGCAACAGTCGCATTCGTTATAATTCCTCAATCAATGGCCTACGCACAGCTTGCAGGTCTGGGTCCTCAATATGGTTTATATGCCTCCTTCTTACCGGTTCTAATTGGTGCAATGATGGGTTCATCAAGGCAACTTTCAACTGGTCCAGTTGCTGTTGTCTCATTGTTAACAGCTGCCGCTCTTGGTGAAATCGTGACTGACCCGTCGAGTTACGCAGTCTATGCTGCACTTTTAGCATTAATCGTTGGGTTATTTCAGTTTTCCCTGGGCGTTCTTAGGCTGGGTTTTGTAATTAACTTCCTCTCACTTCCAGTAGTTACTGGTTTTACAAATGCCGCAGCAATTATCATTGGTGCATCTCAACTCCCAAAAGTTTTTGGTATCAGAGTAATTAATTCGAACGATACTGACTGGGAAAGTGCTTGCCAACCACTAACTATAATTGAGAGAATTGAGTTGGTAGATTTTAATGGGCTTCATACAATTTGTAATGCTGACCAAAGTTATCAAACCATTGCTAGACTTTTTGAGGCGGCAATTTTTCATACCCATATACCCACAATAGCTATGGCTATTTCTGGTGTTATAGGTATCGTACTTTTTCAGCGATTTTTCCCAAGATTTCCAGCTATATTGTCTGTAGCAGTACTTTCAACGGTAGCATCATTCTTGATGGATTATCAGGCTATGGGCGGCGCCATAGTTAGCTCGATTAATATTGATGGTTTGTTTAGTTTTAAGATACCACGATTTGACTTTAATGCGGTTGGAACTTTATTTATTTATGCAATTACAATTTCATTAATTGGCTTTATGGAGGCTATCTCTGTTGCCAAATCAATGGCCGCAACAACGAAACAGCGTTTAGACGTAAACCAAGAATTAATTGGTCAGGGGTTATCAAACGTCACCTCAAGTTTTTTTCAGGGTTATGCAGTTTCAGGGTCCTTTTCGCGGTCAGCAGTCAATTTGACAGCAGGAGCTGTGACTGGATTCTCATCCGTCGTAACAGCTGTTATTGTAGGATTAACGATCGTCTGGTTAACACCTTTGCTTTATCATGTGGGATCCTCTAGAGTCGACCTGCA
>JGI24919J38490_100065_pt1 | contig 33973 bp, 23 predicted proteins | sample LinPFosmplate7_FD_38490 | JGI IMG/M metagenome (IMG submission 38490) | reverse complement strand
CGAGCTCGGTACCCGGGGATCCCACCAAGCCGATCCGTGTTTTTCTGCAGGATGGATCGCAGGACCTCAACATTGCGGCAGGGAACTGGTGGCTCGCCAACCAGCAGATGGCCGATTCACTCGACTTTGCCGGGTACGACTATCAAAAGGTCTGGGGGGATGGGGGCCACAATCTAGAACACGGCGGAGCGATCTTTCCCGATACGATGCGCTGGTTGTGGCGAGACTATGACCCGACGCCGTAGTCGGCCCGTTGATGTCCTGCTGGAGACAGGCCGGTCCCGCATTGGTTTCGCGCGTTGAACCGGCGACTGTCGGTCGCTAAGCTAAGAGCTTCTATATGGTCAAGGAGCGTAGATGTCTTCAAAAGCTCGTGAGGTAGTTGTGGTCGTCGCCGTCGTGGCGTCGTCGTTTGTCTTTGGTGCCAGGCCTGTCGGCGCACAATCGGCGTCCCGATTTGTGCCGGTGAGCGACGAGATGCTCCAGAACCCAGACCCTGACGATTGGCTGATGTGGCGCCGGACGCTGAATAGCTGGGGTTACAGTCCTCTTGACCAGATCGATCGAGACAATGTCGATCGCATCAGGCTAGCTTGGACGCGTGCGCTTAGTGCCGGCAGCCTCCAGCAGGGAACACCGCTCGTCTACAACGGTGTGATGTACATGCCGAACCCACGCGATGTCATCCAAGCGCTCGACGCGATCACCGGTGATCTGATCTGGGAGTACCGGCGAGATCGTCCCGATGACTTAGCCGAGTACATGATCGGGAGCCTGATCGATACCAACCGAAATTTAGCGATTTATGGAAATCTCATCATCGATACCAGCGGGGACGACTATGTGTTCGCCCTCGACGCCGAGACGGGCGAACTGGTTTGGGAAACGCAGGTCCTCGACTACAAGATCAATCCCGCGAATCAGACATCGGGACCAATCGTGGCGAATGGCAAGGTGATTTCTGGCCGGAGTTGCGCGCCGAAGGGGGGGCCGAACGCCTGTGTGATTGTGGCGCATGATGCAACGAACGGACAGGAGTTGTGGCGGCGGAGGCTGATTCCGGCGCCGGGAGAACCGGGCAACGAGACCTGGGGGAACGTGCCCTTTGAAGATCGCAAACACGTAGGGGCCTGGATGGTGCCAAGCTTCGATCCTGAATTGAATCTCGTCTACATCGGGACGTCGGTGACCTCGCCCGCTCCGAAATTTCTGCTGGGAGGTACCGACAAGGCACACCTCTACCACAACTCGACGCTGGCTCTCGATGCCGATACCGGTGAGATCGTCTGGTACTACCAGCATCTGAACGATCACTGGGACCTGGACCATCCGTTTGAGCGACTGCTGGTGGATACCACCGTGGCACCCGACCCCGCGACTGTTCCCTGGATCAACCCGCGTCTACGCCCGGGAGAAGAACGGAAGGTGATTACCGGGATTCCGGGAAAGACGGGCATCGTATACACCCTTGACCGCGTGACCGGCGAGTTTCTGTGGGCGACCCCGACGGTGGCCCAGAACGTGATCACCTCGATTGATGGCGCGACTGGAGCCGTGTCCGAAAACTCCGAGCTGGTGTTCGAGCGTGAGGGGGACGAGGTGCTGATTTGTCCGACCTTTGTGACCGGAGGGAAGGACTGGGAAGCGGGCGCGTATAGCCCGCTGACCCGGACGATGTACTACCCGTTGCGTAACGCTTGTGCGCGGATGCTGGCGACTACCGAGGGGGGGGTAACGCTCTATGCCCTTGCGAAGCGTGACCAGATCGCGCCCGGTACCGACCAGGTCGGGACGGTGCAGGCGATTTCGGTCGAGACAGGCGAGATTCGTTGGGTGTACGAGCAACGGGCTGGCACGACCTCGCTCGTGGCGACCGGCGGGGGGTTGATCTTCGGCGGAGATGGCAACGGCCGGTTCCGGGCGTTTGACCACGAAAACGGCGACGTGCTCTGGGAGATCAACCTTGGCTCTTCGGTGACCGGGTTTCCGATCACGTACGCGGTGGATGGGACACAGTACGTCGTGGCTAGCACAGGGTCGTCGCTCAGTTCGAGAGATAACATGCGGCTAACTCCGGAGTTACGTCCCAGTAACGGCAACAACTTGTTCGTGTTCGCGCTGCCGTAGTCCCGAGAGCAACGTGGGACAAGGGATCACAAGTACCCTAAACCCGGTTCCGCAGTGTTGCCTCGCCGTGCACTCAGGTCCGTCGCAGGCGTCAGTTGGTCAGCCGGCGAATCTTGATGTTTCGAAACGCGACAGGATCACCGTGGTCCTGAATTGCGATGTGGCCCGTGGCTTCGCGGCCGTAACGTCCGATTTCGGCGAACTTGCTGGCCTTGACCCGTCGCTCCCAGTCGACGCTTTCGATTTCGTACTCAAGCAGTTTGACGCCGTTCATCCAGTGCTCGACATGGTTACCTCTGGCGAGCAGGCGAGACGTGTTCCAGGAGCCAACCGGGCGGGTGACGTCGCTTGCGGGGGGGTGCACGGCATAGTTGCTACCGGCTGAGGTGAGCGCGGCCAGGCCATCACGGTGCCCTGCGTTGTGTAGTATCTGGAATTCCGCTCCGGTGTGCCATGGAGGACCGTCTGTTTCAGCTACCCTGAACATGACTCCGCTGTTGCCGCCCTCTTCGACCGTCCAGTCGAACATCAGTTCGAAGTCGTCAAACTGCTCTCTGGTGAGCAGGTCACCGCCTTGGTCCACTCGGGCCAGCGCGCCATCAACGGCCCGCCAGCCACTTGGCAGGTCGGCGCGGTTGTATCCGCGCCACGAGGCCAGCGAGTGTCCGTCGAATAGCAACTCCCAACCCTCGGCGGCCTCTTCGGGTGTGAGCGTATTCTGCTCCTCTTCGCCGGGAAGTGCTGTGGTACCGCCCATCGCCCAGCCGATACCGGCCAGCAGGTGGCGTTGAAACCGCTCGTCCTCCCATACTTCTGGCCGGTGGCCAAGCGCGGTGTAAAAGACCCGACCTGCGCCCTCCTGGCGTGTCCAGGCGAGCGCGAAATCTCGGTCGGTTCGCTTGATCCCAGGCGCGTTCATGTTGACGGAACTGACGTCGAGGCTTAGCAGTACGTTCACCTTGTCTCGAGCCCAGTCACGGTGCTGGTAAATTTCGTCGCGGATCCGGAACGATTTGCCGAGATGGCGCGTGGAGGGGTGGGCGCCATCTTCGACCCGGACAGTGACCTCCTGATGCCAGGGGTGTCCGTCGAAGTAACCTCCGACCAAGTCGAGATATCCCGGCCAGTCGTAGAACGTGTCAGTGGCGCTGTGTACTCCGACAAAGGCGCCGCCGGCCCGCACGTACGAGAGCAGCGCGCTACGCTGTCCGATGTTCATCGGTAGCTCACCGGTGGTGAAGAAGACAACGGCGCGGTACTGGCGCAGCGTGTTGGCCGTGAGTGTCGAGGCATCGTGTGACACGGTCAGGTCAAACGCGTCAGATTCGTCGGCAAGGCGCAGTAGGACCTCCTCGGAATGAGGAAGGACCGGGTGGGGGAATGCGGCCGATTGGGTGAGGTAGAGCACTTTGGCCGGCGTTGCTTGGACGACCGATGGTCCGGCGGCGAGTCCAAGCACGCTCATGCCGATGACGAGACGTAAGGTGATTTGTCGCACGCGTACCTCGATACGAATGACTGTTTCGTGAGTTACCGGAACCGCAGGACACATTCTACTGCTCCCGTCTGGTCGTGGTACAGTTTCCGCCCGTGATGCCTGCCAAGTGAGCACTGGAAACGCTCGTGTTCGACTCGGTGGAGGTGCTGCTCCGAGCACGTTAGTTGGACAACGGGATAACGCGGGGATGCGGCCGCCATAACTCAGGAGAGGACATTACCACCATGGCGAGACAGGTAACACTGTTCACGGGGCAATGGGCCGACCTACCGCTGGCTGAACTGGCGCCCAAGGCCAAGGAATTTGGATTCGACGGATTGGAACTGGCCTGCTGGGGAGACCATTTCGACGTCGCTCGTGCGGCCACAGACCAGGACTACTGCGCTGATCGTCGCGCACTCCTGGAGGAACACGGTCTCGGGTGCTGGGCGATTTCTCACCACCTCGCAGGACAGTTGGTTTGCGATCTCAACGACGATCGGTCTGATGCATTTGCGCCCGCATCCACCCATGGAGATCCCGAGGGGAAGCGTCGCTGGGCCGTTGAGACGATGAAGAACACCGCTCGGGCAGCCCAGAACCTCGGGGTGGATGTGGTCTGCGGATTTACGGGTTCGTCGATCTGGCACTTGCTGTACTCGTTCCCACCGGTGTCGGCCGGGATGATTGATGCTGGATATCAACAGTTCGCGGAACTGTGGAATCCGATTCTCGATGTCTTTGACGAGTGTGGAGTGCGATTCGCACTTGAAGTGCATCCCACCGAGATTGCGTTCGATATCGTGAGTGCGCGTCGTGCGCTTGAGACGATTGGACGCCGGGAGGCTTTCGGGTTCAACTTTGATCCCAGTCACCTGCAGTGGCAGGGGATGGAACCGGCTCGGTTCATCGGCGAGTTTAAGGAACGCATCTACCATGTCCACATGAAGGACGCTGCGGTGACCCTGGACGGTCGAACTGGCATCCTTGGGTCTCATCTGGCTTTTGGTGCAGCACATCGCGGGTGGGATTTTCGCTCGGTCGGGCGTGGTGATGTTGACTTTGAGGCGATTATCAGAGCGTTGAACCAGATCGACTACCGAGGTCCACTCTCCGTCGAGTGGGAAGACTCGGGGATGGACCGCGAGCACGGCGCTCGTGAGTCATGCCAGTACGTGAAAGAGGTCGATTTCGTACCGTCCCATGTCGCGTTTGATGCAGCCTTCGAGAAATAGTGCATGAGTGAGCCACTGTCGCCGAAGCTTCGCATGGGCATGGTCGGCGGTGGGCCTGGTGCCTTCATCGGCGACGTGCATCGTCGGGCAGCCTGTCTTCATAACGACGTTGAGTTGGTGGCGGGAGCTTTTTCGACAAGTCCGACCAGATCGCGCCGGAAGGGTGCCGAACTCGGGTTGAGTCGCCGGCGCAGTTACGCCTCTTACGCGCAGATGGTGGAACGAGAGTGCGCCCTTCCGGAGAGCGAGCGCATTCACTTTGTTTCAATCGTGACCCCGAATCATGAGCACTTTCCGGTGGCGAAGGCGTTTCTTAGGGCTGGGTTCCACGTCGTCTGCGACAAACCAATGACCCTCAATGTCGCCGAGGCGCGTGAACTCAAAGCGATCGTCAAGTCGACACGCCGCATTTTCGCACTGACCCACAATTACACTGGGTATCCGATGGTCAAACTGGCTAGAGACATGATTAGGCAGCGCGATCTGGGCCCGCTGCGTAAGGTCGTCGTCGAGTATCCGCAGGGTTGGCTCTCGACCCGGCTCGAGCGAACTGGGATGAAGCAGGCTGAGTGGCGAACTGACCCCGCCCGAAGTGGGGGAGCCGGTTGCATGGGTGACATCGGTACCCACGCTGAGAATTTGTCCGAATACATCACTGGGCTCAGAATTGTCGAGCTGTGCGCCGATCTCACAACCTTCGTGAAGGGACGCCAACTCGACGACGACGGCAATGTGCTCGTACGGTTTCAAAAGGGCGTGCGGGGCGTCTTGCACGCGAGCCAGGTTTCTGTCGGAGAGGATAATGCCCTGTCGATCAGGATCTATGGGGAACGGAAGGGGCTCGAGTGGCGCCAGGAAGAGCCGAACGTGCTTCAGGTGAAACGGTCTAACGGTCCGGTTGAGGTCTGGAGTCGTGGTCATGGCTACGTAGCTGAAAAGAGTCCGGCTGCCGCCCGCGCGAGTAGCTTGCCCGCTGGGCACCCGGAGGCGTTTCACGAGGCATTCGCTAACGTGTATCGCAACGCCGCGGACACGATTCGGGCGAGACTCGCGCATTCTCGTCCAGATCCGCTCGCTCTCGATTATCCGACCGTCGATGACGGTTTGCGTGGAATGCTATTTATTGCGGCGGTGCTTGAGAGTGCCGTCTCGAATCGTCGGTGGACTCGCGTGCCGACGCGTTAACCTCTCCGCTGAGAGAGGGTGTCCCAGAATCGCCACTCCGACAGTTGCATCTGCGGTCCTGTGCGCCCGCGTGCTCCGGAGGTCACCGGTCCAAGTCTGCTCGCCGGCTCTACGTTTTCCTGCGAAAAGGAACGGAAATCGGTCCACCCCCAATAGCCTCATTCGACACGACGGGCGGGTCTCGGCGGAGGTTCGACACGTCGCCCGACGAGGGAATGGTATGCTGCGGACCTCGCAGCGCAGAAGGAGGTCTGGAATGGCACCGAATATGTTCTCTTTTGGCAACGTCAGCATCGCCGTTGCGGTCCTCGGTGTTTCGGTTGCTGCATTCGCTGCCGGCCAGTCCCCTGGTGGGGCGATCCCGATGGACCGCGACGACATTGCGGGCGTGGTCACTGGTCCGAACGGTCCGGAAGCTGGTGTGTGGGTGATTGCAGAGACACGGGAGCTACCTACTCGTTACGTGAAGATCGTCGTGACTGACGATGCGGGACGGTACCTCGTCCCGGATCTTCCGCAGGCCACCTACGACGTGTGGGTACGGGGCTATGGGCTGGTGGACTCCGAGAAGGCACAGGCTGAGCCCGGTGACGTGCTCGACCTGGCGGCCGTGGTCGCGGCCGACGCGAGGGCCGCTGCGGAGTACTACCCCGCCCAGTACTGGTTCGCGTTGCTGCAGGTCCCCGGGCCAGACGAGTTTCCGGGCACGGGGCCGGAGGGTAACGGCATCTCGGCGAACATTGAGAGTCAAGGCGAGTGGATTCGCTCGGTGGTCAATACGGACGGCTGCACCGGCTGCCACGCACTGGGAAACAAGGCCACCCGAGAGATCCCCGACATCCTCGGCGATTTCGATTCGCACGTCGCCGCCTGGGATCGTCGTGTGCAGTCGGGGCAAGCGGGTGCCACCATGGACGCTCGATTGGCTCAGGTTGGGCGCCGACCGGCGCTGGCAATGTACGCCGACTGGACAGATCGCATCCAAGCGGGTGAGTACCCGAGCTCACCTCCGCCCCGGCCGCAAGGCGTGGAGCGTAACGTGGTCGTCACCTTGTGGGACTGGTCCGAGCCCCAAGCGTACATGCACGACTTGATCTCCGCGGACAAGCGGAATCCGAGGGTCAATGCGAACGGCCCGGTCTACGGCGCCCCGGAGAACAGCACGGATTACATGCCGGTCGTAGATCCGAACACGCATGCGGCGAGTACGGTGCCTTTGCAGGTGCGGGACCCGCTCACCCCGAGCTCAGCGTCAACCCCCCCCAAGATGCCCTCGCCGTACTGGGATGAGGAAGTCATTTGGGACAGCCGGACCCTCGCGCACAGCTTCGCCATGGATAGCCAAGCGCGAGTATGGATTGCGGCACGGGTTCGTCCGGCTGAAACCCCGGCTTTCTGTCGGGAGGGGTCAAATCATCCATCAGCGCAGGCGTTTCCAATCGCGCGCAGTAATCGACAAATGCAGCTGTGGGACCCAGGGACACAGGAGATGACCACTGTCGACACCTGCTTCGGAACGCACCATCTGAATTTCGCCGACGATGACACGCTGTGGTTCACAGGCAGCGGTCCTGTGGTCGCTTGGTTCGACACCAGGGTACTTGCCGAGACCGGTAACGAGGAGTTGGCACAGGGCTGGACGGTGCAGGTTCTTGACACCAACGGGAACGGCCAACGAGACGACTATGTCGAGCCAGGCGAGCCGATGGATCCTGCTAAGGACACACGGATCGAGAGAGGGTACTACGGGGTGGCCCCGAGTCCACTCGACGGATCGATTTGGGGGTCGACGTTGGGAATGCCCGGGGGACTCGTGAGGTTGGTCCCGGGTGACGACCCAGTGAATACCGCGCTGGTAGAGTTCTACGAGGTTCCGTGGAACGATCCCGAGGCTCCGGTTCAGGGGTTCTCGCCACGCGGCATGGACGTTGACAGCGATGGCGTCGTGTGGACGGTATTGTCGAGTGGCCACTTTGCGAGCTTCGACCGCAGCCAGTGCGAAGGTCCGCTCAACGGACCCACCGCGACCGGTAGGCACTGCCGCGAAGGCTGGATGCTCTATCCATTTCCTGGGCCGAACTACAAGGGTGCGACGGATTCCGGTAGCGCCGAATCGGCGTACTACAACTTCACCGACCGATTCAATCTGCTGGGTGTCGGTGAGAACGTGCCGCTGGCGACCGGCAATCTTTCCGAGGGGGTACTCGCGCTCATCGATGGCGAGTTTTACAACTTTCGCGTGCCGTATCCGCTCGGAAGTTTTTTCGGTAAAGGCCTGGACGGGCGAATCGACGACCCCAGCGCGGGTTGGAAGGGCCGAGGGATCTGGACGACGTCTGGGAGTCGAGCCCCGTTCCACGCGGAAGGCGGTACGGAACGGGTCGCCCCGGTCTTCAAGTTCCAGGTTCGCCCCGACCCGCTAGCTCACTAGTCGGGTTTCGCATCACCCCACGCATCACGCTGAGGCCATCTGGTGGCGACGATATATTGGTGAACTAAGACGGTCCATGATGAAGCGTGCCGCGTGTTAGCGATGCGTTTGAACAAGAAATTAGGTGTATAAGTAGGGTGGTCTGGATAAGAAGAAAATTCCTGACGAGTGGGCCGACTTCCAGGAGCTCTGATGATGACCTATCGGAACGTTCTGACGACAATGACTGCGCTGCTGCTAGTGGCTGTCGCCGCCGCTGCGCAAACCCCGGGGACCGTGCAGCCGGCACACGAGAGCCTGGAGCCAGGTACTCGGACTGACGATCTTGGCATCACCATCGGTATCCCGGTGGAGCACCCTGGCCGCCGCTATCCGGCGTCTCGCGAGTTTCCCACCGGACCGGAGATCGGCGAGCGTCTACCGGAGTTCTCGCTCGCTAACCAGGAAGGTCGGCCCATTGACTACCATGAGGACCGCGGCGACTCGAAGTCCATAGTGGTGTTCTATCGCTCGGCGGTGTGGTGACCGTACTGTCGCACGCAGCTGGTCGAGCTGCAAGAGAACCTAGATCTTTTTGATGATGCTGGGATCCGCGTTTACGGCATCAGCTATGACAGCCAGGAACAGCTCCTGGCTTTCGCCGATCAGTACGGCGTGACCTACGACCTGCTCTCCGATGCCGATTCGGCGGTTATCCGAGAGTTCGGTATTCTCAACACCCTCATCTCACCGGACGACCCCGAGCAAGCTGCCGGACGTAGTTTCTACGGTGTGCCGTTTCCCGGTGTTTATGTGACTGATGAGAACGGCGTAGTTACCGAGAAGTTTTTCCACCGCCACTATGCGACCCGTGAGTCGGCCGGTGCTATCCGCGACTCAGCGCTGGGCGAGATTTTGGCTCGGCACGAGGTTCCGGCCATCGAGTTGGGCACGGACCAAGTAGCGATTTCTGCCTTCTTGTCCGATGCGACACTGAAGTTCGAAACTCAGTCGACGCTCTACGTACGGTTCGAGCTTGAGGACGGTTTGCATATGTATGGCCGGCCTCTTCCGGACGGGTATATCTCCACCGAGGTGACCATATCCGATATCCCTGGGCTGCGCGTGGGGTCAGCGCGATACCCGACAACAGCCCCTCGGCAGTTTCCAGAACTCGGGGTCACGCTCAATGTCTACGAGAGGGTCGTTGACGTCGCGGTTCCGGTGACACCGAACGCGGAGCTGTTCAACCCTGGGAACCGTGACCAGCCGGAGGAACTGGTGGTGCCCGTATCAGTGCTGTTCCAGGTCTGCAGTGAGACGATCTGCTACACACCGAGGACGGAGACGCTTTCGCTAGTACTGCCAGTCGGACCGCTGTTGAGGCCGGGAGCGCCCAGGCCTCGGTAGTTGCCGCCACGGGCTGTTGCCGGCGTTCTACCGCCGTCAATTCCTTTTACCAGACGGCTGTACTGGGCTGTATTCCAAGAGGTGAGAGTGGTGCGAAAAGCGTTCTGGTTCTATCTCGCGCTGATCCTGGCTGTCACGATACCTGATCGATCGTCTGCCCAACCGATCATGGAACAACTCAAGCACGGCACCGTTAGCGCTAACAGCATCGACATTCATTTTGTCGAGCAAGGCGAAGGCCCGCTTGTTTTGTTCTTACACGGTTTCCCCGAGTCATGGTACTCATGGCGACATCAGATACCGGCTGTCGCCGAAGCCGGATATCGTGCTGTTGCGCTCGATATGCGTGGATATGGGCGTACGAGCAAGCCGGAAGCGATCACTTCGTATTCGATTTCACATCTGGTCGGCGACGTGATCGGGGCGGTTGCGGCACTGGGTCACGAGCGGGCGGTAATAGTTGGACACGATTGGGGCGGTCCCGTGGCGTGGTATTCCGCTCTGATGCGGCCCGACGTTGTCCGGGCGGTTGCGGTGTTGAGCGTGCCATTCAGCCCACCTGTGAGCTTGCCGGAAGGCGTGACGCTCAATGACCTCATGGCGGTAAATGCGGGTGACCGAAACTACTATCGTTTGTATTTTCAAGAACCCGGTGTTGCGGAACTCGAACTAGAGGCTGATGTGCGGCGCAGCATGCTCGGATTGCTGTACTCCGTCTCCGGTGACATTATCCGGGACGGACTTCACTCCCACGGCTGGGATGGTCACTTCCCGATGGGCGAAACATTGTCGGCCCAGTTGGTCATCCCCGAAGAACTGCCACCGTGGCTTAGCGAGCAGGACCTACAATTCTACGTGGAAGAACTCGCGGGCAGTGGATTTCGCGGTGGCATTAATTGGTACCGGAACATCAGTGCGATTCCGGACCTCCTAGCTCCGTTCGTCGGCTCGACAATCACCCAACCGGCCCTTTACCTCTACGGTGAATACGACTTGATCGCAGGTAATACGCCCGCTGCGATCGGTGCACTGCCGACCTTGCTGCCGGACCTGCGTGACGTGATCAAACTGGACGGTGCCGGTCATTGGCTGCAACAAGAGCGTCCCGACGAAGTGAACGGCGCGTTGCTAGCGTTTTTGTCCGAGCTGTGACTCCTCGCGGCGGTCCTCCGTCGGTTCCCTAGTAGGACTTGGGCACAATTCCCGTGTTTTTAGGTGGCGCGCTCCAACACGTGACGTAGCGCGTTTTCAAGAGCGGGATAGCCGAATTCGAATCCTGACTCGGCGAGTCTGGTGGGGACAACGCGGGCACCGCCGAGCAATAAGGCATCGGCCATCTCACCGAACGCCAGCCGAATTACGAACCCTGGAGTTGGTATCAGGGTCGGCCGGCGAAGGACACGACCCAGTGTCTTAGTAAAGTCACGATTCGTGACGATACCGGGCGCTACCGCATTGACTGGACCGGTGACCTGGTCGTTCGTCAGCACGTGCAACGTGGCGTTCAGCACATCGTCGAGTGCGACCCAGGGCATGTATTGCGAACCGGACCCGAGTATGCCACCGGCTCCTAGCTTAAAAGGGAGCAGCATCTTTTGCAGAGCCCCGCCGTTCGGCGTCAGCACGATGCCAATGCGAAGGTGCACGGTCCTGATCCCGCGGTCATGTGCCGGCGCGGTCGCCGCCTCCCAGGCCTGGCACACTTCCGGCAGAAACCCTTGTCCCGGTGGAGAGGACTCGTCGACGATTTCGTTCCCGCGGTCACCGTAGAAACCGATGGCAGAAGCGGTGATGAGCGTAGGTGGTGGTGAGGATAGGGCGGCCAACGATTCACACAAACGCTTCGTGCCGACGACGCGGCTGTCGAGAATGCGTTGTTTTCGGTCCGGCGTCCAGCGTCCGCCGGCAATGTTTTCCCCTGCGAGATGCACGACGGCTTCGGCATCCTCGACACTCTCGGCGACGCCTGTGTCCGGGTCCCAGACTGACAAATCCGACCCTAAAGAGGGGCGGCGAGAGAGCCGTGTTACGTGGTGCCCATCTTCCCGAAGAAAGGCAGACAGAGCTCTGCCAATGAGTCCTGTGGCACCGGTTATTGCGATTCGCATCGGTGTGAATCCTTGTGGGTGGTTGCGAGCGAGTCCATAGTTTGCGATTCGGGCGTGGCGCCAAAACAGACAGTCAGCTCGGCAATCGGCACAGTTCTCTTTCAGGGCTCGGGCCGGTCCCTGCCACACTCTGGTGCTGACAGAGGTACACGACCGTGCTATCCGGGGGAGTTGCCGAGCTTAGACCGGCAGCGTGCTGTGCCACCTCCCCGGTTTCCTTCGGTCTCGGGGGCCGGTGCGATCCCTAAAACATAGCCACGGGGTTGGCAGGGCTACCCGTGCCTCGGGCGACGTTGAGCGGTAGCAGCATGAACATGAATTCATGGCGCCCCTCTTCGGCGCAGGCCTCGGCGATCGGTTCGAGCCGCGCGTTGTCGAGCAGGGCGACGCCGAAGTTGAACAGCACGCCATGGACTGGCCATGGGAGCCGAGACGCGCTTCGGCCGTCCATTAGGTCCCAGCCTAACAGCGCGACGTCATGGTCTCGGACGAACTCGGCGCAGCTTGGGTGCAGGCCGGCGCCCGCTGACTCACCGGCGTCGGTGGCTGATTGCCAGCCACTGTGGACGAGTAGCGCATCGCCCGGCTCGACGGTGACGCCTTGGGCTCGTGCAATGTCCTCAAGTTCGGTCCCCTGAACCGGACGGTCCCGCGTCACGTGGTCCACTCCTCGATGTCGTGGCACGTCGAGCAAGACCCCCTTCGTGATTATTCCGGTGTTCCACTGGGTGATGTCGGCGAAGTGTGCGCCCTGTGTGTTGATCTCGACGTCTGGGTCGCGACCCTGCCACATACCGTCCTCATCCCAGATGTGACAGAGGGCATCGATATGGGTCACCGTGTTCCCGTGATAGATGAATCCCAGGTAATCCATGACATAGCCGCCGCCGGACCCGAGCGAGCTCTTGGTCATGAAGTGTTGAGGCGGCTCGAAGACCCGGCTGAGCGACACCGTGCGACCGTTACGGACAAGACTGGCTGCTGCCGCGCGTTTCTCAGCGGTAATCAGATTAATGGCTCCGACCTGGTCGTTCGTTCCCCAGCGGCCCCAGTTGCGTCGAGCGCGATACATCGCAGCGTAGTTGTCGTCCCCGGACTGGGCCAGTGGTGGCGCGGCCGCGCGTGCGCGGGCGACCTGGCGCGCGAGCAACTCGGGTGGACAGAACGTGTCTGGGACCGTGCCGGTCGTGCGCGATTCGGTCCCAGAGAAAGCCTCGGCCGGATGTGCCAGTGCGGCCCCACCCATCGCGGCCGCGCGCATTAGAAACCGTCGTCGTGATGAGGCCATCTCATTCGTTCCTTTCGTGGGGGGGGGCGACCCGGTCGTCGCTTAGGGCACGCGTAGCGCGACGAGCCCAGGTACCTCGCCGCCCACCGTCAGCGCTATATATTGCTCGCCTTCGTGCAGGTAGGTCATTGGCGTCCCGATGGCGCCGGCCGGAAGGTCTATCGACCCAACCACTGCGCCGGTCGATTTGTTCCGGGCTACGAGTCTGGGCCCACCGTCAGATCCGCCAGCCGAGAGCGCGCTCACCAGCAGTGTCTTCGTCACCACGGGCCCGGCTCGCCCTTCCCCGCCCAGGGGCGGCAGGTCTAGGTCCCTCAACATTGGGTGGTTGCGGAGCCGGTCACCGTCGCCGTTTGGCTGCAACCAAGCGTGCTCGCCCTCGTTCAGGTCGATTGCGGTAATTCGCGAGTATGGGGGCTTGAATAACGGTAGCCCCTGAGGCATGGCCGGCTGTGCGCCGCTGCCGAAATCGCTTTGGGTGAAGCGAAGGTTGCCGCCCTCAGTCGGGTCTGGGGTGTAGTACTTCAGCACTGAGAAGCGATTCGATGACGGCACGTACAAAAGTCCAGTGTCTGGGTCGACCGCCGAGCCGCTCCAGGTTGCCGCGCCGCCGATCTGCGGTCGTTGGATTGTCCCTTGGAGGCCACCCTCAACACTTAGCATCGGTGGCGTGAAGAGGGGACCAAGACGGAAGTTGCGCACCGCGTCGACCGCTATTGCCCGGATCTCCGGAGTGAAATCGACGAGATCGTCGATGGTGACGCCCTGGTAGTCAAACGGTGGCGGTTTGGTTGGAAAGGGCTGGGTCGGCGAGAGTACTTCACCTTCAAGATCGGTATCGGTCTCGACGGGCCGCTCCTCAATCGGCCATACCGGGTCGCCGGTCACACGGTCGAACACATAGGTGAACGCTTGTTTGCTCACTTGCGCGATCGCTTTTATCCGTCGGCCGTCGACCGTGATGTCGACGAGGCTCGGTGCGGCCGGGAAGTCGTAGTCCCAGACGCCGTGGTGCACTGCCTGAAAGTGCCACATCCGCTGTCCCGTCTCGCCGTCGACTGCGACAAGGCTCTCAGCAAAGAGGTTGTCGCCGGGCCGGTGTCCGCCGTAGTAATCACTCGTTGGGGTGCCCGTCGGGAGGAAAACGTAACCGGTCTCGTCGTCGGCGCTCATCGGCGGCCAGACATTGACGTTGCCCGAGTACCGCCATGACTCGTTCAGCCAAGTGTCTGCGCCGAAGTCATCGCCCTCTGGCACCGTCCGGAAAATCCACCGCGTGTCCCCAGTCCGGGCGTCGATGCCTTTGAGCCACCCTGGCGGAGCTTCCTTACGCACGACAAAGTCAGAAATGATCGTCGGGGTGACGACGACGTCACGGATGACGACGGGCGGTGACTTCACTCCTAGCAGGTTGCGCCCTTGGTAGTTGCTGTCACCCCGTGCGGCTCTCGGGATTCCCTCGGTGAGATCGACGCGACCGTTGTCGCCGAAGTCCGGAACCGGTTGGCCCGTGCGGGCGTTGACCGCGTGCAGATACCCTTCGCTGGTACCCCAGAAGATGCGTTCGTCGTCACCGTCAGTCCAGTACGCGACACCGCGTGAGCCGTAGCCGTGGGTGGGTTCCCCGCCGCGATAGACTTCCGGGTCGTGCACCCAGAGGGTTTCGCCGGTTCCGGCGTCAATCGCGGCGACTTGGTACATGGCGGTCGATAAATACAGCACGCCGTTCACCATCAGCGGGGTTGCCTGCAGTCCCCGGATCGAGACCCCTTGTCGCTGGTCACGCAGCGCGTCGAGGTCCAGCGCTGCGTCCGCAGAGTCCCAGCGCCACGCGACCTGAAGCTGTTCGAAGTTCGACGCGTCAATCTCATCCAGCGGGGAGTACTTGGTCCCACCGTTGTCTCCCCCATAGCTTCGCCATTCGCCGTTCGTTGCACCATACTGGGCCGCTAGCGGCACCGCGGGCACTGTGACTGCGCACCAGCACGCGCCGGTGACAACGAGTCGATTCAAGGTTCCAGGCATGATGTCCTTCGTACACCGGACGCTCAGGGTAAACGTAATGCTATGAGTTCTGGGACTTCGCCGCCCACCGTTAGGGCGATGTATTGGGTTCCGTCTTGGAGGTAGGTCATCGGCGTACCGATGGCACCTGCTGGGAGGTCAACCGACCCGACGATCGCGCCTGTCGTCTTGTCTCTGGCTACTAGTCTCGGACCGCCGTTCGTGCCGCCAGCTGACAGCGCGCTCACGAGTAGAGTCTTGGTTAGCAACGGCCCGCCGTGGCCCTCTCCCCCAAGCGGTGGGAGATCCAGTTCGCGCAGTAGTGGATGATTACGGAGCCTGTCGCCGTCGCCGTTGGGTTGCATCCAGGCCTGTTCCCCGGCGTTGAGATCGATCGCGGTCATTCGGGAGTACGGCGGCTTGAACAACGGCAGGCCCTGTGGCATTCGCGGCTGGACACCGGCGGCGAGGCCCCGGAACGTGTAGCGCAGGTTCCCGCCGTTCTCTGGCGCCGGCGTGTAGTACTTCAGAACGGAAAAGCGGTTTTCTGACGGCACATAGAGGATCCCCGTCTCGGGGTCGACCGCCGCTCCGGTCCAGCTTGCGCCACCACCGACGTGGGGGCGCTGAATGGTGCCCTGCAGCCCACCGTCGTAACTCAGCATCGGTGGCGAAAAGAGCGGCCCGAGGCGGAAGTTTTCGACGGCTTCGATTGCCATCGCTCGGATCTCCGGTGTGAAGTCCACGAGGTCGTCGATGCTCGTGCCCTGGTACTCAAATGGCGGAGGTTTCGTTGGAAACGGTTGTGTCGGCGAGAGGGCCTCGCCTTCGAGATCACCGTCAGTCTCGACTGCGCGCTCCTCGATCGGCCAGACCGGTTCCCCAGTAACCCGGTCGAACACGTAGGTGAAGCCCTGCTTGCTCACTTGGGCCAGTGCCCTGATCGGGCGACCGTCGACCGTGATGTCGACAAGGTTGGGAGCGGCGGGGAAGTCGTAGTCCCAGACGCCGTGGTGGACCGCCTGGAAATGCCACATGCGTTGCCCAGTCTCAATATCGAGTGCGACAACGCTTTCGGCGAACAGATTATTACCTGGTCGGTGTCCGCCATAGTAATCGCCCGTCGGTGTGCCGGTTGGGAGGTAGATGTAGCCGGTTTCATCGTCGACACTCAACATGGTCCAGACGTTGGCGTTCCCGGAGTAACGCCACGATTCGTCCAGCCAACTGTCGACGCCGAAGTCGTCCGCCTGCGGCACGGTACGGAACATCCACTTTGTCTCGCCCGTGCGGGCGTCGATTCCCTTGAGCCATCCTGGCGGTGCTTCTTTACGGATCGCACCGTCGGAGATGACGTTGGGGGTCACCACCACGTCGCGTGCAACGATCGGCGGGGAGGCCACGCCAAGCAGGTTACGACCACGGTGGTTGGTGTCCCCGCGGACCGCACGAGGGATGCCTGTCATCAGATCCACCCGACCGTTGTCCCCGAAATCAAGTTCCGGTTCACCGGTGGTGGCGTCGAGCGCCAGCAGATAGCCCTCGTTGGTGCCGAAGAAAATCCGAGCATCGTTGCCATCTTGCCAGTAGGCGACGCCTCGTGAGTTGTTGAAGTGTGTTGGGGGACCGCCGAAATAAACCTGGGGGTCATGGACCCAGAGGGTCTCGCCGGTGGTGGCGTCCACCGCGGCAACCTGGTGCATGGCGGTGGATAGGTACAGGACGCCGTTGACCATCAATGGCGTGGCCTGGAACATTCGGACCTGGACGCGTGAGCCTCGCGCCTCGATCGCCTCAGCGTCGAGTGACCCGTCGGCTGATTGCCAACGCCATGCGAGGCGGAGGTCGCTGAAATTCGTTGCGTCCACCTGGTCCAATGGCGAGTACTTCGTGCTGCCGAGATCGCCGCCGTAACTGTGCCATTCCCCGTTCGTGGCGCCGTACTGGGCACGCGCGAAGGAGGGGAGAGCCAGCAGCGCGCAACACCAGAGGGCGGGCAGAAGGCGAGGACGTGTACGGTGGCGCATCGCTTGCTCCCTTAACTGTTTGGTGCCAGGTAGTCCTGAGATGGCAGCAGCCAGAAGATCAATCGGGTAACGCGAAGACAAAGAGTCCGTTGCCGCCGACGGGTCGCGTTGCCTCCGGAGTCAGCTGCGCAGGCAGCATGCCTCCCCAACTCGCGCCGCCCGCGCCGGTGGGTATCGCCAGGTACTGTTTTCCGTTAACGGCGTAGGTGATTGGGAACCCCTGAATTGAAGTTGGGAGCCTTGTTGACCACAAGGTCTCGCCGGAGCGTACGTCGAACGCGAAGACCTCCCGGTCCCACCCGCCCGCGATCGCGAGCCCGCCGGCGGTAGTCAGTGCCGCGCTGGTGATCGGCGTACGGAAGCGACGCCTCCACTGGACCTCACCGGTCCGCATGCTCATTGCCAGGAATTCGCCGAGCTGTTCGCCGCTGTCGGGATGGTGGTGGTTCGTGCGACGTACTGGCCCGGTGCCTCCGCCCCCAGCCACCCGGTCGACCGGACCGAAGACCGCGGTCTCACAGTTGAGATTGATTGGAATGAAGAACGTCTCCAACTCCGGGTAGTACGACATTGCCCGCCAACTCTTGAAGCCAGAGGTGCTTGGGCACCAGTGCACCTCCTCGCCGATTTCGGGGATGGTGCCTTCAAGGTAGGTCACCTGTCCGGTCTGCGTATCGATGTCGGCGACTGTCTGGTAGCCGAGGTCGTGGGCGTTGCGGAATTGTCCGGTTTCCAGAGCCATTTCCCACAGTACCGCGATCTTGCCCATGGTGAAGACCGAGCGTCGGTCGTCGTAGTCGACGAGCACCCGTTCGAACACTTCGTCCATGTCCAAGGTTTCACCGGGCAGGTGCTGGTAGTACCACTTCATCTCTCCGGTGTCTGGATCGAGCGCTAGTGTCGAATTGGTGTAAAGCGCGTCACCGTCGGTGCCACGAACGGCTCTGGCCCAAGGTTTGGCCTGTGACGTGCCGTGGAACAGGGTTCGGGTGACTGGGTCGTAGCTGCCGGGAATCCACGAGTCGCTGCCGGCGCGGAACATTGGTGGCAGGTCGCCCCAGGAGTCGCCGCCGCGCTGTCCCGGCAACGCGATCGTCGAGGTGCGCCACAGTTCTTCGCCGCTACGTGCGTCGAGGCCCACGATGTAGCAGCTCTCTTCGCGGTAGCGGCCGCAGCCCGTCAAGCCAGAGATCACTTTTCCGTCGGCGACAATTGACCCACTTGAGAACTGGTAGCCGACCCCCTGATCGATGTCGGTCTCCCAGACTTCAGCACCGGTGCGTGCGTCAATGGCGACCACGTGTGCGTCGGCGGTGTTCAAGAAGATTTTGTCCTCGTACATCGAGATGTTCCGGTGCATGCGTCCAGCCGGCGGACCGCCGAAGCTGTTCCCGGGAGCTTCGGCAGCGCGGTCATACTCCCAGAGCAGGTTGCCCGTGGCAGCGTCGATGGCCTGGACAATCTCTCCGGGATTCGCGACGTACATCACTCCGTCGTGCACCAGGGGGGTTGTTTGCTGAGGACCGGTACGTAAGGCCCAGCTCCAGACGAGTCGCAGGTCGCCGACGTTTGCCGCCGTGATTTGGTCGAGCGGGCTATGCGCCTGCGCATCGAGGGTGCGCCGCCAGTTCAGCCACTCGCCCGGTTCCGGGCTTTGCAGCATCTCGTCGGTTACGGGCCGGTAGTTCTCAACCTGCGCCATGGCGCTCGAGTTGGCGAAAACGAGGGTGAGCACCAGGAAGACAAGGGCGAAACGAACTGTCATGTGTGACTCCAGTGACGGGAGTGTATCTCAGTGCGAACTTTGGGCAACGCGAGCGAGGTCAACGCCGAAAACTTTAGGCCGATGTGCTACGTCTCCACGTCCAGGCCGGTCTTCCCAGCCTTCGTGCACACCTCACCGGCCGAAGGTCACGCCCCCTGCCGGGTGCTGACGGTGCGACTGCCCGAGGCAGCGGGCCACCGTGTATGAACACCGAGATTATAACGTTGCGCTAGCCAGGCGTGGCCTTACTGTGCCATTCCGTGTAAGTGACTGACGACGTTCAACGTATCCTATGAGACAGTCTTTTTACAGGTGTGGACGACAGCATTAAGCATCGTCGTCCCATCGGAATCTGACGAACGATGCCGACCCGTTTCACGGTTCCTTTCATTCTCGCGGTAGCTACGCTCGTGCCCGTGCAGCCGCTGGAGGCCGAGCAAGTTCGCGAGCTAGACGGTGTGGCCCCAGCCGTTGTGGTTGTTCCGTTTGCGAACCTGACAGGTGACCCTGCGGACGCGTGGATTGGAGCTGGCGTTGCAGAATCACTCGCGACGGGATTTCCCGTTGGGGTTACGGTGATCGCGTCTTTGACGGGGGAGGATGACGCTGGTGTGGGGACGCCGATTGGAGCAGTTCCGTCCTCGTTCCAGGCGACACAGGTCGCTCGTCGCCTTGGTGGCCAGTATGCGGTCACTGGTGCCTATCAGCGACTCGGAGACCAGCTTCGGATCACCGGTCGGATGGTTGACCTTGTCACTGGTTCAGTAGTGCGATCAGTCAAAGTAGACGGGTCTGTAGACGAGCTTTTTTCTCTCCAGGACAGGCTTGTTGCCCAGTTGTCTGGGCCGCTTCCACCGTCGGCACCGGCGTCGGTGGGTGCCGTTTCGGCATCGCCCGCTTCGGCATCTTCCGGGACCGTGGCCGGTCCGTCGGTTGGAAATGCTGGCGCGCTTGGTTTCATCGATGGGCCGCCGCCACCGGTGGCTCCCGAGGTTGTCAGTCGGGATGGACAGGGGCGCGTGACCGTGCGCGCCGTCAAGCTGACCGAGGGAATCCAGATTGATGGCCAACTTGACGAGGCCGTCTATCAAGAGGTGCCCGCGGTCACCGACTTCATTCAACAACTGCCGGACGAAGGCGCACTCGCGACGGAAAGAACCGAAGCCTGGATCATGTTCAACGAGACGAACGTCTACGTCTCGGCTCGGGCTTGGGACTCGGCACCGGAAAGTGAGTGGATCGCCAACGAATTGCGCCGAGACGGTTCTCAAATTCGCCAGAACGATTTGTTTGCCGTCATGTTTGACACGTTCTACGACCGCCGGAACGGCGTCTCGTTCCAAACCACTCCGCTGGGCGCGCGACAAGATTATTTGATGACCAATGAAGGGAACCCGAACCTCGATTGGAATACGGTGTGGGACGTGCGCGTTGGCCGATTCGAGGGTGGGTGGACAGTCGAGATGGAGATTCCCTTCAAGTCGCTCCGGTACGAGGCCGAACGACCGGTGTGGGGTCTGCAGTTGCGCCGAGGTATCCGTCGAAAAGGAGAGATGGCCTACCTCACTCGCCTGCCTATTTCGGCGGCGGGCAACAGCGGTGGGACGGCCGGCATCTTCAGAATCTCGGCGGCGGGCACGCTGGTTGGGTTGGAACTGCCGTCGGCGACTCGGAATATTGAAGTCAAACCCTACGCGATCGGTGGAATTACGAGGGACGTGGCGGGCAATCCGCTGGCAGGAAACGTTGGGAACGGTGACGTTGGCGTCGACGTGAAATATGGGATCACCGAAAGTCTTACGGCTGATTTCACCTACAACACTGACTTTGCGCAGGTTGAAGTCGATGAACAACAAGTGAACCTGACTCGGTTCAACCTGTTCTTTCCCGAGAAACGCGAGTTCTTTCTTGAAGGGCGCGGCATCTTCAACTTTGCGCAGGGAGGGTTCCGCAGTAGCTCAGGTGGTGGTTTTTTTGGAGGTGGCAATGCGCCCACACTTTTCTACAGTCGGCGTATCGGTCTGCAGGGCGGAGAGATGGTGCCGATTCTTGGTGGCGGACGCGTCACGGGAAAAGTGGGCGCGGTCGATGTTGGCGTACTGACGATTCAGACGGACGACGCGCTGGCTGCCGGCGCAGCGTCGACGAATTTCACAGTCGTTCGGATGAAGCGCGACGTCCTACGGCGCAGTGCGGTAGGCGGTATCTTTACAAATCGGTCGGTCTCTTTATCGGGGGACGGGTCGAGCCGGACCTACGGTGCGGACGCAACGTTTGCGTTCTACGAGAATCTCGAGATGCTTGGTTCTTACGCGAGGACCGAGACACCCGGCCTTGCCGGTGAGGATAGTAGTTACCAGGCACGGTTTGTTTACGCAGGGGACCGGTATGGACTGCAGGCGGACCATTTGCTTGTCGGAGACAATTTCAATCCGGAAGTCGGATTCTTACGGCGGGACAATTTTCGACGCACCTTTCTGGAGGGGCGCTTTAGTCCGCGTCCGCTGTCGATCGATGCCGTCCGACAGTTTCGGTTAATGGGGAGTGTTGATTACATCCTCACCGCTGACACAAATTTCCTGGAGAGTCGTCTGAATAGACTGCAATTTCAAACCGAATTCGAGAACAGCGACGAGTTTAGCGTGACGGTCAACGACAACTACGAGTTGCTTGTGGCGCCATTTACTCCGCCCGGGGCAGATTTTTCTGTCCCGGTCGGGGGCTACGCTTTCAGCGACGTCGAGGTGTCGTACCGGGTTGGAGAACGGCGAGCGGTGAATGGTGCCGTGACGCTCCAGCGGGGCGGCTACTTTAACGGTGACATTACGACACTCGGTTTTCGGCGCGGTCGGATCGCGGTTCTACCGCAGATGTCGGTTGAACCGAGTGTGTCGTTCAACTGGATCGATACCCCGCTTGGGACATTTCAGACTAACTTGGTTGTTACGCGCATCAATTACGCCCTTAGTCCGTGGACGTTCTTTAGCGGACTCGTACAGTACAACTCCGCGAAAAACACCGTTAGCAGCAATCTACGGTTGCGGTGGGAGTACAGCCCAGGCAGCGAACTGTTCGTGGTCTACACAGAGGACCGCGATACGCTGATGCTGCGTCCGGATCGAAGCACCGCACTTCGCAATCGCGGCTTCGTGATCAAATTCAATCGCCTTTTCAGGTTCTAGACGGGTTGCTTGTCCGTGGGGCCGACGCCGGTCCGTTGGTCACGCCGCGTGGCGTCTTGTTGGGTGGGCGCTGTAGTCCGTCGCTAGTGATGGACGACGGTGCCCTTGGCTGCGTCGTGGCCGGGTTACTACTGGGCGCCGAGTTGCCGCAACAAGGACGCGAGGGCCTGGTCGGTGCCGTCTCCGGCCGTCCCCCGAGCCGGTCGCAACCCTTCCGCCAGACTTAGGGGTGTTTCATCGCGGTCGTTCGAGACGTTCAGGTCGGCACCTGCTTCGGCGAGCAGGGTGATGACCGGTTCAAAGCCTTGTCGAACGGCGTGGTGAAGGGTGGTGTTTCCCCGGGCGTCACTTGCGTTGACGTCCGCTCCCAGGGCGAGAGCGACCCGGGCTAGCTCGACTGCAAGCCGTTCTTCATTGTTTGCATCCGGTCCCGGCTGATACGCTGCCACGACTCTGTTTCGGCGGGTCTCGGTTCCTTGTGGGATGCCCATGGCCGCTTGGAGTGCTGACATGCCATTTTCAGGCACAGCCAGTGGGTCAGCACCGCCTGACGCCAGGAGCCGAATGATGTCGAGCTCACCATACTTGGCAGCCAGCCAGAAGGCGTTGGCGCCGATCAACTGGTAGCGCAAGCTGTAATCAGCACTGAAACGCCGGCCCGGTGTTCCGTGTTTAACGGATGCGTTCACGTCGGCACCGTGCGAGAGAAGCGCGTCCACTAACTGGACTTGGCTGCGGAGCACCGCCGCGTGGAGCGCCGTGTACCCAGCCTCGGCAGCGTCTGGATCGGCGCCCTGTTCAAGCAGGAATATACCCAGTGGACCGTGTCCGCTGTGGGCGGCGACCACGAGCGCGCTGGTGCCGGAGGCTGAGGTGTTGTTAACGTCGGCACCGGCCTCGATGAGTACCCGAGCGACGTCAATGTTGCCCTGCCTGGCAGCAAACAGCAGGGGTGTCGACCCCCCGTGTGACATTCGGAAGTTGCCTATCGGGTTCGTGTTCCCGGCGGTGTTCTCTAGTTGATCCCAGACGGTTGTGCGGGCGTGGATGTCAGCGCCACGTTCGACCAGGAGTTGTACGACGCCGACGTGGCCTTGGGCGACGGCCCACATCAGTGCAGTCTGGTGTCGCTCCCGCTCGGTGGCGTTTACCTTGGCACCACGCGACAGCAATAATCGGACTGTCTCAAGGTGGCCTCCACGCGCTGCAGTCATCAGGGAGGTTTCTCCCATGATGAGCGCGACGTTTGGGTCAGCACCAGCGTCGAGCAGGCGTTCGACCATTACGGCGCTGCCGTTTGTCGCCGCGAGCCACAGCGGAGTGGCGCCAAGTTCGTTACTGACGCTGACCGTGGCGCCCGCTTCAATCAGGAGCCTGGCAGAATCGACGTCGTTTTGATGCGCCGCATGGTGCAGCGCGGTGGCGCCGTCGCCCTGCCGAATATCTGGGTCTGCACCGCCTTCGAGGAGTGTTTGAACTATGTCGGTTCGGCCTGTTTTGACGGCTTGAAGGAGGTTCGATTCAGACTGGGCGGTTGCTGTTGTGGCACACAGAAGCGTTGCCAATCCGGTACGTGCGATACGCCAAGAGATGGCTCCGTGAAACCCGAACATCGGCTCATGCTACCTCACGGGGATACCGATTGACACTCTGTCATGGGTCCGACACACTACCCGGTGCGTCGGAGGTTTCGGCTAGGGAGGGCTGGTAGCTGATGAAACGGGCCCGGATGCTTTTTGCGGTCCGCGGGGCGGTGCTCGCGGCCTTCTTCATGCTGCTGACGTGCCAGGGTGCAACGGTCGAGGCACAGGTGTCGGACGAGACTACTGCAGACCTGCTGCAAGAGACCTTGTCTCGGTTTTGCGTAAGTTGTCACAATGAGCGGCTGCGAACTGCCGATCTCAGCCTTGAGAGGCTCGACATGGCTGAGGTTGGCGACCACGCCGAACTTTGGGAAACGGTCGTGGCGAAGCTGCGCGCCCGCGGGATGCCCCCGGTTGGTCGACCGCGCCCAGCGGACGAGACGTATGACCGATTGGCGAGTTGGCTCGAGACTGAAATTGACCGAGTGGCCGTGAACCGACCCAACCCTGGGCGGACCGAAGCTGTCCACCGCCTCAATCGGGCCGAATACGCCAACGCCGTGAGAGACCTGCTGGACCTAGAGGTCGATGTCAATGAGTTGCTTCCGGCCGACGATTTCGATGAGTTCGGCTTCGACAATATGGCCGACGTGCTAACCGTTTCTTCGACACTGATGGGACGGTATCTGGCGGCTGCGCGAAAGATTGGCCGCCAAGCACTTGGGGAAACGCCGCTCGGCCCGTCAATCGAGACCTACAAAGTACCAATTCTGCTGCTGCAGGGCGACCGGATGGGTGACGATTTACCTTTCGGGTCTCGCGGCGGTATCGGGATTCGCCACTATTTTCCGGTTGACGGCGAGTATGACCTTCAGATCCGCCTCCATCGGAACTACGTCGACTATGTGCGTGGGATGGGCTCCCGGCACGAGTTGCAGGTGCGGTTGGATGGGGTGCTGGTGCGGACGTTCACGTTCGGGGGCGAAGAGCCGGATGTCGTGCAGGCACCTGCCAGCTACGGTGGCAACCAATTCGGCGATCCAGAGTGGGAAGAGTACATGCTCTTCGCCGATGCCAACATGCGGGTCCGGTTCCTGGCCGAGGCTGGACCTCGCGTGGTGGCGGTATCGTTTGTGCGCAGGTTTACCGAGCCGGAAGGCGTGCTGCAGCCGCGGCAAAGCGTGTTCGCGGTGGCGGTGAACGAGATGCGGGACGGAAACGCCGCCGTTGAGCATGTGGCCATCGGAGGGCCCTATTCGGTGCAGGGGCCCGGTGATACACCGAGTCGACGGGCGATCTTTTCTTGCCGGCCCACAAGTGAGCCTGAGGCCGACAACGAAGGGTGCGCCCGAACGATTCTTGGCTCGCTGGCACGGCGTGCGTACCGCCGACCTGTCGACACTGCCGACGTTGACACCCTCATGGAGTTCTATCGGGCGGGCTACGACGACGGCAGTTTCGACGCGGGCATTCAGCTGGCGCTCGAACGGCTGCTCATCTCGCCCGACTTTCTGTTTCGGGTTGTGCGGGACCCGACGGATATCGCCCCGTCGACCACCTACGCGTTGACCGACCTTGAGGTTGCGTCTCGGCTGTCTTTTTTTCTCTGGTCCAGCGGTCCGGACGAAGAGTTGCTCGAGCTGGCTGAACAGGGACGGCTCGGTGATTCAGCGGTCCTTGAGCAACAGACGCGGAGGATGCTGGCCGATCCGCGCGCGACGGAGTTGGTACGAAATTTCGCCGGCCAGTGGCTGTACCTTCGGAACCTCAACTCTGTTGTTCCGGATGCCATCTCGTTCCCAGAATTCGACGAGAATCTCCGCGAGGCGTTTCAAAAGGAAACGGAGCTATTCGTCAGCAGCCTGATACGTGGTGACCGCAGCGTGCTAGATTTGCTAGGGACTGATTTCACGTTCGTCAACGAACGGTTGGCTACGCACTACGGTATTCCAAATGTCTCCGGGAGTCATTTCAGGCGGGTTACACTGGACCCCGCCCTGAGTGAGCACCGGGGCGGCATTTTTGGGCAGGGCAGTTTGCTGACGGTGACGTCGTATGCGAACCGCACTTCGCCCGTGTTGCGCGGCAAGTGGATGCTGACCAATATTTTTGGCACTCCGCCGCCACCTCCACCAGCCGACGTGCCCGATCTTCCGGAGCGTGGTGAGGACGGGCAGGCCGCGACTGTTCGGGACCGGCTAGAGCGGCACCGTGAGAGCCCGGCCTGTTCGGTTTGTCACGCGCCGATGGATCCGCTCGGTCTGGCACTCGAGAACTACGACGCCATCGGACGGTGGCGGTTGGCTGGTGAGGCTGGACTCCCAATCGATTCCTCGGGGCAGCTTCCGGACGGGACAGCGTTCGAGGGGCCAGCCGGGCTCCGGGCTTTGCTGATGCAGCGTCGCGAGCAATTCGTCGGTACGCTGACCGAGAAGCTGCTCGCGTATGCTTTGGGCCGCGGACCCGAGTATTACGATCGACCGACTATACGGTCCATTGTGAGGAAGGCGGCCGATGATTACCGCTGGTCGTCTATCATTGTAGGCATCGTGCAGAGTTCACCATTCCGGATGCGGAGGTCAGAATCATGATCGTTACCCAAAAGGCGATTCCCCGTCGTATGGTGCTCCGCGGGCTGGGTGCGTCCTTGGCGTTGCCGTTGCTCGACGGCATGGTCCCAGCGTTTGCGGCTATACGTAACACCGCAGCGAATCCGACGCGTCGGTTGGGAGTGGTTTATGTGCCGAACGGGATGATGATGGAGCACTGGACCCCGGAGACCGAGGGGACGGGGTTCGATTTCCCCACTATTCTGCAACCGCTTGAGAAACATCGTCAGTACGTCGAGTTGCTGTCCGGGTTACGTGGGGTGGAAAGTGAAGGACCGCACGCACGAGCTTCGACGCGTTTTTTGACGGGGATGCCTTCGAAGCCAGATGATGGGTCGGACCTGCTGGGTGGTGTCTCGATGGACCAAATCGCGGGGCGTATACAAGGTCGTGAGACCCAGTTGGCCACGCTTGAACTCGCGCTCGACGGACGTGACTTTGCCGGCTCGTGCGATGACGGGTTTAGCTGCGCGTATACCAACACCATTGCTTGGGCAAACGAGTTGACACCACTCCCGATGGAAAACAACCCTCGTGTCGTCTTCGAGATGCTGTTCGGCGACACCGGCAGTACGGATCCGGCGGTTCGCAAGGCGAGATTGTCGAAAGATGCGAGTTTGCTGGACTCGGTGACCGAACGTGCTACCGATCTCTCGCGTGAACTGGGTGGAGGCGATCGGGTCAAGCTGAGGCAATATCTGGATGCCGTGCGTGACGTGGAGCGCCGTATCCAAATGGCTGAGGCGCAAAATGACCGAGAACTACCCGTCGTGGCGCAGCCGGCCGGTATTCCTAGCACCATGGGCGAGCACGCCAAGCTGATGTTTGATCTGATGGCGCTCGCTTACGAGACGGACCTCACTCGGGTGACGACCTTCATGTTGGGACGCGAGATCACCGGGCGCACTTACGCCGAGATCGGCGTGCCGGACGCGCATCATCCAATCTCCCATCACCAGCGGGATCCCGAGAAACTGGCCAAGCTGACCAAAATCAACCAGTATCACGTCCAGCTCTTTGCGGACTTTGTCGAGCGATTGCGGACGACACCAGACGGCGACGGTTCGCTGCTCGACCACTCGATGATTATTTACGGCGCTGGCATGGGCGATAGCAACTCGCACGCGTCCACAAACTTGCCGATCCTGCTGGCGGGTGGTGGCGCGGGGACTGGCGGACGTCACATCAGGTATCCGGAAGAAACCCCAATGGCGAACCTCCATCTCAGTTTGCTTGACAAGATGAAGGTGCCGATTGAATCCCTTGGCCACAGTAATGGTCGGTTGCTGCTCGAGCCGCTTTCGAACGTTTAGTGGTCTCGGGTTTTGGTAAGAGGCGAAGGCCGGTTCCCTGGGGGCCGGCCTTTCTTTTTTTGGTTTCGGAATACCTTTATCTCTGGGAGACAAACGCGATGACCGTAACGCCGCTGCGACACTTCACCGCCTGGTTACCGATCGGTGTAGCGCTGCTGTGGACGATCCCAGTTTGGGGGCAGACCGGTGCAATCGATGGCGAGTGGCGATTCTATGCCGGTGACGGCGGACACACGCAATATACGGCGCTAGACCAGATCGATCGGGACAATGTGAGCGAATTGCGAGTTGCCTGGCGGTGGCGGGCGGAAAATTCTGCATCCGGACCGTTCTTCAACTTCGAGTCGACTCCGATCATGGCTGGGGGGATGCTCTACACAACCACTGGTGCGAGCGAAGTGGCTGCCATCGACGCTGCAACCGGTGAAACCACGTGGCTTTTTACGCCGGCACCGAAGCTGGGTGCGGAGGACGACGAGAGCAGGCACCCACAGGGGTCTGGGCGCGGCGTGGCGTATTGGACCGATGGTGACCGGGAGACCATCTTCCACAACGTGAGCGACGGACGTCTGCTCGCGCTGGACGCCAAGACCGGCCGTCCCGTGGACGGTTTTGGCGATGGCGGATATGTCGATCTTTCTCAGGACATCGACCATCCTGGTGCTGATATGCGGTGCATTTCCACCCCAATAGTGTCTAACGACGTGGTGGTCGCTCAGGTCGTTCCGGTGGCGGACAGTGGGTATGAGGCTACTCCTGGTCACATTCGTGGCTACGACGTCCGGACCGGCGAGCGACTCTGGATCTTCCACGTTGTGCCTCAGGGTGACGACTTCGGGGTTGACACATGGGAGGACGAGTCGTGGCGGTACACGGGGCATGCAGGGGTCTGGACCCAGATGACGGTAGACGAAGAGCTCGGCTACCTCTATCTACCGACCGAGATCGCTACCAACGACTGGTACGGTGGTCATCGACCGGGTGACAATCTCTTCGCCGAAAGTCTGGTGTGCCTCGACATTAGCACTGGCGAACGGGTTTGGCACTTTCAGCTTATTCATCACGGAATTTGGGATTACGACAACCCCGCTCCGCCCACCCTTGTCGATGTGACCCATGATGGACGTCGCATTAGGGCGGTGGCGATGGTGACCAAGCAGGGATTCACGTACGTCTTCGACCGCGTGGATGGGACCCCCCTTTGGCCCGTCATCGAGATGCCGGTGTTGCAATCCGATGTGCCTGGCGAACGGACCTCGCTTACCCAGCCCGTTCCTTCGAAACCGGCACCCTTTGAGCGGCAGGGCTTCGGTGTCGACGATTTGATCGATTTCACCCCAGAGCTTCGCGCCGAGGCCATGGAGATCGCGTCCAAATATCGGATGGGGCCCCTATATTCGCCACCGTCGCTGATCGATGACCAGGATGGGACGAGCGGACGACTCGTGCTTCCGGGATGGGGCGGGGGGGCCAGTTGGCCTGGGGCCGGCGTCGACGTCGAATCGGGGATTCTCTTCGTACCATCCTTGACGGTGCCGATCGTCATCTCGCTGGCGAAGGGCGATCCCGGCGGTACTAACCCGGACTACATGCGTGTAGGGCCTATCTATCCGCCCGGTCCCAGCGGGTTGCCGCTGGTCAAGCCGCCCTGGGGACGAATCACCGCGATCGATCTCAACACCGGCGAGCATGTTTGGATGAGGCCACTGGGGGAGGCGCCTCGAGAGGTGCGGGAACATCCGGAGCTCCAAGGGCTGGGTCTCGATTTCTCGACCATGGGGCAGAATGGTCGTCCCGGCGCGCTGGTCACCAAGACCTTACTCTTCATGGGTGAGGGTGGTGGCGTGCGCGGCGGAGTGGCGTCACTGTTTGGAGCCGGAGGTCCGACCTTTCGCGCCTACGATAAACTCACTGGTGCAGTCGTTGCTGAACTCGTCCTGCCGGCGAATCCGACGGGTAGCCCGATGTCTTACATGCTGGATGGCAAGCAGTATATCTGTGTAGCCGCAGCGACACTGGAGAGTCCGGCAGAACTCATTGCTCTGGCGCTGCCATAGGCACCGCCGTCGGTGGGGTTCGCTAAATAATGTGTCCTACCCAGCGGCCGGCGAAGATCACGCCGGTCCACAGCGCCAGCGACGCGAGGCCAGCTGCCCGTGCTGCAGGCGGCGGTACCGCGGCGGTGTCCCAGGCACTGACGCTACGGAGTGTACGGAATTGGAACCAAGCCATATTTACGCCAGCGAGCAGCAGGCATAGTAGCTTGAACTGAAACGCCGGGTTGGCGATATAGGTGCCCGCGCGGGTCATGAATAGACCCGTGCCGGTGACGACCGCGAGTGCGAAGGCGGGCCAGGTCCAGTGGACTAGTTCGCGTCTCATTCGGCTCGCGGGCACGGTAAGCGCGGTTCGTCCGAGCAATCTCAGGTCGACCATTAGGATCGATCCAACGACTAGGCCGACGCCGAGTACGTGGAGGGATTCCAGGAACGGGAACCACCAGGTGAAACCGATATGCTCGGCAAGCGGGAGGGTCTCGAGCCAGGTCCAGAACGCAGTGAACGGAACTGAGGATTCTTCATTCATAAAGAAAGTACAGGTAATCCGAATAAGCGATCCAACGTCCGGCGAGAACAACACCCACCCACAAGATGAGCGAGATTGACGCTATCACACGCGCCGACACCAACCGGCCGGTTGACTGTTCCCAGTAGCCCGGTTCCCGTTTGCTCATCCGGTAAATGACCAACGCAAGGAGCACCGCCGGAACGAGGCAGAAAAACTTCCAGCTGAAGACCGGGTTGTAGAAGTAGCGATTGGGCCGAGCCACGACAAACAGTAGGCCGGTGGTCGCGTTGACCAGTAGCGCCCACCAGGTCCATGGCATAAGACGCCCGATCATCTCACTGACGTTCTGGCTTGGCACGGCCAGTCCAAGAAGTCGCAGGTTGATCATGACCGTCGAACTCATCACAACGGCGATGCCCAGGATGTGAAATGACTGTGCGATCGGCGGCAGGCCAGGCACGTTGCCGAGCAAATAAACCGCCAGCTCTTGAGCTTGGCTCTCCGTGAGCCACGCCGCCACGCTCTCTTTCATGGCCGGTATCATAGCGCCGGATGTGCTCGTGTTGCGCGAAATACGAGCCGCGGGACCAGCGAATCTGTGCAGACGACCTGTAACTCAGTGCCACTGTTCAGTGAATCCGACGAAGGAGGTCTTGAGCCCGTCGTGTCCCACCGAGCGGCAAGTTCGTGCGGGTCCGTTGGTGCCGATCCTGGCTCCGTGGTGGTATCCTTCAACCCACGGGAAACGCTGGGTTTCTGAGTCAGCCTTACTCAAGGGCTGCGATCGAGAGGGGGGGCTGTGATCACTCGCTTCTGTGTGCTCGTGTGCGTGGGGTTGGTCGCGTTTGCTGCGTCAGCCGTGACACCGGCCGCAGCACAGTCCGATAGCTGGGCGGTGCCACGGACCTCCGACGGTCATCCGGACCTGCAGGGTGTCTGGGCGAACAACAGCGTCACTCCATTACAACGTCCCGAAGCGTTAGCGGATCGTGAGACGCTGACCGCTGAAGAAATGGCGGCGCTGCAAGCGCGGGCAAACGAGTTGTTTAACGCGGAGTCAGGTGACGCCGCGTTTGGGGACAGTGTGTTTTCGGCGGTTTTGGCCGAGGCCGAGACGTTTTCGTCCCGTGACACCGCCACAGGAAACTACAACCAGTTCTGGATGGTCGAGCGAGAGTGGGACAATCGCACGTCGCTCGTTGTCGACCCTCCGAACGGCCGTATTCCGGCCCGCACGCAAGGTGCTGATGCGGTGCTCGCTGAGCGTGCGTCTGCGCGCGGCCGTCATGCGCAAGGTCCGGAGGACCGCAGCCTTGGTGAGCGTTGCATTAGCTGGGGCGTTCCCCGGTTGGGCGCCGGCTACAACAGTTACACTCAGATTTTTCAGACTGGCGACCACGTGGTCCTCTACATGGAGATGGGTGGTTCGCGGGTGATCCCGCTGAACGGCCGCGCACATGTCGACGAGAGGGTCCGACAACTGCACGGTGATTCGCGTGGGCGCTGGGAGGGGGACACGTTAGTCGTCGACACGGCCAACTATTCTCCAACCAGTTATTTCATGGGCTCGAGCGATGGGCTTGAACTGCTCGAGCGGTTCACGCGAGTCAGCGAAGATGTGCTGCGGTATGAAGTGACGATCACCGACCCAAAGACTTGGGCTGCCCCGTGGAGTGCGATGATTCCACTCCGGCGATCTGTCGACTCAGTCTTCGAGTACGCCTGCCACGAGGGTAATGTGGGGATGGAAGGGATCATGGCGGGGGCGCGGGCTCTCGAAAAGGCCGAGGCGAACGGAGGCGGTCAGCAGTAACTGCGTAACAGAGGATTTTCAGATGACACATTTGCAGAAAACCGTTGTCGCGTTCGGTGGAGCGGCGGTGCTTGCCATCATCGCAGCCTGTAACACGGCGTCGACTGCCGATACCGCGGATGCTCTTAGCGCCGACGGGTCCGTGATCTCATGCGGTAGTTTGGCCTCGCTTGCGTTGCCCAATGTCACCATCACCGCGGCCGAGGCAGTTGAGGCAGGCGGATTCGTGCCACCGATGCCGCCGGGTCGGTCGCTGTCCGCAGGCCAGACCCAGCAATACGCCTCCCTGCCGGCGTTCTGCCGCGTCGCGGCCACGTTGACCCCCTCGGACGACTCCGACATCAAGATGGAAGTGTGGATGCCGGCGCAGGACTGGAACGGCAAGCTGCAGGCGGTTGGTAACGGAGCGTTCACCGGAAGCCTGCGCTACGGGGGTGGGCGGTCCATGGCTTCAGGGCTCGAACGTGGCTACGCCACGGCATCTACCGACACGGGACACGTTGGTGGGAGCGCGGAGTTCGGCTACGAGCGCCCCGAGAAGGTAATCGACTTCGGCTGGCGATCTGTGCACGAGATGACCGTGACCACCAAGGAACTCATTGCTGCGTATTACGGAGACGGTCCGCTGTACTCCTACTGGTTCGGTTGCTCGGCTGGTGGTCGTCAGGCGATGAAGGAGGCGCAGCGGTTTCCTGGGGATTATGACGGCATCATCGCCGGTGCGCCGGGAAACGACTGGATGGGTCGAGCTGCGGGTTCACTGCGTGTCGCCACGCGTCTAGACGCGCACGAGGATGCGAGGTTGCCCGAGGCGACCATTCAGCTGGTGCACGAGGCTGTGCTCGAGGCGTGTGACGCGAACGATGGGGTCGATGACCGCGTGGTTGGGGACCCGGAGCGTTGCGACTTTGATCCGGCCGTGTTGCAATGCGCTGGGGAAGGTGGGAGCGACTGTCTCACCGCGGCCCAGCTTGAGACCGTTCAGATGATGTACGAGTCCCCGGTTAATCCTAAGACCGGGCGGCTCATCACTGGGGTGTTGCCGGGCAGCGAGCCTAACTGGACCGAGATGGGGTGGACTCGGTCGGCTCGCGGCACCGGGCTCGACCAGTATCGCTATCTCACCTACGGCGATCCCGATTGGACCATTGACGAGTTCGACTTCGACCGGGACATTGTGGCCGCGGAGGAGAACGACAACGATACGCTGAACGCCTTGGACCCTGATTTAGGGCCGTTCTTCGACCAAGGAGGCAAGTTGTTGGCGTACCACGGATGGGCGGATGCCCAGATCTCGCCGGCGAATGCGACCCAGTACTACAACCGTGTGCTCGAGACCGTAGGCAACGAGGCGACCGTGCGCGATGGATTTCGGTTGTTCATGGCGCCCGGTATGGGGCACTGCGGTGGGGGAGAGGGGCCGAATGCGTTCGACGCGCTCACGGTGATGGAGGCGTGGGTGGAGCGCGACGAGGCCCCGGACCAGATCATTGCGTCGCGTACACGCGACGGTGTTGTCGATCGCACGCGCCCGCTGTGCCCGTACCCCCAGCAGGCGGTCTACACGGGTAGCGGCAGTACGGACGAGGCTAGCAACTTCGTCTGCCGTGCTCGGTAGCAGCGCGTCGCGAGCGGATTGCCGTCGGTGCGGCGGTAAGGTGACGATGGGGCGTGATCGCCGTGCGCGCGTCCGGTGTCGGTTCGGGCCGATCGCGCTGATGATCGTGACAGTGCCGGCGGCGCTGCTCGCCGGCCTGACCCAGGGGCCCTCCCTGCGGGACGTGCTGGTCCGGGCGACTCGTTACGTGGATGCCCTGCACGGGCAACTGTCCGCGCTCGTCGCCGGTGGGATCCTCTAGAGTCGACCTG
>JGI24919J38490_100303_pt1 | contig 34495 bp, 37 predicted proteins | sample LinPFosmplate7_FD_38490 | JGI IMG/M metagenome (IMG submission 38490) | reverse complement strand
TGCAGGTCGACTCTAGAGGATCCCACACCAGCGGTTAACGCGATATCATTTTTACAAAAACTTAAAAAAACGGATGATGAGGGGATTCTTCCGTATCTAAAACGCATAGAAGAAAACCAAGCAGTTATTATTAATTTATTGAAACACTCGGAAATTAATACTTGAAAAAATTGATTTTAAATTAAATCGACATAATATTAGTATACAAATGTCTGAACCAATTAAGTTTCAAAAACCATTCTTAAAATGGGTTGGAGGAAAAACACAACATATTCATCAAATTATGAATGGCTTTCCTGATACAATGGAAAACTATCACGAAATCTTTCTAGGGGGCGGAAGCGTGCTATTAGCTCTACTTTCTTTGCAAAAAATGGGAAAGCTCATAATTAAAGGTAATGTATATGCATATGACTTGAATAATCAACTAATACGAGTATATCGAGACGTTCAGTCTAACAAAGATGCTTTAATTGCTTGTGTTGAAAAATATAAAAATGAATATGGTGAATGTCCTACTGTCGAACGAGGCACTGCAAATAGGAAACCTATGAACGAAGTTGAGGCAAAGACATCAAAGGAAAGTTATTATTATTGGATGCGAAAGAAATTCAATGAATTAACTGAATTATCTGTGGAAAATTCCGCGTTATTTATAATGCTGAATAAAACGGGCTTTAGAGGCGTGTATCGTGAAGGTCCCAATGGATATAATGTACCATTTGGTCATTATAAAAAAACCCCAATGATTATTTCCAAAAGTGAAATTGACAATATTAGTGAATTGATAAAAGATGTTATATTTATTGATGCCGATTTTGTTAAATCTATGAACAACGCAACCAAGGGAGATTTTGTATATCTAGACCCACCTTATGCTCCAAAAAACAGAACTTCATTTGTAGGATATACTGAAAATGGATTTAATATAGATATGCATAAGAATTTGTTTAGGTTAACAAAAGCACTGACGACGGACAACATTAAATTTGCTATGAGCAATGCAAATGTTGAATTAGTAAAAAAAAGTTTTGTAGGTTATACCTTAACAGAGATTACAGCGAGAAGAGCGATTCATTCTAAGAATCCTGGTGCGAAGACGACTGATGTGTTGATTGTGTAATATCGTGCAAAATAACATCTTTTATAAATTCTGTTTTCCGAAAATAAAATGCGACAGTGCGCGCACCACTACCAATTTTTTTACCACCTCCTTTTGTGCGACCTTGGATATATTTTCCATTGATGGTGTTGCTGTGATATAAAGGGTCATCATTTGCTAGTTGACAGATACCGTGTGTTTTATAATACTCGGTTATTTTGATGTAATCGCTTTTGAAGACGCTATATTCAGGACAAGAAGCACCAAATGAAAATGCTGATAAGTATGTGATGTTGTCTCCATTGCGAAGATAACTTATGAATAACATGTTGTGTGTTTTCTTTTTAAGGTCGGATGCTTCCCACGGTTTTGGGCTGTGAATTTCTTGTGCTTGAAGACCTCGCATCGTTATTGCCACGGTTTCCTTAGGCGACAGAGAACCATTTTTCAACTTGCGAAGTGGAAACAATTTCAGCTCACCGTCCGAGCAATCCAAACACGCCGAACTATTGGGAATTCCTAATTGTTGTTCTAGAAATTGGCCCGGACCACCCTTATTTTTTGTCTTGGGATATGCGAAAACTTTTCCTTTCAAAATTTGAAACCGTTCTTTTATTTGAGCCACAGTTGGTCTTTGTGGTGTCGCGGGGTGAGGTATTTTAACTTTTTTTGGAAGAGATATACCAAATTTTTTTTTGAATATTTTGGATTTTAGTTGGTTGATAAGAATTGTTTGCATTATATATATATTAGATCTTTTTCCAATGATAGATTATGAAAATTTTTTTTCAATTTTATATTAAAACAAATGCCAATTTCTTTGTTTTTGGATCTATAGACAATTTACCCACAGGAATAGCTTCACCACCTAATTTGACCGCTCTTCGATAACTTTCAAGGTCATATACATCACCTGTGCGCGATCCTTTTTTGCTCGGTCTAAAAGCATATTTTTTACCAGAAATAGTTACTATGATAGCTTTCCAAGTAATCTTTTCATAATTTTTCTTTAGTTGTTTATCATAGTCTGTTTCTATGGTCAATGCCGGTGTTGTAGTAAAAGCAGTTGGTGCAGGTCTACCAAATGACATACACATCAATGGCTCTTTATCACCAGCTCTAGCGTGTAAAGCACAATCGAAAGCAGATTCTTTTACGGCTGTCAATAATTGTCTGTTAATTTCCTCTTTAATATTAGAAATTTCAAATAATGCTTGATCACTGGTTAAAGGAGTTGTTTTGTCTAGTTTGGATACATCTTTTTCTATTAAACCTTTCGACGCCATTCCACCTTTTATCGCAGCAGGTATCAACTGTTTATCCGTGAAGCGCATTAAATATAAATATACATTTACCTGTCGCTCATCTTGGGGAAGATCTTCATGACTGCAAATACGCCTTGCTCGACCTATTACTTGTTCCATTCTCACAGGGTGCCAGTATGGTTCAAGAATATGTACATATCTTGTATTTTTCAAAGAAATACCTTCTGCTCCACTGGAAGTAATCATAAATACTTTAATTATTTCACCATGATTATTATTGGCAGCTGTTTCATTTAATACCTCTTTAATTGAATCAGGTAATTTTTCCCAATCACCATTAAAAATTAATCTCATCATCTCTTTTACTTCAGTTGTTTCTGTTCCAGTATATAATGCATATTTTGGTTTATCTTCATCCCCTTCTTTAACAATAATTCTCCATATACCTTCTTTATCTTGTGCTATTTTAAATTGTGCAAAACCATTTTGGTCTAATACCATACTAAATATACCAATGCCTTCTAATGTACGAAACTGAGAATATATTAAATGTAATCCTGAATTTTCTATAATATTTTTATACAATGCCAAAAACTTTGGACTATAAATTTGCAAACCACTAGGAATTAAATATTTGCCAGCATTCACCTTTAAAGCTTCAATAGCATCTTTAATTCTATTTTCATAATTAGCATCACGATTAACTTTACGATTGGTTTCTACTTCCTTTTTATCATCATCTTCATGTCTACCATCAATATTTGCAACTTCTTCTTGCAAACTTACTATATCCAAAATATCTTCGTTAACATCTCTTTTTAATACTGCGGCTATTTGTTCTCCTTCTTTTGGCTTGGGTCTGCTGATTGCCGGCGGAAAAACAAAATTACAAAATGCGCGAGAAAATATCCTGTATGTTGATACACTATCATCATCATCACCACCACTTCCTTTGCGTCTGCGAGCGTTTCTCAATTCTGTTTTTCTCTCCTCTGCGCGAGCCATTTCATATACACCAAATTGATAATCACTCATTGGGATCATTTCGATAATTAAGTCGCTTTCAATATTGAATCTTGGCATTAATTCTTCCGTAGCACTTCGAAAATAAGATGTCAATCCCAAAACACGCCTTTTAAATAAATTAGTATTTTTAAAACTATTATCTTTTGGATCAATAAACATTGCTTTAAATTCATCCAAAGTATCGGGTAGTGCTTTATATGGAGAATTTTCAGTTACTTTTAAAACACCAATGTTAGCATCTTCCAACCGACTTGTTATAATTGCTAAGAATTTTTTCGTTGCCATATTTCCTTGTCTATCTAATCGGACGCCTTCATACTGACCAGACCTATTTTTAGTATTTGCAAATCCAAATGGATTTCTAGTAATTATCAATTCATCGTTTGATGGATTGTATTCAACATAATCTTGGATGTTAAATGTCCCCAATATATCTTCTATTGTTTTTTGGTTTACTTTGCCTTTTTGTCTTATTGATAAATTAAATCTATATGTTCTAATATAACCACGAAGTATATTAAACAATATACCCAATTCATTGGGATAATTGATAATTGGAGTACCTGTTAACATGACTATCCTGCAATTCTCAGCGGATAATAAGTATTCGTATAATTTCATTGAAAGACTATCTGGTTTTTTTAATTTGTTTACAATACGACTAACGAAATTATGCGCTTCATCTATAATTACTACTTTATTATCAAAGGGATTTATTTTTCCATCATTTGTTAAACTGGCCAAATGCTGCTTTTGTAAACCATTGTAATTAATAAATTGATATTTTGCTCTAATCATTTCATCAATTTGTTCATTTAAAACAAATTTTTCTTGTGTATCTAATGTTTCATAATTGCTCTCATTTGCCACATTTACAAACCACGCACCTTTGTGTTTTCTAACAAATGACTCGGACACACTGAGCATTTTTGCTAATATTCTGGTTTTCTTTGCATTGTTATCATTGGATAGAAATTCCCAATACTGATTTAACCTATACATTTCATTACCACATTTTTTAATTTCATTCTGATAATTTTGTCTGAGTGATGCTGGGGTCAGGACTAAAATATGCATTGGGTTTTGAAAACCTTCAGCTATAGCTATTGAAGCACACGTTTTACCAGCACCCAAACCATGGTATAATAGTAAACCCCTATATGGAGTATACAGGTTAATATAATCCCTAACGATTGATTGATGGGTCAAAAGAGAAAAAGCACCAGATTTAGCCTCATTCATACTATCGCAAGTAATATTTTTAGATTCCTCTATTAATTCATCTTTATACGGTGCAAAAAGAGAATTGATAAAATTCACAAAAATTTCTCTGTTATTTCTATAATATGCTCCAGCGCGTATATTTACTGACGGTTGAGGTACAGGTAATTTACTACTTAATTCTCTTTCAAATTTAATTATTCCAGGAGGTATCTGAGACCGTCTCAGTGAGATATTTTTTGGTAATTTTACTCTAATAGGAGTGTCTGATTTTGCAATGGCGGTTATTGTACCCTTTTTAATATTTTTACTTCCTCTGATTTTTACTTTGCCTAATTTTTTAATTTTGATCCGTGGTTTTTTTACTTTGATAACCTCCTCAACAACAGCTTCCTTAGGAGTGTCCGATAATGCTTCTGTTAATACACGAATCTTAGCACGTTGTTTCATTTTTGGTACGGATAAGCCTCTGCGTTTTAATTTTTCCATTATAACACTTCTATCAAATTCTTCACCGGTTCTGTCTATAATTCTTGGTTTTGCTCTAACTTTTGCCTGACCTTCTGTAGGAATAATAATTTTGACTTTTTGCTGTGTTTTTGATTGAGGTTTTACTTCAAGTTGTTCTAAAATACTACTCATATATAATACTTATTTATAAAAAGTTTGCTACTTTTTTTTAATTTGTTCAATAGCTAATCTACAAGCTGTTTGTTCTGCTTTCTTTTTGATTTTATGTTTCCCTTCGCCTAGAAAGATGAATAATTCACTATTGTTATTTGTTAATTCTTCTTGTATTTTTTCAAAAGAACCATATGCACTAAATGGTTTTGAATCAGCAAAATCTACATTTACTATATTCTCTCCTATACAAATAAAAACTCCCATATGATATCCAGAATCTTCATCATGTTCTGATATTTCCATATAGGATGGTGTAATTTTGAATTCCTTTTGGATCATAACCTGCAATATATTTTTATAATTATCATCATTTTGCAGAATATCAGTCCAGTTAACATGTTGCTCAAATATACTTTCCACAAATGTCTGTGCTATCTGGAATCCAGGACCAGTTACAAATACATTTTTAAACCAATCATCTTCATCTTTAATGGTGATTTTGTTAAAATCCAAAAATAAAGCTCCTAAAAATGCTTCAAATAAACAACCTAATTTTTTAAGGTTGGTTCGTGTTTTCTTTTCCTCTGCATTTTTAGAAAGTATATACCACCTATTAAGTCCCATTTCATATGCCATTCTACCAATGGATTCATTCTTAACCAGAGCAATTTTCTTTTCTGTCATAAAACCTTCATTTTCTTTTGGAAACCGCCTATACAAGTAGTATTTTGTAATACATTCCAATATCCCATCCCCCAAAAATTCCAATCTTTCATTGGATTTGGTTTTTAAATTTAAACAGTCTTTCGGTCTATCAACAATGGTAATGCCGTTCTCAACATTTTCCAAATGTGGTCTCTTCACATAAGACCTGTGGACAAAAGACCTCGCGTATAACTTAAAATTATGCACCTTATCTGGTACTCCATACTTTTTAAGTATGTCTGAAACTTGACTTTGCGTAATTTCACGGTTTTTAAAATTATAAGGATCAAAAATTAACTCTTCTTGATTCTTATTAATATCTCCATCTTGTAATAGTGTTTTTGTAGTGACTTCCATTATATTTATATTACAGTATTACCTTTTTAAACCTATTTAATTTAATATTGAAGCATTCAAAGAAAAAAGCCATCTTCTATAATCATATCGATATTTGTAATTTTATCCACTACCAAATCCGCATCCAACAATTTACTCGCAGAACTCGCGCCTGTCAACACACCAATGGTAATCCCGCACCCAGCATTTTTTCCTTCAAGCATATCATTCCGAGTATCCCCGACCTTTGCTACATATTTTACATTCATTATATCATGTCGTTCCATTAAACGATGTATCATATACGGAGCTGGTCTACCCATTTTAACATCTTCGCTGGAAATAAAATCATCAATATAATCTTCCATTTGTAAATGATTAATAATATCTCGTTGAAGTGTTCTATTATATCCAGTGTTCAATGCTATTTTAACCCCATTAAACCGTAATCTATTGAAAAAGTTTGGTAGGTTTGGATCTATTAGTTCTATTTTTGAATGTTCTCCAAAATATGCTTCCTTAAGATTTTCTTCAAATTCATCATAACAATGACTTTTAATCTGATTTAATTTTTTTACTGTCTTAGAATCAGGATTAAGTGTTGGACCTGATAAATATTTGTTTACCATACTGCTAATCACTTCCGCTTTTTGCAAACCATGCCAATTATTTATGTCTGTATCTTTGACAGGTACACTATTGTTTTTTAATGTATTATAAAGTGTCTTATAAACCAATCCTCCTTCATTAATAACGGTTCCTGCCATATCACAAACCATCAAAGAAATACCTCTACAAGCTAAAATATTCATTTGTCTACTTAACTATAGGGGACCTATTTAAACCTTTTTAAAAAGAATATAAAAGTATTACTACAGGGTCATAATATATAAAATAATGCCCGGACCTTGGCACAATGAATGGCAAAATAGATACCCAAAAGACTGCAGAGAGATTAATTTTAAAAGTACAAATAAAAAAAGAAAAAAGAAAGGAGGGCGAAATTGTGATGTTTTTTTAAACAATGAATATATTTTAGAAATTCAACACTCGCCCATTAAGAAAAAGGAAGTTGAAGAAAGAAAAGAAGATTGGTCCCTCTATGGTAAAAAAATTATATGGCTAATAGATGGGAATAATTTTGTGGAAGTGAGTCAAATAGAGAGAAATGGAAAATCATGTTATTTATTATGGTTTAAAAAAAAATGGTTCTGGGAATCATTTAAAGATTGTTATGAGTTTGTAATATTAAATATTGATGATAAGATATTTAAGGTACCAATTAAAGAAGTTAAAAGTTCTATGATAGTACTAAAAAATTTTATTTCAATAGATGAATTTATCGAGAAAACTAAAGATAATCCAAAAAATCTATGGGATACATGGGGGGATAGCAACAATGTAAATTGTCATTTGACTATTCATGACAAAGGGGCTGGTAATGGGAAAACATTTTATATTTGGGAACAAATATTAAAAAATGAAGAAAAAACAACATTTCTTATAGTTACAAAAGTAAAAAGTGCCAGAAATGTTATTTATAATGAATTAAAATCTCAGATAGAACGAAATATTCCTCACACAAAAAATATTAAAGATGGAATTATTACAAATAAGGATACGGATAACCAAATAGTTATAGAATACACGCACGCTATTACAAATGAAAAATGCGTGGTTATTATGGGAACAATTGATTCATTAATGTTTTGCTTATGTAAAAATCGTCCCGCAAACAGTAGAAATCTTTTTGATGATATATTGAACACTATTAAGTCAGCTGGTATTAAAGACTTAAAACTAGCGGCAAGTTCTGGTGGATTTTATTGGGCAAAACAGTATATATATATGAATAATAAAGCTGAAGTATGGGTGGATGAAGCGCAAGATTTACATACTGGATATTTATGGGCGCTAGTACAAATAATGTTAACTACAGGAATTGATGCGAATTTTGTGGGCGACAGATTACAAAGTATATATTATAATGAAAATGTCATAACCCATTCATTGAAAGGATTACCCGAAACCATTGACTGTGATACGATAGGACCAGTTAATGAAAACAGAAGAATTAAAACATTCGATTTGCAAAGAGGTACTAATGGTATTATTGATTATAAAAAATATGACTCAATTCCTATAACTCTGGCAACATCTGAGGAATTATTAAAAAAACTTGACAATTGTTGGAACATTTTGTCTTCTCCGACAATTATTGGTGATATAGGTAAAGAACAATCAAAATTTATAGAAGAAATTAAGAAAAATATGAATCAGGATATAGATGAAGTTTGGAACCAACTGGAAGAAGTGTTATTCCCAGAAGATTTCATGTTTGAATTTTCTCAAATGGTGAGAAATGCGTTTGCTGTTGAATTGGAAAGTAAATTAAAAGAATTTTGGATTAATAAATTTAAAGAAACATCATATATTGAACGTGTTCTGAAATCTAATAATAAATATTGGAAAGATTATATTAGTAATCCGAGATTTCAAGTATTCGCAAAACTCCACAAATCAGAGGAAGGGAGGGGTACTATAGATACAAATCAATCAGCAAAGGCAACCAGAATTGTTTCTATTCATACGGCAAAAGGAGATGGAAGAAAAATTGTCTTTTGTTTGGGAATAACAGAACGAAATTTAAAAAAATTAACTGCTGGTAAGAAAAATATAAAATATGAAAGTTTATTGCTTGTTGCTGTTACAAGAGCAATTTATAAGAATTATTTTGGATTAGAAGAAAAAAATGATGATATAAATAAACGATTTGCGGAGCAAGGACTTAGTGTATATATTCCTCAGATTTCAAAAAGTGTAACTATGGATAAGATTGAAGAACACACAGAAGATTCATTTTTAAAGATTATAAATGATGTTGCTAGAGACGTAAAAGCACAAATTTTAGAAAATAAATCACACTCGTCCTCGGTTGATTATAATGAACACATAATACGTAATAGTGCAGAGTTATTCGTATGGAATCAAACTATATTTGGCACTTTTTATGATAGGGAGGGAAAAGACCCAACTAAAACTATTATAAATAAATCTTCCAGTTTTCAAACAATAACAACTATGAAAGACATCATGAAACAAAGAAGGGAAAAAGGGTTTTCTTCTATCGAATCCCATTCACCTGCTAAGTATTATGAAAAATTAAATTGGTATCAATATGGATGGACAAAAAGTCGATACTGGGACCATTTTCCTCTACTCAAATTTGATAAGAGAAATAATCAAATCTATACATTATATCACAAAAAGTTAGAAGATATTTTAAAAAATATATTTCACAACTCATTATCCTCGATGAGATGGATGGACTTTGATGATCCATTAACTATTGCAACATTTGTTCATTGTTTGGAAGTATTAAAACAAGGGCGTTTTGCGTCTATAAATTGTGATGACTTATACAATTTAGCACATTACTTAGAAAACAATAATAATATTGCAGAATTTCATAATACATTAACAAATTCTATACCTAAGTGTATAAAGGTCATTTGTAGAGAAATCCAAACCATATCGTCCCATACTCAATGGAATTTTCATAAACATGTAGCTTTACACACAAATAATAACAGTGTTAATTTTAAAATAAATCAACATTCAATGTCATTAATTGGTTATTCAGAAACTCACGTTTTTCATATATATCTTAAACCCAATGTTTCTAGCTTGAATATTAACGAAGTGATGGGTAAAATTCTACTTGAAAGATTTTTAATTAGGAATCCTAATGCTGGTTCTGAAAGTTCGAGAAATGATGATTTTAAAAAGTATAATGGAAAACAAATTATTACATATTTAAGCTGCATTGAACATGATAAATTTTACAAAATAGATTGGAATGATGTTGAGAAAAATTTAGATGGTAAAATAAAAGAAGAACTAAAAAAAGCAATGATTAATTATTATAAACCTACTAATAAGTTAATATTTTTTCTTCTTCGAAATATAATTAAAAAGGAAAAGGAAGACACAATTGCTGGTAAAAAAGGCGCATTTAAGCTCTTCGAGGAAGCTCAGAATAAATTATTCGAAGAGTCTTTTAATAAAGGTTGTCCATCATATGTTAAATATACATTACAAAAATTAGAAGACGATTACGAGGAACCATCAAGAAAACCAGAAGTAGTACAGATAGTGACAAATGAAAATAAATTTTTAGAGTTTATAAATAAATATATGGTTCGAGATTTGGATAAATATTTAAATATTGCCCAAGAAGAAGATACTAATGATTTATTAGCAGAGTTGTTGTAATTGAAAGTTGTGTGAATTAAATTTATCTTTTTAATAAGCAATTTAAACAGGCAATAACTTATTAAATTAAATGCAGATTAAAGTTGATATTAGAGAACATACCCTTATTAAATTACTAAATGCACTGAATAATGATTACGGATTCAACTTCGATATATCCGTCGAAAGATTAGACTTGGGTGACATAAGTATATGGAATGAAGGAGAAGAATTACTGTTATTGGAGAGAAAGAGTTTAAATGACCTCGCATCTTCTATCACAGACGGGCGTTATGCTGAACAATCATATCGATTAAATGGACATTCTCTCCACAATCATAACATAGTATACCTTATAGAGGGTAATATTTCAACTTTCTCCGGGAAATGGAGCAAGATTAAGCCTGGAACTTTGTATACAACAATGTTTAGTATACAATATTTTAAAGGATTTTCTATGATACGCACATTTGACATCACGGAAACCGCTGAATATATTCTGCGCGTGTGTGATAAATTATCGCGATCTTCTGAAAAATTCGGATTTTACCATGAGTCTTTCCAACCTAAAAAAAAGAACTATGCCCAGGTTGTACATGCGGAAAAAAAGAAAAACATTACACCAGAAAATATTGGTGGAATCATTTTAAGTCAAATACCGGGTATTAGCAGCAAAACATCTAGTGCCATAATAGCAAAACACGGCTCTTTATTTCAATTACTCAAGGCCTTGGAGAAAGATAAGCACTGCTTGGATAACTTATTGTATAAAACAAAAAAAGGACAAGAAAGAAGAATCTCAAGGACCAGTATTGCAAATATAATTCAATACTTATTTTACCAGAAAAGCAATGTGATTAAGATTGATACATAAAAATTTAAAACTACTTTATTTTAATATTTTAATAATATATTAAGTATGTCTATTAATATAGAACCATATCAAATTGGTAATACTCATATAACCGATCCACATACATATAAAGTATTACAAGGAAAGGTAACTGTTATATATTATGTTAAAAATAAAAAAATCATTCAACATTATAAAAAAACAAATGAAATTTTTGTTTGTGGAGAAATTCCTCATTTATTTTTAAATTGTACATCTGAAACTGTAAAATTAAAACTATTATGGAAGGATGGTAAAAAGAATAAAATTTGTAAAAATTTACAATATAAAATTATATTTATAACAGGATATTCGTGTAATAAGTTAGTGTATAAAAATATAACAGATTATTTCCAAAAATTTATAAAACATAAGTATGCATGGATGAACAAAACATCGAATCTATCAATTGATATTGAATATTGTGATTGGACTACTAATGTATATAAAGGAGGATTAGATACTTATCTCAATAAACTAAAAGAAAAAAATAAGAATCGTAGGCTAATATTAATTTGCCATAGTTGGGGGTGTCAGGTTGGTATTAATCTTGCAGCAAATTCTAAAAACATTGAAAAAATAATACTATTGGACTATCATCCTTTTAAAAAAATGATTACAACTATAAATAAAGAAGCACTGGTTAAAGGGTTTTTCCCCAATTGTTCCAAATTTAATAAAGAACAGACCAAGACGATTACAAAATATATGAGTCCTACCATGATTAAGGTTAGTAAATATTTAACACAAAAAAAATCCATTCTTAAAAAAATAAAAAATATTCCTGTAGTTCTAATCTATTCTACTGTAAGTAAGGTTGTTGACAATAATATAGAACATCTATGTGTTAATAAAAATAATACGAATAAAATTAAGAAGGATTTATTATTATATAATATAAGCAATAATATTACTTGTATGTTTTTATATAATAGTAGTCATTTTTGGTTTATGAATAATCAAGGATATAATGATGTTTTAAGCTTTATATGGGAACAAATTTCTAATACCATATGTGATGTTTGCTAACTATAATTTATCCTCGTTTTCTTTTCCTAGATCCTCGTTTTTCTTTTCTTCTTTATCATTTTTGTTTCGTTGTCCTTCTAATTTTATTTCACGTTGTATTTCAGCGGCATATATAGCGTTAAGGTGATCCTCGGACTTCCTTCCCCCAACAGGTTCCACCTGATGACGATAAGTACACCAAAATAAAACTGACGATACAATAACTGCTGCTACAATCCCAATAGGAAGCCCAATCGATGAATCCATATAATTATGGTAAACTTTAAAAAATTTAAGAAAACGCACTAGAAAAACACGCAAATCTAAACGTAAAAAAAGAAAAAAGAGAACAAAAAAGAGAACAAAAAAGAGAAGATAAATATTTTTTAAATAATTATAGTTAGAGATATATTTGATTATAATTATTTACCAGAAAAGCAATGTGATTAAGATTGATACTTAAATGGGGTATCCTTTAACGTGTCTGGAAGCATAACACTTATTTATATAATGTCCGTTTCTTCCACACTTACGGCATTTTAAGGATTTTTTCTTTGATTTTTTTGTTTTATACCATTCATCATCAGAGCTTTCATTACTGTCTTCGTCGTCACTATCTTCATATTGTTTTTTGACTTTACAATGAACATTTTCGTGAAATTGGGCACCTTTCTTTGTATCAAACCCCTTGTTACAATAAGAACAAGTCCAGCAACCTTCATCATCACTATCTTCAAACTCCACTTCGTCAGCACTTTCATACCCTTTGGAGGCTTCCAAGAATTCTTTGTTTCGTTTTTGGTATTTTTTTTTTGGACAATTCCTAATAAAGTGTCCCTGTTTTCCGCAGAAATGACAACCGTCATTTGCACCACATATCATTCTTTCCACGCATTTTTTAGTTTCTCTATCTAAAGAGACTTGACAAAAGGAACCACCTCTTACATTTTCAATACCATATTTTTTCATGTATTTGATGGTGTATTTATCCTCATCAAATGTGTCACAGTCTGGGAACAATCCTATTATTTGAGTAGGTTTGTATTTTTTAGTCCAAGCACACCCACCGGTTTTAAAATGGGTATCAAGGCGAAACTTTGGATTTGCTGTTTTACCCACATAATACTTATTGTTTTGTTGTTTAAGGACATAGATGAATACCATTGTTTTATTAAAGAGTTAACATTGTTTTAAGTATTTAAATCATATTCAATTTATATGGGTTTCATTGCAAAATATAATTCAATATTTATTTTACCAGAAAAGCAATGTGATTAAGATTGATACTTAATTTTTTTATACATAAATTATAAATGAAAGCATGTGGTTTAGGTAGAATTAAATTAATAGCAAATCCGACTCCTGGAGCACAGGGGTTACAAGGAACACAAGGAACACAAGGAGCACAAGGAGGAATTGGTCCCACAGGGTCACAAGGTATTAAAGGGAATGATGGTGAAAGAGGCATACAGGGAATCGCTGGAACCGAAGGTCCAACAGGCCCACAAGGACTTCAAGGACCACAAGGAACTCAGGGACCCATCGGTTTAAAAGGTAGTACGGCGGATTTAATTATTGGCTATACCAATCTCTTTTCAGATACTTGGAAATATGAATATAGATTGAATGGGACTATGCGAGTAGCTTGGTTTACCAATTATACACCATCTTCAGGTAATTATACTGATAATAATCCAACCAATTCACCCGATGCTACTGGGGTAGATAGAAAAGGTACTTATCTAAAATTAACATTTACAGTACCAACCAGTCAAAAAATTTTAGTTCGATTTATGTTTCCATTACAACCATTGGGTTCAACTACAAGTGTATATAATTTTCAATCTACATTGTCATCCTCTGCAAGTTCAGTAGTACCACTAAGGTCAAGTGGAATAGCTTCTGATTACTATGAGGCATGGACACACGCAGCTAAAGATACTCTTAATTTCTCACATAATGAAGTAGTTCAATTCTATATTGATGCTTCAAAACTAGATACGCCAAAGGCAGCTGGTTCTTCAATGACAGTATATTTCTGCGCTCAGGGTCAGTCACTCGGTAATTCGCATAGAATGGATTTTGGAACCCAAAATGTTGGCGGCAATCATGGAGGAGTAACAAGTGCTGCTGTGATGGGAATAGCATATAGTTTAGATGATGTGAGTATTTACGACCCAGCTCTATAAAAAAATAATTTGATTTATATAATATGTTTGCATGTAATTTAGATAAAACAATAAATGTAGATATAACAGCTCCAACGGGGCCTACCGGACCAACAGGATTACGAGGCTACGACGGTAACTCGTCTAGGTGGAAAGCAAATACACAAGGTTTTACCCCTTTGACCGGACAGTTTCATATTACTGCAGTGGGCAACGCTATTGTTATAAATCGATTTGATTCTAATACTAATGATATGTTAACATGGTTACAAGATACAAAGGTTGGTGATATTATAACTATAAGAGAAGTTGATAACCCAGCAATGGTTGGTTATTTTTCTTTGGTTTCTTTATTTTCATTTTTATTACCTAATGTGTGGCAGGCGACTATAAGCTATATAGGTGGTCCTATTACAGGAATAGTTCCAGCCACTGTCCCGCTATTTCATTATATAGGTTTTGTTCCAATAGGGCCAACAGGTCCAACTGGTCCAACAGGTCCAACAGGTCCAACAGGTCCAACTGGTCCAATAGGTATACAAGGTCCAACGGGTCCTATAGGTCCTACAGGACCAATAGGAACTACAGGTTCGACAGGTCCGGGTATAATTACATATGTGGGCTATACAGGTGGTGTTCCCGGTTATATTGGTCCCGATATTTGTGGAAATTATAATTTTAGTCAATATAATAATTGGAATTATGCTGTGGTAGATACAAGTAATACAACTGTACCAACTGGTGGTACATCAACATTACCTTTTGGCCCATTTTTACCTCCTTGGAACGAAACATCTACAGTATCTGTTATTAAAACTCCTGTATGGAACGCCCCAAATGATCCAAGAATATTTACAAATTTGCCAACTATAGTTTTACATGCAAGAGGTAGAATATTAAATCAATCAGGAATGACATCAAATACTGGTGAGCTTATTTATAATTGGTCTAGTTCTGCAGGTAGTTCAGTATCTTGTCAATTACCATATGAAATGGGAGGAACACCATCAGATACGCCCGACGCTCTTAGTAATCAAGGTAGATATTTTGCTCCTAGAAACGGATGGATAATTTCTGTTAGTGTTAAATTTTATGCATCAGCAACATTAACTCAAGGAGGAGGAGGAGGTCACATTAATTTATGGAATCAATTTGTAGGTTTCTATTTAGCTCCAGGAAATACGCCTGGTACACCATATCCTGCGCCTAGAGGTTTTCCAAGTAATCTTTATAAACCTGATCCGGTATATCGATATTTGGGATATTATCAGGTTGGTGTTCATGGCGGTCCTGTTGTACCCGATGGGACTACTACTACATTACCCGGGGCTATTACATGGAATTTACCAACGATGGATTGGGTATATGTACAAAAAGGAGATCCTTTACCATATATATCTATGACTTGTCCTTTAACTGCGGGTGCAGGTACTTTCCCGGGAGGTCCTGGAAAAATACGATTTGTAAGTAACAATGCACAAAGCTCAGCAGAAATTATAAATGGAAGTGTTATATTTGCATACGAACCTTTAGAAGTGGGTGTAACTAGAGGAGATTTACGATGGGATACTTCGACATTATAAAAATAAAGTACAATATATATATTATGGATTTTGATATGAAAAATATGACGACCTATTTAGGATGTATTGTATTGGCTTTGTTTGTTGTTTATTTATGTACAAATATGCTTTCATTGAATAATAAAATAGTAGAAGGATTGACATCCGCGCCTTCAACGCCTGACCAATTACTAGAATCTGTTAAGAACTTAAAATCAAAATATACAGACGACTTGCATATTGACAAATATAAAAAGGATTACCATGCAATATTATTAGATGTTGAAGATATATTACATTTACAAATGTTAGATAAAATCAAAAAATCCATTGAAAAGAACACACTTACTGATGAAAAAACGTTAGCTTCACTATCACAACTCGAGTCCACGAAATCTGCATTGAAAGATTTAGATGAATTTCTAACTCACTTTAAAACTAGTTAAATTATTTTCATATAGTATAATCACTATGGAAATAATTGCACCAAATGATTCTCTGTCGGCTAGAGAATCGCCGTTAGCAGAAACAAAGTATAAAAAATATATAATTGAAGGGGTAGCATGGTTTGGAAGTGCATTAATTTTAACTGCTTATATCGGCTCTTTGGAGAGAACCACGGATTTCTTATTTAATACTCTAGGTGCAGCAGGAGTACTGGGTATGTGTATTAAGAAACGAGCTTTTCAACCAATTGTATTGAATGCAGCGTGGATAATAGGTGGTTGTTATAAGTATTTTTTAACTGATTCATAAACCCAAAAATCTATTGCATTTACAATAAAAGCACGAGCAGCACATATGGGAAATCCTCTCCATAAATTACCCATAGTTAAAGCTTGTTTTATTGTTAAATTCTGAGCCATTTGTCTAGATTTAATCACATCGATGGGATAAGTAAACGTCCAATTACATAAACCCGCGATTCCGCCCGAAAGTAAAGGGTGCCAACCAAAATCTCTACACATAAAATAAGATCCAAAATATATCGAAGAAGCCAAGGACTCTCGAGCGAAAGTGGAGTATCGACCCCGGGCATTGAAAATGGTTTTAATGGTTATAGATTGTTGTGTTTGTTGTCTAATCTTACCAACATCAAAACAAAACACGATTGGAGTTATAGCAATACCAGCTATACAACCGGATAAAAAACTATTTTGCGTATATGGTTTTGTTCTCTCAACGGTTGGAAAAGTAATACCATTTAAAATAACCGCAGAACACAAAGGAAATCTCCACCCTCTATAATAATTTTTAAAAGGGAGACCAAACCACTTGCGGTTATTTTGCATTAGAACTTTTGTTGTATCAAACGGATGTCCTAATGTAACTTGTGCCACTCCAACACAGGCGGCGGCTATAAAATCAGACATATTCTTATATATTAGTATATGTCTAAATATTATTTAATCGGCCTTGTTTCTTACGTGTTTTATCTATTTCAGCATCACCCGTTTTAGCTCCTGCACTAGTAGGAGCATTGTTTTGTTGTTGGGGTGGCGCAATGACTATGCCTTTAAATTGACTAAATTGGGCGTTCGGTCTGAAATCTTTGTCATATTTGCCCGACCGCACCATTCTCCGAGCAGACTCTGCACCAGCCCAATTCATTTTCATGGCATCTGCGCTCTTTCCTTTTTTATTTGTATAAAACACTTTGTCTAACGAGGTATATCTTCCAGCATTTTGATTTGTAGGATCAAAACCATGGTAATTATTTTGATTATATGGCGGATGGTCCATATTTGAATCATATAAAGGTACTTCAGTGGCCGTTAGTTGTTTATAACTGGGTAATCCAGCTTGAGGATCCAATGGGTCATTTAACATTCTAAACTTGGTATTTCCCTGGGCATCTTGCATTTCATTAAAATATAAAACAGGACATTTGATGTCTTGACTGCGTTGCCATTTGACAAATTCTACATAATCTTCTAAATTATCGAAAAATATAGGATTAATTCCGGGTATTCTTGCTTTTCTATTATTCAGCAGCATCAATTTAGTTCCTTTCTTTACTAAAAGATTTGGACAATCATATTCTTTATTCTGTGGAGCACGATTTCTATCATTAAATCCTTCCATTAAATTTTTATTCGTATATGTGGCGCAAAAAATTAATCCTGCAATAAATCCCAAAATAATCAATTGTTCTTTCATATATAATAACTATTTATAAAATTTATTTCTCTCCAAATTGTATATGAGAATCATAAAAATTCTAACTGACAAAGATGTTAAAGATTTTAATAGGGCTGCACCAAAGCACGAAATAGTTATGGCTGGGTTCTTTATGGTTAAGTGTCCGGCGTGTGAAGCGTTCAAGCCTGAATGGGAAAAATTTGTCAACTCTTGTGAATCAGAAGGAGACCCAAATGTATTAATTGCAGAAATTGATAGTAATCAAGCAGGTCGAGTTAATTTTGATACTAGTAATTTAGAAGGATTCCCAACAGTATATAGGGATGTTAAAGGCGAAGAAGGTGTCGTTGAATTTAAACATGAAAGAACTAAAAAAGCATTGCGTCGTTTTTTAAAAGAAGCAATGGCGGCTAAAGGAGGTAGGAAAAAGAGAAGAAAAAAACGAAAAACACGTAGAAAACGAAGAAGAAAAACTAGAAAGAAAAGAAGAAAAACAAAGCGCAAAAGACATTAATTTTTAGATGTTTTTGATATGATTTCGTGATTTGGCGAACTAGTATATTCATCGTCGTATTCTGTCTTGTTTGTAAATGCCCGAGGTGACAATTCTACTTTACTCTCTGTATTTTCTAATTTTGGATATGATATGTCTGCTTTTCGTGGACTTTCTGCCCCAATCCAATTTACAACATTAGTATTTCTATAATTATTAGTAATAAAAGGTAGTTTACTATCGTGCAATTGTCTTTTTAAAGACAAAAAATTAAGGCGTTTGCCCATAATTCTAAAATTATTATAGTTCATTTAATTATAATAAATAATTTAATTTCTAAATCCTATCAATATGTTTTTTAATAACCGTTTCGAATAAACTCTCTGGTGTCCATTTTTCCCATCGAGTATATATATTGTTAGTACACTTACAAATAGCACATTGGCAGCTGTTTTCACTAAATTCTTCTCCTTCAGTCATATCGATATCTTCCTCCTCGTCATCACTTTCCTCATCACCGTACAACATTTTTTTAATCTCTTCTGCTTTTTCGAGTAAATTTGATCTATTCTTGAATAAGAACATTTCAAGCATCATTGCACGTTTTATATCTTCGGGTGTTATACCATTTCTTGTTTCATGATGCGAAACATATAATGCAGCAGTTCTTAATGCGTGTTCTGCATAAGTAACTATAATAGCAGCAGTATTTTTTTTAAACTCTTCATCATCGGGTTGCATAAGATCAAAACCGGTTTTCATAAATGTAAAATCTGTCATGATTGTATTTTATATTTATTAAAATATTGTTTTTATTATTCAATTTATTTTATTTTAAAATTATATAGATGAATAGAAATACTGTTTATGGATTAGTAACTATATCCGCATTATTGGCTACCGCGATGCGTTTAACTAGAAAGTATGTAATGAAACATATGAAAAATTATTCTATTGTATTTATCGACGCAATTCTTACTGGAACGGCTATGATGACCACTGCTTTATATATGGGAGGGTTTGAACAACTTACAAAGGACCTTTCAAAATTGCACGGAACCACATTATTAGCTTTTTTGGCTGCTAGTTTATGTATTACTATTTCAACAGTAATAGGATATAATTTATTACGTGCAGAAAAATTAAGTTACTTAATAATTGTTAGTACAGGAGTAGGAGTTATAGCAACGATGTTTGCATCGGCTTTATTTTTAGGTGAAAAAATCACTAAGACAAAATTACTATCTATTCCATTTTTATTGACTGGTGTATATTTAGCACAGTAAACTTAATTTAATCTTAAATAAAATTGAATTAAGACTAAAATGGTGGTTAATCTCATACAACTATGACAAATCCTACCTTTCGTTTATTAGATTTTCAAATCAAAAATGAAAAGGGTAAAGGAAAAAAGGGGCGCGACAACAAAAATTTTGTGATTCAAATGTTCGGAATGAACGAAGCTGGTGAAACTTGTTCTATCTTTGTAACTGATTTTACACCATTCTTTTATGTGAAGGTTGGTGATGATTGGGGGAAACCACAAAAGAAAGCATTTATTCGCCATTTAAAAGAGCAAATGCGCATAATGGCTTTAAAGGAAAAATATAAGAAATGGTGCAGAGGTGACCAAATATATCCAAAACCAGAAAAAGACGAAGAAGAAAGCGAGTATATTGCACGAACAAAAGGCAAGTATGTATCATATTATGAAAATTCAATATTAGATTCTATAATCTTAGAAAATAAGAAACTATATGGTTTTGATAATATGAAAAACCATCGCTTTATCTGTATAAAATTCAAGAATACCACAGCATTAAATAAAGTTAAAAATTTCTGGTACACATTTGAGTCAGACCCTACCAGTATATTCGGGAGAAAATATATACTTAAAACATTTCCGTTTCAAGGAATTCAAACAGAATTGTATGAAGCAAAATTACCACCATTGTTGCGCTATTTTCATATTCAAGAAATTAATCCTTCAGGCTGGATTGAATTGCCTGTTGATAAAATTACTAATAAAGAAGATGAGACAAAAACCTATTGCAAATATGAATATACGATAAAATCAGAGGATATAGTGCCCTTACCATATAAGGAAGAACCCGTTCCTGCTATTGTTGCCTCTTGGGATATAGAAGCCAGTTCTTCACACGGAGATTTCCCTCTAGCTATTAAAACATATAGAAAACTAGTAGGAGATATTATTACTTATTGGAAAGTAAACAAATTTATCAGAACAATAGGTAAAGATGCACAAAAAACTTTAATTATAAAATTAATTAAATCGGCTTTTGGATATGGTGAACCAGTAGACAGCATTGCAAAAGTATTTCCCAAAAAAACGGTAATTGAACCAAGACTAATGGAAAATATATATACGATAATTAGCAAACCACTCAAATCGATTATTGATGTAAAGAGGCGCGAAGAAGAAAAGGAAAACCGCAAAAATTCATACAGAAATAGAGATGATGACGACGACGATGAAATACATAAATCCGGGCAAACATATATGAATTATGTAGGAGTCAAAAAAACATTTCTTGATTATTTGAATGATAGTAAATGTGACATAGGGAAAAAACTAGAAATCATTGATGAAGCAGTTACATATATATTTTCAGGATTAAAGAACACCAAGTCATTGGCATTGGAAGGTGATAAAGTTACATTTATCGGGACAACTTTTATGCGCGTAGGAGAAACAGAGCCATATATGAATTATATGGCTGTTTTAGGAGATTGTGATGAAATTTGTATCAAAAATTCAGAAACTATTGTCGAATGCTTTGATACTGAACGCGATATGTTAATGGGTTGGACTGAGATGATGCAAGAATATCATCCTGATATCTTAATTGGATATAATACTTTTGGTTTTGATTGGAAATTCATATGTCACAGAGCAGATGAGTTAAACTGTATGAGACCTAAATATAATGATTCTGGTGATAGCGATGAAGAAGTCTGGTTCTCCGAATTATCGCGAAATAGGGGAGAATGTTGCAAAAAGATGGAAAAAGAAATTAGAATCGCCAGTGGGACTCATCAACTTGTTTATATGGATTTACCAGGGATCATTCAAATCGATTTGTATAATTATTTCAGACGCGAGATAAATTTGGGGTCTTACAAGTTGAATGATGTTGCGTCGCATTTCATAGGGGATATGATAAAAAGTTGGGAAAAATTAGATGATACTACTGTTATTAAAAGTGGAAATCTAATGGGATTACAAAGAGGAAACTTCGTTTGTTTTGAATTAATCGGACATTCGGTAGATTCATATAAAAATGGTAAAAAATTCAAGGTTATTCAATTAGACGAAGAAAAAGGTGAATTCATTGTTGAAGGTAATATTGAGCCACGTGCCGATAGAAAGCTACGATGGGGATTGGGCAAAGACGATATCACGCCACACCAAATATTCGAACTAGCAAACGGGAGTTCCTCTGATAGAGCCATCATAGCGAAATATTGTTTTCAGGATTGTAATTTGGTGCATCATTTATTCAGGAAAAATGACATTCTTACAGGAATGTCAGAACAAGCTGCAATTTGTAGCGTACCGATTGATTTTGTAGTCATGAGAGGACAGGGTATTAAACTTTTAAGTTTCATCGCAAAGAAATGTCGGCAAAAAGATACATTGATGCCTGTTGTGGAAAAACCCGAAGGAGGCGGAAGTTATGAAGGGGCAATTTGTTTATTACCTAAAACTGGGTTATATACTGAAGATCCTGTTGCAGTAAATGATTATTCATCGCTATATCCTAGTTGTATGATTAGTGAAAATATATCACACGATAGTAAGGTTTGGACAAAAGAATATGATTTAGGTGGAGATTTATTGTCCACCACGGGTGAAAGAAGCCCTGATGGAACTTTTAAATATGATGAATTGGACGGATATGAATATGTTGATGTTGAATATGACCGTTATGAGTGGATTGCCAAGCCTGACAGAAAGAAGGAAGAAAAAATCAAAGTAGGTACTAAAATTTGCAGATTTGCACAATTCCCTGATAACGAAAAAGCTATTATGCCGGCGATATTACAAGGCTTGTTAGCTGCAAGAAAAGCAACCAGGGCAAAAATTAAATTTAAAACAATTACGATGAAAAATGGCGACACGCATAGTGGTCTATTATCCAAAACAGATGATAAATATACAATAACATCTGTTTCATTGGAAAACGAACAATTAAAAAAAGTAAATACTACTGTAAATAAATGTGATGTTGCCGATACCAAAGATACATATGATACATTTATGAAAAATGTATACAACCAAAGACAAGCATCTATCAAAATTGTTGCAAATTCATTATATGGTCAATGTGGTGCAAAAACTAGTTCATTTTATGATATTGATATCGCGGCTTCTACTACTGCGACTGGTAGGAAATTATTGATATATTCTAAACGTATAATTGAAGAAGTATATGGTGACGCAGTTTGTGATACCAAATATGGCAAGGTCAAAACAAATGCAGAATATATATATGGAGATACTGATTCTGTGTTCTTTACATTTCATTTGAAGGATATGGAGGGTAATAAAATAACTGGAAAAAAAGCACTAGAAATTACAATTGAGTTATCAATTGAAGTTGGGGAGATAGCAAGCAAATTTCTAAAAGCACCACATTATTTTGAATATGAAAAAACTTTTGATCCATTCTTACTTTTATCAAAAAAGAGATATGTCGGTATGTTATTTGAACACGACCCCAATAAAGGCAAGAGAAAAGAAATGGGTATTGTATTAAAACGCCGAGATAATGCACCCATTGTGAAAGATGTTTATGGAGGATTAATTGATATATTAATGAATGCACATGATATTCCCGCCGCAATACAGTTTGTTAAATCATTCTTACAAGATATCGTAGATGAAAAATTTCCATTAGAGAAACTGATTATTACGAAGAAATTAAATTCATTTTATAAAAACCCCGAAAGTATTGCACACAAAGTACTGGCTGAAAGAATGGGAAAACGAGATCCAGGAAATAAACCATCCGTTGGGTCTAGAGTACCATTTGTATACATACAAACCAAAGGGAAAGTTAAACTACAAGGAAATAAAATAGAAAATCCGGAATATATTAGAGCGAATAATCTGAAACCGGATTATGGATTTTATATAACTAACCAATTGATGAAACCAATACAGCAAGTATTCGCATTAATATTAGAAGATATACCTAGTTTTAAAAGAAAGGTTCCTGCATTTAAAAGAAAATGTGAATATTTAAAACAAACGTGTAAGGACGACGAAAAATATAATAAGAAAGAAGAGGCATTGCGAAATAAAGAAGTTAAAAAAATAATATTTGATGATGCATTGCGTCAGGCAAATAATATTAAAAATGGTCAAAAATCTATTAAAAAATTCTTTGCATAAGCTAAACTTTACTCCAACTATTTTCCCAGTCATCTTCATCAATAATATAATTTTCTCCTTCTTTAATGTTACCATTCGCAAATGTATAATGTTTATTTTCCATAGATGGTGTATGATTCATGCAATCTTCTACCACATTTTTAATTTCATTCATTGTTTGTTCTATATACCAAGTCATATTTATTATTATCGTATTGCATATATCACAGTAGGTCATTTATATATAATTGACAAATTAATTATATATAATTAACAGTGTTTACGAATACCATTGGCATCAACCTTTGAACGACAAGGACAAGTACCAGAAGGTCCTTTACAGTTACAATCACCTGCCGCTACACTCGTAGGTCCAGGACCAGGTTGACATACATTATTACCTCCAGCATTTTTATTTTGTTTCATGATTCCAAGTGATAACATACTTCCAATTTGAGGTTTTGGTGCTGTCCAACCTTGTCCACCTTTAAATCCATTGGGATTGGATGCCTTTACTTGTTGTCCGTAAATATTGTAGAATCTTGATGATTGTCCCAAAGCTCCACCTCTTAGTCTCTTAGCGTTTTGAATTGCTTTATTTGGCATTATATATAAACCAAATAAAATAATTAAAATAATATATCTTTTTATATATATGCAAAAAACAGCACTTAAAAAAAATAAAGCCATGGATAAGTTTTTGACTTGGCTAAATAAAAATGGCGCCGTTTTTCCGGATATATATTTTCAAACATATAAAAATGGCGAAAGAGGTGTGCACGCCAAAGTTGCTATCCCAGAACATCAAACCGTTATAAAAATTCCCCGTTCTATATTAATTTATTCGGGAATGGGAGAGAAATCACCTTGGGGGGAAAAAGTTTCACAAGACCCGACAGGTATTAGCGGATTAAGTTTAGTGTACATATGCTTATACATAATACAAGATATGGAATATGAAAATAAATTTGAACCATATTATAAAATTTTACCTAAAAAGTTTGATAATTTCCCTATTTTTTGGAGCCCAGCAGAGAAGAAATACCTAGAAAATAGTTATTTATTAACGGAAATTGATATTAGAAAAAATATCTTATTAAAAGATTATCATAAATTATGTAAAATTTTAAAGGATTTTTCATCCATTTGTTCTCTCCAAAAGTTTTTACAAATAAGAACTTTGGTTGGTTCTAGAAACTTTGGATTATGGATTGATGGGAAAAAGCAGGCTACCATGGTTCCTTTGGGCGATATGTTAAATCATAGCGCTACGCCTGATGTTAAATGGTTTTTTGAAAAAGAAACAAATGCCTTTGTAATGAATTCTATTCATTCAATAAGATCACAAGGGGAAATTTCTGATTCATATGGGACTAAATGCAATAGAAGTTATATTTTATTTTATGGGTTTGTTTTATCGGATAATAACAAATGTCGCAATACTATATTCCTACAGCTAAATCAATCTATAAGCACACCTAAAATTCAAGGTCTTCGAGATCAACTTATATCTAATGAGTTTTCACGCAATATTTCCAGCGATTTCAGTAGTTTAAATTTTCGCCAAATGATGACTTTCCTAAGAATATCCAATGCAAACGAAACCGAATTGGCGGCATTTATTCAAAATCGACAATTATCCCAAAATCCATACAGTAAACGCAACGAAGCCGCAGCATTATCTTACTTATCTTATAAAATAAATAAGTTGTTAAATACTTATTCTCTATCATTTAGTCAAAACAAAACAAATCTGAAAAAATTTACCCCATATTCTAATAAAAGTTTTGCTACCATATTAGTAATGGGTGAAAAGAAAATTATGAAAGAACTTTTAGCATTTATAAAATTAGCATTGGGGATATTATTATTGAATAATCGAGTCTCTACGCGTCAATTAAAAAATAATGTGAAAGGATATATACTTACCCTCCGAACTATTCGTTAGTTGAAGTATTAGTAATATTTTCTGATGTATCTAATATATTGGTAATAGCTTCGTCTAATAAAGATTGGATTTCATGGGTTGTTTGATGGGTGGGAATTATATTAGTAGATGGTAGGGCTGCGAAGGGGTCTTGTACATCATCAAAAGGCGGAGGAGGTGGAGGCGGTGGAGGCATACGCTGTCTTCGATTAAACATTGGAAAAGTAAATGTCGTTTCTTCTAAAGTTGGAATATAATCTCGTATATCATATCGGCACAATGGACAGCGCGTGTTACCTCGAAAATGCCTGCGTAAGTTGGTATCTCTAAAAAAATGGTCACAGTGGATTATTTGTAAAACCGTATCTTCTGCGTGTAATAATTCTCTATCGATAGGACAGATTGTTTGTGTAGTATTTGAAATATCCCTAAATAATAATGTTCTAGTTGCCCGTCTTATTTGTGCAACTGATGGTCGTACTCTAACGGGTGAATCATTCATCGTTGCATTTAAAATCTCATCTGAGACAGTATTTGTGGATTGAGATACAGATCCGGGTATATTAATTGTTGTATTACCCATTCTGTGATGAGTGACTATTCTTGGTGGTGGTGGTGGTGGGAAGAATCTACCACCGGCGGCAACAGCGGCAGCGGCAGCGGCGATTCCCAATGCGGACGGCGGTGGTCTTCTTTCTCTAACGCGTGGCAAATTTGTTGAAGCAAAAAAAGTACGAGTTCTAGGCCTGTTGATTCTAATACGATTTGGTTGCTCACTAAGATTAGAATTTCTTCTTCCCAACTCTGATGCTAATATAGCAGATAAGTTGTCATTTTGTCTCTGCATACTATTTAGAGCCTCTAAAATTCCGTCTTGTTGTCTTACAACAATACGCATATATTGTAAAAGTAAATCGTCATTTTCTACATCAGTCATATATCATTAATTAAGAAAATTTGTTATTAAATTGGTATAAACACAATCGTCCATATCTTTAGATATATACGTAAATATGACAGATAAATATAAAGATAAAGGACTTACTGGACTCGCTAATTTAGGTAATACTTGTTTCATGAATACTACATTACAGTGTTTGTCACATACGTATTCATTTAATGATTTCCTTCAACATGGAACATATAAACAAAAAATAAAAAAGAAACCTGAGTCCTTGGTTTTGATGGAATGGGATAAATTGCGCGATATGGTTTGGAGTGAAAATTGTATCATTAGCCCGGGTGGATTTTTGACTTCCGTTCAAAAAGTAGCCAAAATTAAAGAAAAACATTTATTTACAGGTTTTGCACAAAATGACTTACCTGAATTTTTAACATTTATCATTGATTGTTTTCATACAGCAATAATGCGTGAAGTAAATATGAAAATCAAAGGTAACATTTTAACAGATAAAGATAAAGTAGCTAAAAAATGTTTTGATATGATGAAAAATATGTACAAAAAAGAGTATTCTGAAATTTTAGATATATTTTATGGTATTCATGTATCTTGTGTAAAGGGAGAAGATGATAATACTCTAAGTTGTAATCCTGAACCTTTTTTAATGCTGGACCTTCCTGTGCCTGATAAAAGAAATGTATCTTTGATAAATTGTTTTGATGAATATACCAAAAAAGAGATATTAGATGATGATAATCAATATATAAATGATGAAGGTAAGAAAGTGGTAGCAAAACAGATAAATTTTTGGAAATTTCCAGATGTTTTGATTATTACTTTAAAACGATTTACGAATTCTATTCGGAAAAATCAATGTTTAGTAGATTTTCCATTTGATAATTTTGATTTGTCAAAATATGTCATAGGGTATGACCCCCACAGTTTTAATTATGAATTGTATGGTATATGTAATCATAGCGGTGGGGTTATGGGCGGCCATTATTATGCTTATGTGAAAAATGCCAATAATAAATGGTATGATTTTAATGATGCTAGGGTGCAGGAAATAAAAGAAGCAGATTTAAAAACCCCATATGCTTATTGTTTCTTCTATCGGAAAAAAAAATAAGAACCATATAATATAGATGAGCAGCGTAGATATTACACCCACCAAAGGATTCCCACATATGTATGATTTCATTGGAGATAAAGTTACGAAAGGTAGTCCAGTTGTATTGATTGTGCTAACATTTGTCATCATAGTATATTACATATTATTTAGTTATTTAGGTGTTTCGGCAACGGGGATAGTCGCACAAGCCCCTCCAACATCTCCCGGTATAACATTTTTAGAAATTGTTATGTGGGGAATGTTTATGTTTTTAGTATTAATTAATGGGGTTCAATATTTCTTCGAAGTTGATATTAAAACTAGCATCAAAAATTTATTTACTCCGGTGCCCGAAGTTGATATTACTGTAACTACTCCACAACCTCCAGTTGTTCCGGAAATAATGTATGAAAACCAAGTTTTTCATGTACCAGATAATATCTATACATATAATGATGCCAAGGCCATATGCAAAGCGTATGATGGTCGGCTTGCCACATATGAAGAGGTGGAAAATGCATATAAACGTGGTGCAGAATGGTGTGGCTTTGGTTGGTCCGCTGACCAAATGGCTTTATATCCAACACAAATGGACACCTGGAAAAAAATGCAAAAAAGAAAAGGACACGAGCATGATTGTGGGCGACCGGGTATAAACGGTGGCTTCGTGGCATATAAAAATGCTCCTTTCGGTGCAAATTGCTATGGTAATAAACCAAAAATAACACCAGAAGAAAGAGAAATAATGGATAATGATCAGAACTATCCATTGTCACCACAAGAACGACGGTTCGAAAAGAAGGTGAAAAAATTTAGAAAACAATTACCAGAAATGTTAGTCTCTCCATTTAACTATGATAACTGGAGTCAATTATAATCATTTTAAATATTAAAAATAATTAAGACTATAACTAAAGTCATAATTATTTCTTTCGCGTTTTGTTCTTGCGTTTAGGTCTATTTTTACGTGTATCATGCGAAGTTCTCTTTTTTCTACCTGCTAAATTCAATAACTTATCATATAAGTCTTCGCCAATTACTTTTGGTTCTTCTAATAAATCATTTAATGATAATTTAGTATTTGAATCAATCATATTCTGAAGAATAATTAATCCAGCTGGAACTGCTAAATTCTGAACAACACCACTTCCTCCTCCAACTTGATGTTGTGCCGCAAGAGGAAAATCATTTTGCAATAAATCCGAATTGATACACCATCCGGCCGATGTTATTTTACCATCTGTCTTATTAAAAATCATATCATCACTATCCATTATATATATTTACACATCTTTTATTTATGTGTTTTTGTACCCCAATCAAATTTTTTATCTGACATAACACCTCCGTTTATTTTCCGTTTTTGTTTTAATAGATCTTTCTTTTTTTGTTGAATTTCTTCATACTGTTTTATGAGTGGATTCGCTAAATTTGGACAATCATGAAATATACTAATATCGTAATCTTGTTTAAGATGTTTATATACTATGCCTGTTAATTCTGAAGAAAAACTACCATCTTTGTCGTAAAATAATGGCGTTGCGAAGGTTTCCCGTGATTGTTTCCGCGTTCCATTATAATAATTTTCTATTTTAGGCACACACTTCTTTTCCCATCTCCAAATAAATTCATTTTGCAATCGTGTTCTGGTAGCAGAACATGATAGAAAATCTTCTTCTGTAAAGGTTTCTTTAACAAGATTTTTTTGATATTCATAAAATTCATCTTCTGACATATTATCTATTCTGTATTGATCTGTCATAATTTCTCTCTTGATAATCTATATATAAAAATAGCTATCTCATTTTTAAATTCTTTTTCATGTTCTATATTGTATCCTGCAGAATGAATAATATGTAATAGATCATTGATAAAATTTAATATAAAATCGTTATGCGTATACCTGTCTCCGTTATCAAAGGTACGCGCATAATTTATATCATTTTGACCATCTATCTCCATTACAGGGGAAGCCAACCAACTTTGAAAACTCATTGTGCGAGGAGATGTTACATAATTTGAAATTCTATATGGTGCTAATCTATCAGGAGAAGTGTAAATATTCATACTTGTATTTATTAGTAAGAATATTTTAAGTGGTTTGTATATAGGTTCTTTTAATATCTGGAACAAACTTCACTTCACGTTTGCTTTTAATATATTTAATAATTTGTTTAACTTGGTCTTCTCCCTTAATACACTCATTAAGACATTCTTCTAAAAATCTAAATGTTAACGGGGCAGTGACACGCGTATTTTGGAATTTCAATCTACCATCTGTAATTTCAATTACTGCATGCTCCATATTCGATTCTTCTGCGTGACCTAAAATAGAAGCGGTTAATGTTGTGCGAAGCACTCTTTCCTTTTTAATCTCCTCTTGATACTTTTTAATTCTATTATCCACGGAAACCCATTCACGTATACTTTCTGTAAAATCCATTTGTAATATGATATAAGAATTTATATTTAACTAAATTTCCTTATATCATACATATTTACCTCTTTTTTTTTTTCAAAATTGCTGTAAACGCAGCACCTCCCCTGCGGTTTTTTCTTCCACCCTTGCGGCTCTTTCTTCCACCCTTGCGGGTTCTTTTTCCACCTCTCTTTTTCTTTTTTTGCATTTCATTTACCTGAAATAAAAGGTATGGAGCCAATGCTTTTTGAAATTGTGCTAAAAATCCACCTTTACGTTTGCGATTTCCACCGCGACGAGTTTTTCCACCTTTGCGAGCTTTTGTCATTATAAATTATAATGAGAAAAATAATTAATTAACGGCGTCTGCGAGTTCCTCCTCTTTTGCTTTTGCGTCCACCACGTTTACTTTTACGACCACCTCTGCGGGTTCTTTTTCCACCTCCCTTTTTCTTCTGTTGCATCTTAACAGCTTGGTAAAGTAAATAACTTGGAAGTGCTTTTTTAATTGCTCCTAAAAGCCCACCAACAACATTACCGCCTCTGCGATGTTTTCTTTTACGACCTCCTTTGCGTGTTCTTCGTACCATTATATAATAGTATTAGATTATTTTAAAATGGCAATATGAGATTTGGTTAATATTTTATTACGCAACAATAAAACAAAAATACCTAAAATTAATAAAAAACTTATAAATACGAATACGATAGATAAAAAAATATATGGATAAAGTTCCTGCAGTATTAAATCTATCATGGGTTTCATTAACTGTTTTAATTCATTTTTAACGTCCTCTCTTTTCAAAATAACTAAACATTGCTCAATTAAAGTATCCTTAATGTTATCCATTACTGAAATATGAGATTTTATATTTTATATGCGTCCCTATAACCATACTTTTTTATCAAATAGCATTAATGAGTGATTCAATTCAATTAGCTAACGCAGACTTTACATTTAGTAACTTAACTTTAGCAAATCCCCAAGGATTACAAGGTGGGGCTTATTTTTCAAAATTACGTGTAGGTGGGGAACCCGTGTTGATTCAAACGCCTAAATGTTATACCAAAAATGGAATACATAAAACAGAAAAGAAAATTTATTGTGATTTAATGTTTGGCGAAGATGATAATAATTTTGTTGAATGGATACACAGTCTAGAAACTACCGTTAAAAATTTGATATATGAAAAACGCAGTCTGTGGTTTCATAATGATATGGATCTTGACTCGATTGACTATCATTGGCAGAATTTACTGAGAACATATAAAGGTAACAAGTCACTATTAAGATGCTTTATTAATAAATCCAAAGGATTAAATAGAGGATCTACAGTTCAAATCTATAATGAGGAGGAAGAAGAATTAAAACTAGAAGATGTAAATAAAAATACTAAAATGATATCCATTTTAGAAGTTTCAGGACTTAAATTTACTTCTCAAAGTTTCCAAATCGAATTTGTAGTCAAACAGATGATGCTTATTAAAGAAAAACAATTATTTAGCAAATGCTTAATTAAATTTAAGCCTCCCACTATAGAAAAAACAAATACAGTTGTGCAACAACAAGACTCCGATGCTGAGTCAGATATTAGCATTGAAGATAGTGAAGATGTAAATAAAGATACTGTATCCGATACTTGCGTAACATTAGAAGTTGGAGAATCTAATGAAATAGAGCATGTTGTAGAAGAAACCCCAGATACTGTTACACCATTAGAAGCAGTTGGGGTAAAAGAGATTCCTGTAAAAAAAACAGAAAATATAGATGCCACAGACAAAGAAAAAGAAACTGAAACAGAGGCGATGGTTACCATAAATATAGTGCCAACTGATTTAAGCCAAAATAATACAAGTCGTTTGGAAGACAATTTAGAAAAAGTTGAAGAAAAACTGGAACCAGCTATTGTACAAGAGGAATCTTTAGACAAAAATGGAATAATGAATGAAATTGAGATTCTTCCACCCAGTGAAAATACTGACATTGTTAAATTAAAGAATCCAAATGAGGTTTATATGGAAATATATAGAGAGGCAAGACGCAAGGCAAAGGATGCTAAAAAACACGCTATTCAATCATATTTAGAAGCAAAAAGAATAAAATCATTATATTTGTTGGATGAAATCGAAAGTTCAGATGATGATATGGAATTTGAAGCTTACGGATGATTGTATTATTAAGCAATAAAAAATATTTATCGAAAAAATATTTTGTATGCTAATTTTATAAGATGAATTTGAAAAAAACGATTACAAATTTAGCCAACAATCATACTGTTTTATTTACTATTGTGGCGGCTGTTGCCCTTATGTATGTTATGAAAAACTATTCTAACGGGAAAGGATTAGGAGGAACAGCTGGTTATGCCAATTCCAACACACGACAAGGCAATGCACCCCTACCAGAAACCGCTTTTGGAGAGGCAGGAGCTAAATATGTCCTTAACGCACGCAATCCTCCTCAACCAGGTGGAGCAGGCGGTTCACCAACGGGAACTTGTGGACAAGGAACCAACTATAAAGCTTCGGTTGGTTTAGGCCAAAATGAAACCAATGCATCCGTTTCCGGTATCGCAACTAGTTCATTCGGAATGCCCCCATCATGTGCAAAACAAGCAGTTGTTGATCCAAAACAATTACTTCCAAGAGATTCTAATAATTCTTTCTCACAAATGAACCCCGGTGGCGCAGGTGATATACAAAATGTCAGTCTTCTTAAGGCAGGCTATCACATTGGTATCAATACAGTTGGTCAAAGTCTTCGTAATGCTAATCTTCAACTTCGTTCGGAACCTGCCAATCCACAATTAAACATTGGTCCATGGAACCAAACTACTATTGGCCCTGATTTGGCTCGCCGAGCCCTTGAAGTTGGTTGTCACGGTGGACAATAAATATCATAATTATTTATAAATTCTATAATTGATTATGTTCTTTGCTTATTATAAGAATATGTTTCGCAAAATGAGCTTGTCTGGGTGGGTTCTAGCATTATTTGTGGCTGGGGTTGCTCTTAAAATGTATTTTGAATCGGATGCATTTAATCTAAAATGTATTGTTTCTGATGTAGATGGGAATAAGTATTGTGTACGAGAGCGTGCAAAATTACAATTGGCAGCTGATTTGTTAGCAAACACGACACAAAAACTTAGAAAACTAGTGGCTTATTTAGGAAAAACTTTTCCGGACCGCGCGAATTGTAAAAGACTAGTAGACAATTTCGATCCACAAACTGTTAAAGAAATTTTACCCACAAGTGAATATACTGCTTACTCAGAAAATAAAGGAGAAAAATTAGCTTTTTGCACCACCACCACAAAAAAGGGAGATAAGTTAATTGATCCCAATACATTAATGTATGTTGCTATCCATGAATTAGCTCACATTGCCACTAAATCGATTGGTCATACACAAGAATTCTGGCAAAATTTTAAATTTCTACTACAAAATGCAGTTAAAATTAAAATATATAATCCTGTAAATTATAAAAAAAAGAATAAGAATTACTGCGGAATGAAAATAACTGATAATCCATTGTTTGATATTTAAGTATACGTTGCTATAAACGAAGTTTCTACACCATCTAACAACATTGGCATGCGTAAATTTATATATTTATTTGAGATTTTACACATTAATAAACAATCCTCCTGATTAGAACTCCAATATAAAAGTATATGATCTATGTTATTATTGTGAAAATTAAAGATATCACATAATTTTTTATCATTTATTGCTTCTCCTTTGTTATAACGACTCCATTGTTTTAAAACCTCCTTGTAATCACTTACAATAAAAGGAACGGTCCTTGCGATATTGCAAGGGTGTTTGATAATTTCTCTTATCTTTTCTAATTCATACATTACACAGTGTAATATATAAATATTATTTATAAAAAATACAAAGCGTCGTTCTCGTGGGATCCCCGGGTACCGAGCTCG
>JGI24919J38490_100332_pt1 | contig 34626 bp, 34 predicted proteins | sample LinPFosmplate7_FD_38490 | JGI IMG/M metagenome (IMG submission 38490) | reverse complement strand
CAGGTCGACTCTAGAGGATCCCACAAAAAGATTTTGATAAATCGGAAAAATCTGAAGAACTTGAAGATGTACGTTGATGCACGGATTCGTATGAAGAAAATGTTGGTCATCATCAAAAAGACACGGCTTAAAAATCGTGCGATAATGACGTGAAAAAACACATTTGTGTTTCGCCTCTTTTGAGGTTTTTTCAAATTCTGCGTAGAAATTTCAAAGATTTTTTTGTGTTTGATAATTAATGTATCAAGTACAATTTGAAAAAGTGCTAAATCAAATAAAATATATAGGATATTATAACAAATTTCCAGCCTATTCTAAAACAATTGATAAATTTAAAAAAATTAAGAATACAAATTTTAAAAAAACGATTTCGGTATTAGATTTTAACAATATTGTGTATTTTATCGAAACGTTTGAAATCATTAGCACATAATCTCGAAAGTTACATTCTTTTTACTCTTTTTTCTCATATTTTTGTCAGCTTTGTACAAATCATCAAAATTATAAACCATATCATAATTTTCTTTGTTTGTGTGTGCGGTTTTGATAAGATTAGGAGCGTTGTCGAAGAACTCTTCGTATTTGTGAATATTTTCAATCCGAATCGTATGCAACAAATTATTAGATTTACGATAGATCCAATCCAAAATATTATGAAAATCGTTTATAATTTTACTATAACCTTTTGTCATTTGTGTCATTTCAAGTGTAAACTCTTGAATAGTCATTAAGTTCAAAATGTTTTCCTTATTGTAACAATCGATGTCAATTTCTAGCAATTTATTACATCTAGGAATTTTATACTCGAATACTCTAACAGGAATCGTGAAATTCATTGTATTACATATTCTTTCGTGCTGTTTCTTGACACGTTCATATTTTAGACTCAAGTCTACTTGTGTGTCGACAAAATCTTCAATTATTTCGTTTGAAGTTAAGCAATTCACTTTTTCATTTAATTTACCACCCATTTTTATATTAAACAGATGAAAATTATATAAATTTTTTCAAAACATTTTTTAAAAAATGATAAGGAATTTTTATGACGTTTTGTATACTTGACTTGTGTTCAACACAATTCCTTATAAAAATGTTTAAAAATGGAACTTGATTATATATCAATATTATGAAAAATTATAAAAATGGTGAACCTTTGTATGAAATTGCGTGAGCGTGTAATGGACAAGTCTCTTTCAATTGTTATGGAAAGAATTCATGACGAAGTTTATGAAGACACAGTCGGTTTCCTTAACGTAAACGCTGATGAATGCGAGACAGATGCTATTATCAATTTCACAGATGTTATTGTAAAGGGATTTTATTTCGATGATTTAATTTATTACTTTAAGTATCATAACAAAGACTTCGAGGATCTTGAAATTGATTCTAATCCTAATGACAACGCCATTTACTTTTCCTGGAATTGAACTAAATATAATTCAATTCCTTTTTTAGGTTTCAAAATGTTTTTTCACAATTTCAATTGTGTATTCTTCAACCGTTTTTTCGTATTCTGGTAAATTATTGCCAGTTTTCAAACATTCCTCTTCAATTTTCAAACGCCGTTTTTCTTCATCACGAAAAACAGATAAATGCTTTTGATATTTCTTATCAACAAGCTCCTTACTCTGTATAGAACGTTCTTTTTTAATATTCTTCATTCTGTCAGATAAATCGTATAATGAATCTTTTAATTTTGTTATCTCTTCTAACATAACTTCGTCGTGATACTTATGATCATCGTCGGCAATTTGTTCGACTTTATTTTTCCAACGTTTTCCGATAAAACATGAGCCATTTCTTTCTTCAAAATCACTACCATATTTTGTATCGATTTTTTCAAATGTATCTTCAATTAGGTTTTTAATTAACTCATTATAATTCACGTGATTCCAATTCTTACCATCAAACGTGCGGATAAAATTTTTTCCTTTATTAACGATATCTAAATTGTGATTCTCAGGATGATTTTCGTTAAAGTGTAACTGTTTTATCATTTCTCTTACGAAAAAAGTACATTGGCTCATCATTTTAAAACAATAGTCGCTTGTGATATAATCTAAATTTTCGTTACCAAAAGAATTCAATTTGATGTCAGGAGATTTTACTGAATAAACTTCATACAGAGCGGATTTTCTTGAAGATTCGTGAGCATTCAACCGGATTTGTTGATTTCGATTAATATCTGACTGAATAGAATTTGCTCTTTCAAGACTTTCGATTTTTTTCATTTGCTCTGATAGGAGTTTATTTGTTTTTTTCTGAAATTTTTCAAATTCATTTCTTGTTATCTTATCACTTGATTTTTCATTGACAGGAACACAAACCACATTCTTCTTATGCTTTTTAGTTTCAAAATGACGCTCAAGCTTTTTCTGTGAATCCACAGTCACATTACACAGACGACATTCAAAAGTCATATTATATTTCTTATTAAAATTTAAAATTATCTTATCTTTATATGTTGAAAACCAATATATAGGACATCATTGAAAAAAGTATCGAAAAAATTTCGAAAAAAAACTTCAACAAAAATTTCAGGAAAAGGATAATTTATAGAAACACCCTTACAAAAGTATCGAAAAATTTTCGAAAAACTAAAAAAATCGAGACCTCAGATCACAGAGAATTTTTTGAAGTTTCAAAAAATATTCAATCTCAAAAAGAATTTTAAGATTTTTATTTTATAAGGAGATACGTTTCAAAATGAACGTCTAATTTATTTTATACTCCCTTATTCAGGTTTTCAGTCAATCTTCAATAGGATACAGTTTATACCATCTCCTTATTCAGGAAAAGTAAATTTTTTTTTCTCAATGAATTTTGACCACTAATTTCTCTGTGTTTTGTGCTCCTCGTTTTTCACATTTTTCGAAAATTTTTCGATACTTTTTTCAGGACGTTTCTGCTTTTTTCCCCTTTTCTGTCTTTTTTGTTGAAGTTTTTTTTCGATTTTTTTTCGATACTTTTGTTTCTTCTTTCCTTTGTTTTATATATTTTTTTTAAAATAAATATATAATAAAAAGAGTAATAGATAGTAAAACCCTAATAGAAAACAAACATATAAAAGACCTATATGAATTCTATATTTTTATATTTTATATGTTAATGATTTCGGTTAAAGATTTATTTCCCAAAGAAACAGGAGTAGATAGAAAAAAGTTGAAATGTACAAAAGTGTCCATATATTCTATAACAAAACCTGATAAAATTTTAGAAATAAAAAAAATTATTACTAATTTCTTAGAAGGTGATAACAAAAATCCAGAAAAATTAGTAATAACAGATGCGACGGCTAATGTCGGTGGAGATTCAATTTCATTTGCCACTTATTTTAAATCAGTCAATGCTGTTGAAATAGACAAACACACATTTAATTGTCTAAATAATAATATAGATGTTTATAAAAGAAACAATGTCAAAACTTTCAATCAAGATTATACAAAAATTATAAGAAAATTAAAACAAGATGTTGTTTTTATTGACGCACCTTGGGGAGGCGTTGATTATAAGAAATCTAAGAATATTACTTTATATTTATCTGGTATACCATTACATACTATCGTTAACCATTTAGACACTAAATTTATTGTTTTAAAAGTACCCAAAAATTACAATCTAATGTCATTTATACAATCCGTCAGATATGAAAAGATACATTTTAATCACTTACGAAATATGATAATCGTTTGTATCAAGAAATTATAATAAATAAAGGTGATAGATAGTAAAAACCCTAATAAAAAACGACCATATAAAAGAACTGTGTTAATTTATCAAAAAACATAAAAACATATAAAAGTAAGAATCATAGAGATTTCAAGAGGTAGAGATTTTTTGAAGATGACTTGGACATACGCAAAATTCATTGAAACATATGGTAAGGAATATGGTAAGGATTGTATTAAAGAAACTGAAGATGAATTCAACGCAATAATAAAGGCTGAAAAAGCTAGACTTAAACTGAATGGTAAAAGATTTTTTTTTAGGAATTTATATTTTCATTTCAAATTCGGTGAAAATTATGAAAAAATGATGGTTGAATCTTACACAAAGAAACCTACTGTATCCGCAAGCGAACGCAAAGAAAATAGCAATGCAATTTGTTCTGTAAAAATGAAAGAACGTCAGGCTAATCCGGAAACGTCAAATTACAATACAGAAGCAATGTCTATTGATAGACTGAAGAAAATTATAAACGATTCAAATCTTGTTTATAAGGAAGTTGGTCGTGAAGGGCATTTTGTCGACCTTGTTGTTCGTAAAAAGGGATCAAGCAGACAAACCTGGTTTCCTGTTCAAATGAAAGCATCAAAAGCAGGCATACCGAAATTTGATATGGATAACAGCGGTTTTTTTTGGCAATTTTATTGATATTTGCCTATATTTTATTGTTTTACGTAAAAGGTTCTTAATCCAACAATAACAATAACCGAACAAAGACCAATTACAATAATCATTTTGTTATCTGAATCCATTTACATAAATTTTAACGCACTTTTTACAAAAAAAAGTAAAAAATGTTTGAAAATGACCCCCTGAAAAGTATATATATATATTAGGTTTCCTCTGTTTGATTTACGCACTCTTCATAGACTGCGTCCGGAGGATTTAGCTAGAAACTTAAAAATGTTCTTCCAAAGCAAAATGAGTAAGGAGAATGAAAAACTCCGTAAGGAAAATAAAGACTTGCAAAACGCATTCAAAGACTCGCAAAACGCAGTCAAAGACTTGCAAAACGCATTCAAAGACTCGCAAAACGCAGTCAAAGACTTGCAAAACGCATTCAAAGACTCGCAAAACGCAGTCAAAGAATTGCAAGAAGCCGTCAGATACTTTAAAGTTCTCAAGGAAGATTATGCTGAAACCGCCCTAATGTCATCAGATATGTTTACAATTCTGATTAATAAAGACGTTTTCACAGATAATAACCTTGAAACTATTGACTTCCTTCGTAAACAACATGAAAAAATCGTCGAAAAGATGAAACAAGAAATGGAAAACGAAGGGAAATATCTTATTGCTGGACCATGAATACTAAGTACTTTCAGAAATGGTTGTCTTAGAGAACTTCTGTTCACAAAGCTAAAAAATTGAAAAGACGAGTCCGAAAGGACCACAAAAAAAATAAAAATCAAAAAACCAAGAAAAAAAGGTTTTTTAGAAAATTTACATAAATTTGAAAAGAATGCGTGGATCCTGGCGAATTCTAAGCCAAATATTCGTATCCGGCCAGTTCAAATTATTGCGACGATTTGAATAGGACGCAATCATAACTTGCTTACCATGATGAGTTTTTTTGTTTTTAAAGTCCACTTTTATAGAATCATCCGTTATTTTTTCAAATGTAACCACCCAATGAGGCTCATTAGGGTCGCTACCATAAATTAATCCTTTTTTATAGTCTATTATCAAAACAAACTCCACACAAACCTAAACAAACAAAATCCAATAATTACACAAACATACTATAATACTGTAATACTGTAAAACTTGACCTACAAAGGAGTAAAAATGGGTTATTTTGACCCCTTGAATTTATAATCCTTAAACTTACAAAAGAATCAACAACACTTATCACATCAATGATGAATGAAATGTTCTATGAAGCTGAAAGTTTCAATCTTGAAAATGCCCCTTGGTATCAAGTGAGTTTCAATCTTGAAAATGCCCCTTGGTATCAAGTGAGTTTCACTGAAAATGGCATTGCCGATTCTCTTTCTAGGAATTTATTCCCAGCCACAGATGATGATGATGATGAAGCTATGAGACTCTATCTTCGTGGGTTGCATGATACTACACCTGAATTGAAGGGAAGTTATGCTTTGCCTGCGCATGCGTTGCCATATACTGGCAGATCTCTAATGGATGTCAATTTCCTTCCGATTGCGGAGTGCGATTGCATTCCTATGGCAAAGGCATATTACGAATCTGAATTGCAGTCACCTATGAAAGATTTGGATATTATGAGAATATGATTGTTATTTGCCATAATGTCGTAAATGATGAGTTTCTTATAATACCTCCTTATTCAAAAAAGATTCCAGATTCATCTTTAACATATAGTAGTGGAGTCTCAAAAGGACATTACGTTAAAAAGGAAGATATTGTTGCCAAGATTAATGAATATATCGATAAGTATTCGGAACTTGAAAAACCATTCAGTGAACTTGAATTATTATGTAATGAAAACAAAAAACTTGAAATCAAATATATACGTAAACGCCAAGAAACTTTATCGAAGGTATTTTATATGAAAGAAATCGATAACTGTGCGGTTGATTTCATTATTGATAAATTTGTAAAAGTTCAAGAAAAAACAAAAAATTGCAGAGATGTAAAAGGAAATTCGTTTGAGTTTGTATTAGATAAAGCTGATGGACACGGTAAGTATCAACAATATGCTATAAATGACAACGATTTCTATTGGTTGAATTTAGCAGGCACAAACTATTTCTATGTAATTCCTTCAAAATTGATGGAAAAAGATGGTAGAATTCGTCATACATTAACGCTTCATAACGAGTTTTACCCAAAAAGACAAAAGGGAGGACGTCCATACACTGACACCTGGACGTACGGCTTTCGTTTCGATTGGACTAAACTTCTTCAAGAAAATATTGAATACGAAAAAGAAGTAAATCGTTTGTGGTGTCTAATCCGTGAAATTAATTTGTCAGAAACGTTTATAATTGATCAATATAATAAATAAAGGTAATAGATAGTAAAAACCCTAATAGAAAACGAACATATAAAAGAACCGTGTTAAAATGTCAAAAATATTAATATATTGTTAAGTTAATGAAATTCTACTGGATAAACGTCGATACACAAACTAGACGAGCCGATAATATGGTAAAACAATTTAATGAAAGAAAAATTGAACATACACGAATTAATGCAGTAAAACCTTCAAACGAAAATCCAAAAAAGGTAGACTACGAAAGATGCTGCACTTTGTCCCACCTAAAAGCAATTGAAACATTTCTTGAAACAGAAGAACAACACTGTGTGATTTGTGAAGACGACTTATCATTCGAATTTGAAACATTTTGGAAAAAAACATTTGATGAAATAATTCAAAAAGCTCCTAATAATTGGGGTATAATTCAATTAGCATATATTTTACAAAATATTGAATCTAAATTTAAAGATAAAGCAGAATATTTCAATTACAAAACTCTTTCTGTTTCAGGAACTCTTGCGTATATTATTAATAGAAATTGTGCAAAACACTTATTAGACGTTTTCAAAAAAAGACGACATATTCCCACAGCCGACTGTTTTAGATCAGGTATTTATGCTTCTGTTGAATACTTTACAAAATTTGATTCTTTTGTTTACAAATATCCATATTTCATTTACCCTGATAATAACGATAGTTTAATAGGAAACTCCTTAAGTCTTCACGTTGCTTCAAAGAGTCAACAAATACAATATTTGAAAAAAAACCTTTTGTAGTTTTTTTATTTTTTCAATTTTTATTTTGTTTTTGTGGTCGTATTAAGACCTTTTTTCATTTTTATTTGATTTTTATAATTTTTACAAACAGTTTTTTCAGCCTTAGTGCTGAAATTTTCTTAGGAGGACTGGCACTTCCACGCAAGAAGCGCGGAACGCATGTCCTTGGGCGAAGTCTTGACATCGATCGTGTCAGCGACACTCTCGATAAGACCACAGATCTTGAGAAGCTCCTTCTTCTTCATCGACTTAAGACCATCAGTGGTAAAGTCGATCGTTGGTAGGTAAGCCATAATCTCATTCTCGTAATCAATACGAGTCTTGGCATTACCTGCCTTCCAGTCAACGTGCAACTCCTTGTTGCGACGCAGAGCATCAACATCCCAAACAGCCTTCTGCTCATCAGTCATCTTCTCCCAAACTAGCTTTGCCTCCTTGGCAATAGACTTGCCAAACTCAAAGTCCTTCTTAAAATCCGGATCCTCCTCAAGCTTAGAAGCAAGCTTCTTAGCACGAAAGACCTCAAGAAAGAGAAGCCACTTCGTAAGAAAGAATCCCTTCTGGGTTGGAATGTGAACCACCTTGTCAACAGGGCGGTTCACATTCTCCTTAAGGCCCTCAAGGACCTTATCACGAACCTGCTCTGCACTCATATCATCCGTGTCCTTGAGGAGATCCTCAATCAGGGCAAGAGTCTTGCGTCGGTCGCTAAGAAGCGACTTGGAAATAGGCTTGACATCACTGTCAGCCTTGTTAGACGTAGTAGACTCGGTATCAGAAGACATATTTTTAGTAATATTGCTTGTGTTCGTGTTCGTTTTTAAACTGAAATTTATTATAACTTCCAGGGTCTATTTTCAAACATTTTTTACTTTTTTTCAAATTTACAATAAAATTCCTTAAAAAACCACCAAAATAGTGTAAAATCATATGAATTTTAATTAATAGGAAGCGTAAAACGCTTCCCATTTGTATGAAAAGCAAAGGTATCACCGCCATCGGCAACATAAAACCTCTCTACATTTCCGATTGAAAAGACGGGCTTACCGATGAAAGCGGTCTCACCACAAAATGTTTGCACTTCCATAACAACTTCTTCGGGAACCTCATCCTCTTCATAATAAATCTTATAGACAGACACATGAGCATTATCCTTATAATGGTAATCAATAGTCACGTTGGCATAATAGAACCGATCATTTGAGAATCGTAGAATACGCTCACCGAAATCAGATGGGATGTAATAATCTTCAATCATATTGCCCTTACTTATATAATTTATATAATTTCAAGTTGGATTTTTTAACATTTTTAGTTAAATAGGGAGTGTTTCCGTAAAATAAGAATATCCCGCGTATTCCAATTCACCCTTTGTATCTTCCTTTTCAATAATCTTAACTTCCTTTTTGACTTCTTTTTCTTTCTTTTTGGTTTCTTTGATTTTAGGTTTAGTTTCTGTTGTTTCCTGAATGACACCTTCTTCGTTTTCTTCTTCCTCACCTTCATCAAAGATTTCATCTTCTTCTTCACCTTCTTCTTCCTCAATATCTTCTTCTTCATCATCTTCCTCAATATCTTCTTCTTCATCTTCTTCGTCTTCGTCTTCTTCTTCATTAACATATTTGGAATAATCATCTTCAATATCTTTAATATTTTCAAAAGAAATATTAGAATTATTATCGGTTGTTTCAATGACGACGAACGAATTGAATGATTCCATTTTTACATCTTTGTAATTGATTCTAACAATATTTTCATCATCTTTTTTAAGTGGTTTGTTATAAATAATAATGATATTTGAACCAATCTTTTTTACATCAAAGCTCCCTTTCTTGCCCTTTGAAGGATTTTTCTTATGAATTGCTTCGATAAATTCCTGATTCGAATAATTTTCATTACATTTAATATTAATCTTTGTAAAGGTGTCGTTTGTAAGAACGCCGAACATCATATTTGTAATTAACCTAACAAATATATAAAAAATTTCAAAACATTTTTCAAAAAATCATAAGGAATTTTGAAGACAATTTTACAATTTGATTTGTGTTCATCACAATTGCTTATTCAACTTTTATGAAATTTTTTTATATCATTATTATAAATATGATTGAAAAAGAACTTTTAATTGGCGTGGCGGCTCTCTTCTTTGCCGTTTATAGGGCTTTGTTTATGATGGTTCCTATGATGCTTGAAGCTAAGACCATTACCCAATTCTTTCATGCTTTTGTGCTCATTGCTTGAATAAGGCATCAATGATTTTTTTCAACTCTCCTGACTTTTTTAATTCCAGAGCCAATAGATGGTCTTTTGAATCATGTTCAATAAGATCAACATTTTTATCAAATTTTAAATATTCAGCGTGAAGTTTATCAATTCCCTTATTGGATTTATCACTGTAGTGGAAAGTGATTTTTGGGGAAAATGGTTGAAAGTTCTTAAGATCCAAGCATTTTTGGTAGAAATTGTCATCTTTTCTCTGTGCGGCTAGAAATCTGCAAGTGCGAGGGGCATTATATATATCTTTAATTACATCATCCTTGATATGATTTATAACGGATTGGGCATTAAAAACTACCACTTCATCTAAATTAAGAATACTGCCAAAAAGCATTGCTGCGAAACCGCCCGCACTACACCCGAAAGCAATAACACGTTTATATTTTTTTCCAATCAATTTCCTTAAAAATTCAATTGATTCCTCAAGAGAGTTTGAATGGTGACGGAAACCCAAGACATAAAACCGTGCACACCATACAGAAGATCCGGGCGGTCCAGTGTCACGTAAAAAAAGTTTATCAACATTATTATATTGCTTCATAAAATTGAAAAAGTTGAAAGTGGGAATTGAATTTTTCCAACCCATTCCAGCGAAAGATATGAACAATACCTCACGATCATTTTTTTCAAAAACATAGTCATCTGTATCAGTCCAACTTTTTTGTTTTATGTCACTATAATCCACATCTCCCAATGAAACGACGTTTTCAGGAATTTTATATTCAATTTTTAGATTAGACAATAGAGGCTTATAATTATCTATAAACTTTGTGTTTTTTTCAGGAATTTTCATAATCAGTTTTTTAAGTTCTGCTCCAACTTCGTCGAAAAAGAAACTGATCAAGACTTTGCGTTCTCCTTTGGTAACCTCAGTAACACCATGCAAAAGTGAAGAATCAAAAACAATAACAGACCCTTTCGCAAGCTTGAACTCTTTGTTTAACTTCGGAAATCTCAAAACACCTCCATCATAATCATCAGGGCTACTCAACGCACTCACCATAGAAATAGAACGATATTTCGTCTCTCGTGAATCATCTGTATGAAGATTGTAAAAGCCCTTTTCAATGCAATTGTAACAGCCGATCTTCCAGCTTTCGCGAAAATCGATCCTCTTTCCAAACGTTTTCTTAACTTCATCATAAAGTGTATTATAAACGATATCATCGATGTATCGTAACACATTAGGTGTTTTGATATAGAGATCTTTTCTATTCTTTTGCTTTAAGTTAACATGGCCACCAACTCTTCCTTGGACATAAGCCATGTTTTTAGTTAAGTTCAAAAGATTGTTGATTGATTCATCATCAAAAACGTTTTCATAAACTTTAATCATACTTACATAAATATAACATTTTTACTTTAACAAACAAACGCATCTAAAAAAATTTTGAAACGATATGGTCAACGAAAACATTCATATTATGCACCTCACCTGATATTGAAATGAGTTTTTCAATATCATTTCTTTTTTCTGGTTTTGCCTGTGCTATTTGGTGTAAAATAGAACATATATCTACTGAATCTTCGAACAAAATTTCTGAAATCTCTCTTTTTTTCTTTTTCGATTCAATTAACCATTTATAAGTAATATTTTTAGGATAAATAGCAAAATATTCATCAATACCAAACTTACCACCAAATATATTTTTCATAATTTGCAAGTTCGATAAGAATTTTCTAAAATCACAATTACATTCAGCGAAAATTTTCTTAAAATTTTTTTTATCATAGGAAATTTGTTCTGCTGAACAAATTTTAAGAACACTTTGTTCAATATCATTATACGAGAGAGATTGAAATTCAAATTTTTTACATTCTGCTTGAACATTCGCAAGCACCTTTTTTATATCGTTGCACGTAATGTAAAAACGAACATCTTTTCGTGTTTTCATAATCTCATATAGAATTTGTTGATCTGATAAACGAATGCTTTCAAATTCATCGATATAAACAATTTTGGAATTAGTTGATTTAAAATTTACAAAATTGTTAAGTTTTTCAATAAAAATACAAAAATTATTCTTATATTTTGATGATCTGAATAGAGAATTTTCATGAACATCTTTCAAAAATATGCGAAAAATCGAACTCTTACCGCATCCAGAAGGGCCGTAAAGAAGTAAGTTTCCGTTTTTATATTTATTTATTATTTTCTGATTCTTACCACAAAAATCATCGAGGTTCGATGGTCTATATTTTTCGACGAACAACATTTTCGTTCTTATTATAATTAGTTTATATTATATCTTTATATGTTTTTACACACAGTTTTTTTGAAATTAGTTTAGATGTTCTAAACATTTGTTGATTGACTTTGAGTGATATGTTAAAGAACGCTTTGTGTGAAGTTTCGTCGGAATATCTGACTTTCTTGTAACTTTAAGTTCAACAATACTAGCATCTCTTTGTTTTCGACAATTTACAATCAAAATTAAAAAAACACAAACAAATATAAACAAACCTAAAATAATCCTTGTATCTTTCATTTTATATAATGTTGATATTTTTATTTTATTTTTTAGTCTTTTACAATTAGGATTTCCATCGCTTTGTGAATATTGTCCACACAAATTACGTTAAATGATTCATCAAGTAACTTAGGGTATTCTTTCTTAATTTTTTCGAGATCTTCTTCGTTCTGTTTGGGGCAAAGGCACAAAGTACAGCCAGCCTTCTTGGCACCATGAAGCTTGCTGTCTAGTCCTCCAATAGCCGTGACGTTTCCGCTTAAATCAATCTCGCCTGTTGTAGCGATATGATTGTAGATTTTCTTGTTCATAAGTTTAGAATAAATAGCGACAGTAATAGCACAGCCCGCACTAGGGCCATCTTTGGGAGTAGCCCCTTCTGGAACGTGAATATGAAGGTCGGTATTTTTAAGCTTCTGTGCTAGTTTGTTCTGATCACGAGGACCCATCAAACTCCAAGCAACAGATTTCGCAACTGCCATCGACTCTTTCATGACATCACCCTGCATACCGGTAAGTTTCAAACCCAATGTTGTATTAGATGGAATGAACTTTGTCTCAATTACAGTAAGACCACCATTACCATTCGAACAGGCATACATTCCATTAATCTTACCGATTTCTGGAAATTCATGAATCTTTTCTGGGCGAATTTTAGTTTTATCTTTTAGGAAATCATTAACAACATCTTCGGTTTTAACAGTTACAGGAAATTTAACAGAATTTCCCGTAAGAAAACGGAGATTTAGTTCACGAACAATTTCATATAAAATTTTTTTTAGGCTTCTAACACCGCCTTCGAGAGTATAGTCTTGAACAATTTTCTTCACAGTTTCTTCTTTCATCTTAATCGAACCCTTCTTAACACCAATATCAGACTCAATCGCAGGAAGAAGAAAGTTGTGAGCAATCTTAACTTTATCATCAATCTTAAACCCTTTGGTGGTAACGTGCTGAATTCGGTCCATCAAAATAGGATTGATTTCATAGCGGTCATTGTAGCTGAAAACAAATGTGCACTTGGATAGATCAATGTCAAGGTCAGCAAAGTACTTATCCTTATAATGAGAATTCTGAGAAGGATCAATTAGATGGATTAGGAGATTGATGATTTCATCACCTTTTGTTGTTTTCGATACTTTGTCAAGCTCGTCAAGGTAAATTACTGGATTCATGCATTTTGCCTTTATAAGTGCTTCCACGATCATACCGTGACGAGAACCTTCGTAGGTAAATGCATGCCCTTCCAGATTAGAAGCATCTGTAAATCCGCCAAGGGGGATGGTCACAAATGGGCGATTGAGTGCTTTGGCAAAGCCCTTCTCAATCATCGTTGTCTTACCATTTCCCATAGGTCCTTCGATCCCAATTACGAGTCCATTCGAAGATTTATTAGAAATGTTCTGGGCAACGTAACGCAGCACCTGTTTCTTAGCATCTTCATGGCCATATACAGCATTATCAAGCAAACCCTTTGTCTTATTTAGAAACTCTTTGACATTTTTCTTGTTGTTCATATCAACCGGTGACTCATTCGCATATTCTCCAAAAGGAATTTTCAAAGCGTTATTAATAAATTCACGGTATTTGTTAGATCCATCAGAGTCACTGTTATTGAGAACATCAATAATATTGTTCTTGAATTCAGTAGGAAGTTTTGATAGGATCAACTTGTAGATGATAGGCAAATTAGCGTTTTTCTTGATGGGTTCTTTGATGAAGTCGAGAATTTTGGCTTTATCTTCATCTTCAAGACCCTCGAAAATTTCGACCTTAGACTTGATGTTAGAATGCTTGGAATTCAGTTTGTCATTGAAATACTTCTCAACATCAACCGAATTGGCGCGACCACGACCAAGGCGACGCTTCTTGGAAGCGTGATACTCTTCTTCCTCCTCCTCATCATCATCATCATCCTCATCGTCATCATCGTCGTAATACTCTTCGTCATCATCAACATAGTCTTCATCATCGTCATCATCGTCACGCATACGTTTCTTGGTTTTTACGGCATCGGCGAGAGAAAGGTGATGTTCAATCTGCTCATCAATGAAATCAATAATAGAATCTTTCTTAGAACGAGTGTTATACCACTTGTCAAGCTCGCCAACAACAATCGAGTGAATTTGTTTGAGACCTGCAGTAATGTCTCGCTTCTGTTTAGCAGTGAGATTTACCGATGCGGGTGTGGAAATTTCTGGAAAAGATGACTTAATTTTCTTCATGAAAATCTCGAGAAGTTTCTCATTTTCGTAAAGTTTAGATGACAACATAGATTCGCGAATAGTTCGGTAGAAATCTACGATCAATTTACAGGACTGTTCAAAGGAATTAGCGAGATTCATTTTGAGTAATTATTATAAACACTGAAAATTATATAAAATTTTTTAAAACATTTTTAAAAAAAAGTTAAGGAATTTTAATAGAACTTTGTAAAGTTTCACGATTGTTAGTAAAATTCCTAATTAAATTTACTTCACAAATTCTATATCTTCGTTATAGCTAAGTTCTTTTCTAAGTGTTTTTAGTAACAAAATCTTGTATTCAAAATATTTTTTTGAAGGAACTTCAACCGCAACCCGTATCTTGGTTCCCCACGTGCTGTGTTCATACATGACAGTTGTTTGACCTACATCGATTCCTTCAAAACGGTCTTCGAGAATATCAAATATGTCATTTTCAATCATATCAAAGTCATTATTACTTGCTACAGTAATTTCTGTGATGATTTTTGCCGTTGTATTTTTTGAAACGTTGACAAAACTTTTTGTCCAAAAATCTGCATTTGGAATATAGCGGGTCTTGCGGGTGAACTGGTCCTTGAGTTCAACGGAAAATAGATTAAGTTTGTTAATTTTACCTTCAAATTCGTCCAATAGAACATAGTCACCTAATCTAATGCGATCGAAAGCGATTAAAAGTAAACCAGAAAAATAGTTGGCAATTTGCGAACTCATTGCAGTTGGAATAGCAATTAGGAGAACACCTACGTAACTCGCTAAATAAAGTTTGTTCAATCCAATCACACGCATAGCGAGGAAAAGCATTATAATTAGTGTAAAAAATCGGATCAAAAGCACTGCAAGTCCTTTTTGAAAGAAGTTTTCGATTTCTTCATTTTTGAAATTCGTCTCTTGAAGTCTCGATGTTATTCCAGAGGAAATAGGAAACGTTGAAAAAACCAAAATAATTGCTAAGATATATCGAACATAAACGAAATTTTCGGAATTATAAAAATTCGACAAATTTTCCTTAAAAGTCTGTGGATCTTCAATTAGAGGTTGCTTTTCTATTACGGGAACATTTGTTGGTTTAGGTTTGATAATTGATTTTAACATTTTTGGCATTTTTGGTTGTGGTTGTGGTTGTGATTTTGGTGTTGCTTCAGCCATTATTATATATAACATATATTTAAATTGCATTAGCATTTCTATTATTAGGTTCGACATACGGGATTTCGAGAAACTTGAAAATATCTTTTTCAGTTTTGAAATTATCTTTCACATTCTGAAAAAGATATTCATTGAGGGTGAAGCCCTTACTCTTGGAAATTTCTCGCATCTTTACATTGAAGTCCTTATTCCCTGTAAAGTATAGAATTGCGAACGGATAATTTTGAACAGATGTCACCATGAAATCAACACGACGTCCATATTTATCACTATCAATCTTGCAAATAGTCATTGATTTATGTTTCCCTTTTGAAAGGGTTTCTTGGATTACATTTTGTTTTTTCAATTCTGAAATAATTTTATCAAATACCTTTTCGTCATCACTTTTGAAAATAACGTCAATGTCGCCAGAATTAGTTGCACCGCGACGATAAGACCCAACGATTTCATAATTAACATCGTATTTAGCAAATATTTCTTTGAATTTTTTATCATAATCATCAATAACTTTGCGAGGAATACGTTTTTTGATATCTTCATAATATTTCAATCCAATCTTCTGTTTCGAATTAAGTACAGATGTGTTCTTTTTAAGCTCTTCAATAGATTTGAATTTTTCAGCAAGCTCTTTAGCCTTTTTTGGGCCAACTCCGTATATATCTGTAAAAGCATAGAAAGGTTTGGAAAGCTCTTCATCGATAAATTTGATATTTCCTGTTTCAAGAAATTCGATAAATCTTGTCTTAATTGACTTGCCAACGCCCTTGATGCCTTCAAGTTGTTTTACATTAGTCAAATTGAATTCAAGTTTCTTAATAGATTCGATTGCTGTAGCTGTCGCTTTTACTTTAAATGTTTCACCATTAGACTTATAGATGAATTCAATTTTGTTTAGAAGTTCGATAAATTTTTCGTTTGCCATTTTGTATTAACCTAACAAATATATAAAAAATTTCAAAACATTTTTCAAAAAATGATAAGGAATTTTAAAGACAATTTGACAATTTGATTTGTGTTCATCACAATCACTTATCAAGAAAGGGTCACGCTTTAGCGGTGAAAAAGGTGTGATTTTTTAAACTTCAATAGGAGTTTCAGATGGATATATGTGCCTTTCGAAGGTTAGACCGTAATCGGTCGTTCTATTTGTGTCTGGGTTTAAAATTTTATTGATACTTTCAAACTTTTTTTCATATCCATTTTCTTGTGCCCACAAATTGAAATGTTGTATAGAGAAGAAAATTTTATCACCATCACCAATTTGTTCCTCATCTTTAAACGCTTTAAAATGACCTTCCTTTTTCTTTTCATCTTTTCTTAATTTGGCATACGATCTATCTTTTGCATTATTAGACTGTGTATCAATCCTAAATGTTCCCCATTGATTAGAATTTTCTTCACCATCTTCACCAACATCACTTGGTCGTTTCACACAAGGATGTGGATACTCTCCGTCATTATGACAAATCATTATTTTTTCATTATCAATTTTCTTTTGTTCGTATCGTTCAATTTCTTCTTTTGTTCCAAACCAATATAATGATAAAGCGTAAATACGAAAACTTCTATAATACCGAATATTTTTATTTTTATTCCAAGATCCATAAGTCATATTTCTTATTCCATTTTTTTTTGTTTTAGTATTAATCCTTCCAGACTTTGCTACACCTTCTGGGATATCTTTTTTGAATTTATCTTTAATCATCTTTTGACGCCATTCTTCCAATTCTTCAAATGTAATAACTACTTCAAGAACACCCTTTTCTTTTAGTTTCCATATTTTATTTTCAAAAACATATACATCATATGTAATTGGTTCTTGTATATCAAGATAGCTTTGACCGTATTTATATGTAAATTCTTCGTAGCCTTCAATTGTTGGTGATTTTGTATTTCCATTTAGACGGTCTCTGATTTTAGTTTTTAATTTTGTAATTTCTTCTTTATTATAGTCTCCTTTATAAATTGCATTAGCACAGTCATAAGAATTTTTGTATTCACTAATACCATTCTCATCACATCTCGGTTTACCATTTTCAAAGAGACTTACTGGAATTGACTTGCTTTCACTGTGTTGTATTCTACCTTGAATTTCTGCTTCTGTTCGTTCGAAATAACCCGTACGATTTTGATTTTCACCTATTGGAACAACTTCAAGAAGATTTGGATGACAACGATTGTGATTTCCTAACAAATGGTCTACTGATAAAGTTCCATTTTCTATTCCTTGATGGAAAGGAAGCCAATTGAAATGAGGGTTTAAGCTTACAAGTTGTAAATGATGAATTGTAAATGTTTTAGTGTCCGTTTTTCCTTCAATCATTAAACCAACTTGGTCTCCATCTGTTTTCCCTATTTCTCTTTTTCCATTAAACAACTTTGTTCCAGTTTTGTCAAATTTGTATGGATGTTTGAAATTATACGGAGTTATACTTTTTTTATCAGCAGAAAGTTTATGAAAAACGGCAGGAAAAAAATCATCATTTGGGTTAAAACTTGGTTTCAATTCTGTGTTTCCAGCATAATAAAGATTATTAGGGTTTCTTTCAAGTTCCTCTATAATCGCATTATTGCGATTGATAAATGGTTCTTTATTTTCTGATAATCCTTCTGTTCGCATAAAAGTTCCTTCAGTTCCTGGTGCAAACGTCATCTTGAAATCTTATAATTCCTTGAATTCTTATGTTTATATGTTTTTTTATGATTTAAAGGTAATTCCGTGAATTGTGTATTTTTTCTGGAAAAAAAATGAAAAAATTTCAAAACATTTTTCAAAAAAAGATAAGGAATTTTGATGACGTTTTGACAATTTGAGTTGTGTTCATCACAATCCCTTATCAAGAAAGGGTCGCGCTTTAGCGGTGAAAACGGTATGAAAAACTATCTAAAATTTTTGTATAACTTAATATAATGAAGGTGTATATACGACATTCGTCTATTAGAAATATTAATGGAGTTTTCAAAAAAATTTCTAATGAAATGTTTCACAATAGAATACAAAATTTATATTTTCGAAAATATGAACAAAAATATGTGATTTCCAAAAAACCTAACGAATTAATCAATTTCATAGGTTATTACGATATAGATACTAAAACTATGATGGTATATGACAAAGGCCTGTATAAAGTTGATTTAGGTTGTAAAGTTGAATTTGAAGAAAACATTCAAACGTATCCTGCAACCACACAATTAAAAAAAATGAATTTACAAATGTTCTGCAAAGACTCTAAAATGACGCAAGGGCAATCGGGTAATTGTTGGCTTATATCCACATTAATAGCATTAGAAAAACATATTACATTTTGTGAAAAAAAGAATATAATATATCTTGTAACAACAGAAAAGGGAACTGTGAAGTTCAATAAACTTATTGAGAAACTGGATGAAAATAATTATAAAGTTTTTCTTAAAATTGATGGAATTTTGAAAGAAATTTTAATCGATAACGAAATACCTCATCATAAAGGTGATGCTTTGTATTGTAATGCAACCTGTTCTTGGCCTCTTTTGATTGAAAAGGCGTTTTTTAAACAGTTTGGATATAAGGCATTAAACTCATCATATCCTGAATATGCTTTATCTATTTTAAATTACAATTTTGATGAATATCCTTTATATTTGTGTAAAAATACTGACAAAAGGTGGCTTGTTTTCAATGGACCGAACACACATATAGACATTGATTTGAAAGTTTTGAAACTGGGATTTTCTGATTTTCACTATACGAATGAAGATATATTAAAAATTATCAAAATGAAGATTGAAAACAAAATTGTTATTGTGTCAATCAATTCGTCGAGAAAATTACCAATTAGATGCGATATTTGCAAGAAATTCAAACATAATCACACTTACTGCGTTCAAGGAATTGAAGGGAATAAGGTTCTTATAAGAGACCCGGTTTTATTGGATATTATTTTTTTAGATTTTTTTAAGTTTTTAGATATTTTTAATTGTATTTCGTTATTTTAACGGATAGAAAGTTTTTCCTTCACAGTCTTAGGCTGGTTCTCGATTTCGGTTAGAACCTTGTCGAGAAGACTTTTAGCCTCATCTTGGTCTTCCATCTCATAGATTTTGTCAAATGTTTCTTTTAGATACTTAGCAGACACCTGCTTCTGGGTCTCTTTCGTCTTAAGTTCGAGAATTTTTCCAGAGGTGTTCAGTTTGAAAACGAAAACATCCTTTTCCTTCATAATCTTTACGATCTCGCTTTGGACTATAGTTTGAGCAGACTTAAATTCTTTGATCTTCTTCTGAAGTTCCTTAATAGAGTTGGAAATCTCTAGAAATTTCTCGACGTTAATTGTAATATGATCAGACATTATAATAATACTTACAATACATATGTGAGTTAGTTTTATATGATTTTTATTTTGATATAATATTAATTAGGAAAGGAATGCCTTTAACCTAATTAAGAACACATTAAATCAAATCTCAAAATTTAATTTTGTCAATATTTCAAAACTTTTTTGGAAAAAAAGTAAAAAATGTTAAAAATGACCCCCCAAACCGTATTTATATTACAATCACCTCTAAAAGACTTGTGCATTCTTTACAGACTGCGCCCAGAGGTATTAGTGTAGCTAGACTTTAAGGGCTAGCAAACAAGAGAGAAAACAAGAAGATATGTCAAAAATTTACAACGAGCGTGTCCCTCAAGGTCAAAATTATGCAGGCCAGGTTTTTCTCATTCCAAGCCGAGTGAATAAAGATCATCGCATTCAGTGTCCTTGGAATGGTTGCAAAGGTTCTATTCAACCTGTGTCTCACTGGGATTTTTCTAGAACTCATGACAATTGTAATGGTTATTACAATTGTCACGAGTGTAGCAAGGCTATTAATATTTACAAGTGTAAAAATTGTAATACTATTGCGGCTTTACCGGGAAAACTTGGTAAGGTTACTCGCAAGTGCCGTTGCTGCAATACTAACAATCTGACACGTAAGTGGTGCTTGAATGAGTACTCTGACTTTGTCGGATAAGTCTCTCGTGTCTCTTACAAGAAGAGTAAAAAGGCCATTAGGCCACAAAAACAAATAAAAAACGAAAAAAAACGAAAAAACCTAAAAAAAAAGGTTTTTTATTTTTTTTTAAAAAACCTGACGGTCTTTTTGTGTTCCTCCTTATGAGAAACCAGTCAGTAAACTACACACGAGTTGTTATGTTTTTCCGAAAAGGGAAATTAATACGAATTGGTTTATTATTTGTGTAATTTGTATTAAAAGAACGTTCTGTATGTTTAAAACTTAAGATTTCATTTTCCATCTGTAAATTTTCATATTTTGCGAGTAAATCTTTATACTTTAGTTCATCATGTGCTTTGTCTTGCATATGCTCTGACTTTTCAAGCAAATATTTCTTCATAAAACGTACTAACTCACAATTAGATGGATTTGAAATGTTATCAAGTCTTTCATCAAACTTCTGTAAGATATCAATGCGATCGTAATCTACAACAGACATCTCTTCTTGGATTTTACGTAATTCGTCCATAACTCGTAATAATTTGTAGTTATGTATAAGATATATAATAATTCAAGTCGTGTTTTTTAACATTTTGTCAATATTTCAAAACTTTTTTCAAAAAATCCCAAGAAATTTTCGTCTAGGTTCATCTTTGTAGCTTTCAAGTTCCTGTTTAAGTATTTCTATTTCAAAAATGGCGTCATTGTATTTCTTATTGAGATCATCATATGATTTTTCTTTGTTCTTTATAAAGAGATCTTTGTTTGAATTTGTACTCTTTAATTCAACAATTTGTTTTGAAAACTGATCGAGACGTAATAAAATTTCCTGATATTCACTTTCCTTTTTCTCATATTCTTGTTTTAATTCGGTTAGCAATTTTTCATTTTTGATTCTTATCTTACGATGTTCATCATCTTTTTTAATTATATCACGATTTTTTGTCTGCAATATAATTATCTGTTGACGTAATTTGTTAATTTCAAGACCTTTTGACACCACAATTTGATGAAGTTTTTTTATTGTTATATCAACCGCTTTCTTTTCACCTTCATTCATACGATTCTTCACGCAAGAATTCCCCATTGTTTCAAAATGTTTTTTATAATAATAGAATATAAAAATTTGTATTTTCAACATAAGGTTTTCGGTGAGAAAATGTTCGAAAAAAAATCGAAAAAAAACTTCAACAAAAATTTCAGGAAAAGGAAAATTCATAGAAACATCCTGACAAAAGTATCGAAAAATTTTCGAAAAACGAAAAAAATCGAGACCTCAGATCACAGAAAAACTTTTGGAACTTCAAAAAATATTCAATCTCAAAATTTATCTTTCAATTTTTTATTTATAAGGGAAGCATTGTCAAAATGAATGTGTCATTTATTTTGTGCTCCCTTATTCAGGATTTCTGTAATTTTTTATTAGGGTGTCATTTATACCCCCCCTTATTTAGGAAAGGTAAATTTTTTTTTCTCAATGAATTTTGACCACTAATTTCTCTGTGTTTTGTGCTCCTCGTTTTTCACATTTTTCGAAAATTTTTCGATACTTTTGTCAGGGTGTTTCTGCGTTTTTCCCTTTTTATTTTCATTTTGTTGAAGTTTTTTTTCGATTTTTTTTCGATACTTTTGTTTCTTCTTTCCTTTGTTTTTATATTTTTATTATTTTTTTAAAAATAAATATAATAATAAATAACTAACTAACCATATAAAGAACAGTAATAAGGGAAAAAGATGGAATATAGCAAATTATCAAACTGTCTTCAAAATTCCTTATCTTTTTTTGAAAAATGTTTTGAAAATTTTTATATAAATTCTGTGTAAAGTTAAAAATGTCAGTTATATTTTCAGTCAACGAAAATAATTTGTTTGGGACAAAGTCCAATGAGTTGCCTTATTCTTGTTCCGAGGACCTCAAGCGGTTCGCAAACATTTCCAAATCAATCGGTAACGTTGTAATGGGTCGTTCCACGTTTGAATCAATTGGCAAAGCTCTTCCAGACCGCAAGAACATTGTCATCACATCTAAGGAAGGATATGCTGAAAAGCATAAGGGCATTATTTGTATCAAAAGCATTGAAGAAGCATTTGAAATCGTAGATGAACCACTTTTTATTGGCGGTTCCAAAATTCTCACAAGCATTTTCAATTCTAACTTGAAATTCAAGATTAAGACGATTTACAAGACAACATTTGATCATTGTGCTTCCACAGCCGACCCAGTCACTCTCGACATTGATCTAACTGATTATAATTCCATCACAAGCTACAAAAGTAAAACCAAAGTAAAGTCCCTATTTGGTAATTATGATATGAATGTGTTGTATGAGACACTTAAAAGAAAGGATATAAATTACGAATATGAATATCTAAACGCAATGAAGAATCTTACTACTGTGTGGCCAAGGATGACTCGCAATGGTCTCTGTCACTCAACATTTGGTCTAAAATTTAAGTATGATTGCCGTGATGGTAAAATCCCATTAATTACAACGAAGAAAGTTGCTTATAAGACTTGTATCAAAGAATTGCTCTGGTTTTTAGCCGGAAAAACAGATAATCAGTCGTTAAACGACCAGAAAGTTCATATTTGGGATGGAAATTCGACTCGTAAATTTCTTAATTCTCGTGATCTCACTGACTATCCAGAAGGCACTTTGGGCCCTGTTTATGGTTTCCAGTGGCGTCACTGGGGTGAAAAATATGTAGATGCCAACACCACATACACTGGTGGTTTCGACCAGATTAAGATGTGTGAAGACCTTATTAAAAATGACCCAAATTCTCGCCGTATCCTTTTTAGTGCTTGGAATGTGGGTGATATTGATAAAATGGCTTTGCCTCCTTGTCATATTCTGTGTCAGTTTTATGTTGATGAAATGGACGATACGCTAAATATTCAGTTTTACCAGCGTAGTGGAGATATGTTTTTGGGAATTCCATTTAATATGCTTTCATATTCAGTATTACTTCATATGATGTGTAAGAAAACTGGTCGTAAGCCTGGATTTGTTCATCATATTATCGGCGATGCACATGTTTATCACGACCACGTTGATGCTGTCGAAGAACAATACAAAAATACTATCAAATCTCAACCGACAATTGAAATTAAATATAAAGAAAATTGGGATGATTATACAATTGATGATTTTGAAATCAAGAATTATGAAAGTGCCCCCAAAATAAGTGCTCCAATGAGTGCGTAATTAAAGAAAAGAAGAAGATTCTGGTTCAGGCTCTGGTTTAGGATCGTGAATAGTGTCTTTTCTTTTTTTTCAAGAAGTGAAGTTCCGTTTTAACATCTGTATTCGAGCTTATTAGCAAAAGAGAACGACGACGAGCAATCAAATTTTGGATTGAATTAGTTATTATTATATAAATAATATCTTTAATCAAATTGTTAAAATATTAAAAAATAGACCTTGAAACCTTATATTTTTTGTATGTGTGATTTTAAGGTGTTATGGCGAATGTTCACAGTTTCAATAAAGGAAACAATAGTAACAACTATGATGATATTATCTGTCCTATTTCAGGACAACTTGTAGTAATACCTGCTATGTTAGATGATGGTTATGTTTATGATATGTTTCATTTACTAAAACACCGTTATGATGATCCAAAGGGAGAAAATCTAAAATCTCTGAAAACTAATGATTTTGAATGTACAATTCATCCATTTATATCTCAGAGAGACTTAACTTACATAAAAAATGATTTAAAAAATAAGTCATTGCGTAAAGAATTTTCTATGAACTTTAAGTTCTCTAATAACTCACTCTACACTTGCGTAAATTATATATGTGATTCTGAAATGAAGGATTTCATTATAGAATATTATGGCGAACCTAATGAATGGGACGTATCAGAAGTGTCGAATATTAACAATATATTTTCTATATTCAATAATGCAGCAACTTTCAATTATGATATTTCTAAATGGAATTTATCAAATATTAAGAATGATGCTGGATTGTTAGTGAACACATTTGCTGGAAACTATGAGATGAATAATGATCTATTTGATATTAGACAATTTCTTAATAGAGACCAATTAAAAGTACTGCTTGATTCTTTGGATATTACGAATACACAGAATAATATGAAAGCACGTATTATAATTCAATTAGAGATTACTCAATGTGAGGCAGATCGTAAGAATTTAGAAAAAAGACAAGAAGAAGAACGTAAACAATTTGCTCAAAAATGGAGTGGTGTTACTACTGGTGTTATGACGAGAAGTAAATCTTCTATGGTTTCAACAAATTCTGATAAAGATCATCTGAAAAAAGCTGGTGACGCAGCACTACGTAGATTTAATGAAAATAACTAATATATCGCATAAAAAAATAAAATGAGTAAGCCGACGTTAAGTCGCAAAAACATTTACACAATTTATTGTGTTTTTTTATTTGTGTTTTTTTATATATTTATATTATATAAAGGAAATATGGTGGTAAAAATGTTAAAGAAAATTTTAACTCGTAAAAAATCACCTGTATCAAAACGTAAATATACCAAAAAAAATACCAAGAAGGTTAAAAAAATACCAAAGAAAGGTGGTGTCAGTCAACCTTCACAGACCAGAAGTGGGGTTCAGTTTAATAGTGATTTAATTCAACCAGGTGGATCTGCTGGACTACAGCCGACAATTAGGTCCATTTACACAGATTCTAAAAAAGTTAAGAAGGCGAAGGATGATGCTGAAAAAGCAAAACGAGAAAGAGATGAAGTCAAAGAATTAGCACAAAAAGAGATAAGAAGGCGTCAAGATATTGAAAGACAATCTCGTATAAATGAATTGAATTTAGATTCTGCAAGAAAAATTGCTTCAACAGCGCTTGGTGAACAGGCGGCAGCGCAGGTGCGTTCTGGTGAATTAGAAACAAAATTAAAATCAGAAAGAAAAAATGCTGCTGATCAAAAAGCCGCATCAGAAGCCGCTGCAGCGGCTTTTAAAGTTCAAGCAGCTGAGGCAGAAGATAAAGCAAAAGCTGCTTCTGCTGCCTCAGCCGCGGCAGAAAAAGCATCACAAAAATCAGAAATGGAAAGAGAAAGAATAGAGATAGGTAAGGAGAAAGAAATCAATAATATGCGCAAAAAAAGCATAGAATCTGAAAGAGAAGCTCAAGAAGTTATAAGTGAAAATAATAAAAGACTGCTTGAATTAGAGAAGGAAAAAACAAGTGCATTTAAGAAAGCAAAAGAGGAAGGTAAAGACAAAGCCATGTTTGAACAAGAAAAGGAAAACGAAATTACCAATATAAAAAAGGAAAATAAGGAACTTAAGGAGGCAGCTGCGGCTGGTGCATTTGTTACAAATAAAGCAGGTGAGAGAATACCTGTTACTGCGAAACTTGAAACAAATTTAAAGGGCGATGAACCATTGCCATTGATGGCGAAAGTTTTCAAAAAGGGAACTGTAAAAATTTATGATGAATCTGAATATTTCAATCTTGATAATTATTCATTGTCTCGTCTTATATCTTATTGGTATGGTTCTAAGAAACCTGCTCTTAGAAAAGTGTTTTCATTTTTCGGTGGAGATAAACCACCTGTTCCTATCAAAGATTGGGATGTTTCACAAGTGACAAATATGAGTAATTTATTCGCAAATGCTCCTGATTTTAATGAAGATATTTCCGGTTGGGATGTATCAAATGTTCAAGATATGAGGGGGATGTTTAAAGACACCACAATGTTTAACCAAAATATTAATGAGTGGGATGTTGGAAATGTTCGTAATATGGAATATATGTTTTACAATGCGAAGGCATTTAATATGTATCTTGACCAGTGGAATACGGGTCGTGTCACAACAATGGGGTATATGTTTTCTAAATCTAAAAAGTTCAATCGTGTTATTGATACATGGAATGTTTCAAGTGTTACTGATATGACATCTATGTTCGCAGAAACAAATTATAATAAACCACTTTCTTCTTGGAATGTATCAAATGTTGTAAAGATGAGTAATATGTTTAAATCTGCTGTTAAATTCAATCAACCCCTTGCGCAGTGGGGGAGCAAACTAACAAATCTCAAGTATGTAGATATGATGTTCCATGAAGCAAGAGATTTTAAACAAGATTTGAGTGATTGGAATTTAAGTAAAATTGGTGTTCCAATTTCTATGTTCCATGGGACAAGAATGCCTAACGATTTTAGTCCTATTGGCCAGAAAGTGAATGTTCAGGAACAGTTTACAGGTTTAACACCCGCCGAAGAGGAAAAAATGCGTAAAGAACAAGAACAAGAACAGCTTGAAATTGAAACTCAAAAATTCTTAAAACAGCGTGATATCATGAAAAATACTTTCGAAAAAATTAAAGTAAATAAAAAAAGAGAAATGGACAAATTTTTGAATAAATATGACGATGAAATAAAGAGATTAGAGAGACTGAGAGAGATTGCCAAAGAAGAAGAGAAACTTGATGATGAATTAGATGTGAAACAAATAAATGAAATTGCTGATACACTGAAAGAGGCGGGTGTTAAAGATATATCGAGAATTCACAATATAAAACAATTTGATGCCGACAAACAGAAAATAATATTGGCCGAAAAAGCAGCAGCTTTAGAAAAAGAACGACAAGCACTACTAAAAAATAATCAGCCTCCTGGTGCTACCCCCCCTGCCCCGGGTAATAAAGTACCTCAAATGAATAGTGCCAATATGATTGAATGGATAAATAAAACAAATCCACAAAAAACAATAGATGACAATACAACAGATCAGAATAAAATAAGAAATCATATATTGACAATACTTAATAAACAAAATACTAATGAAGAGTGGAAAAATTTTTATGATAGTCATAAAGGGAAAATAGACGGAAAATTCTTATTTGCAGCCGCTGGAGGACAAAGGAATCCAAAGAACCCAAAAGGACGACACGGAAGGGCTCAAAAACAACCTAAATAAACTACAAAAGATCTCAATATAATAAAAAGCAATTATAATAATATAACATATGAACAGTATTTATTTTACATTCAAATAGAGAACTATAAAAATCTTTCATAATCTCTTCACATAATACTATATTACATTCATTTTTTAGTGTTCTTTTTGGTATATTTTTTAGATTTCTTTTTCGATAACTTTTTAGACTTATTCAAAGATTTATCTTTAGAAACATCTTTAGATTTAAATTTTATTAACTTATTACTGTATTTTTTGATTACACGCTCATAATCTTTAATTAGAGATTTAAGTTTTGATAATTTTGATTTTTTAGTATTTTTGACACCACCACCACGTGTTGATTCAAGTTCTAATTCAAGTTCTTCTTTTCTTTCTTTTATTGAATCGTACTCCTTCTCAAAACCCGCACATTCTTTGTTGTTATGTGCTGTTTCATAACAAGCATCTAATTCACGATCTACTCTGTTTAATTCTTTTTTTGAACTTTCTAACTTTTCACGAAGACGGTCTTCACTTTCATAAGGACCATATTCAGAGTCGGATGGTTCGTCATCTTCATCATTATCATCAATGGTCCATCTTTCGACTGTGGGATCTCCATCTTCCTTTACATCAAGTACATCACAAAAACAATTTAAATCTATATCATCATCTTCATCAACAACACCTTCATCAGCACCTTTACACCCACAATTCCAATATTGGTCATTTAATTTATTATCACTTTTATAGTTTTGTAAAACTAAATCCATACCACCCGGTTTATATTCCGCACCGACTGCTATTCTTCTGGTAATATTCTCGTTTCTATTATATTTCTTCCCGGTTACTCTATGAAAAAGTTTCTTTTTTTTTGGTTTAATTTTACAATCAAAATCTTTTTTGTCATTATCTTCGTTAATCTCACCATTAAAACATTTCCATTTGAATTTTTTATCTTCAATAAACATCATATCATCATTAGTAACTGGATCCTCATCAATAGAAATTGTAACATCATTTTTGGAAATTTTAGGTTTCCCTCCTTTAATATTTTTACGTGTTTTCTTTGATTTTTTGGAAGGTTTTTTAGCACCACCTTTCTTTTTATCATTTTGTTTGTGTGCCTTTTTCGTTTTCAAATGAAACTTCTTATACATTTTACAATAAACATATATAAAAATTCTATCCCCAGAAGTCGTTGAGAATTAGATCTGGGTGAAATAAATTATGAATACCTTCTGCGATTAGATACCCAGCAAGTATAGAATATATTGTGAAACGCACATTTTTCCACTTCTGTTCTCTTGGAAACAAACCAAACCATTCGCTGTATTGCGATACAACATCATTGTTTTCGGCAATTTCCATATCCAAGTCGCCTTCTTTTGCTTCTTTGACATATATGATTTCGTCTAAATAAGGGTTCTTACCATCAATGACACACTCACTACAAAAATCTGCTAAATCCTGTTCGCTTATAGATGATAGAATAAAGTCCATAGACTTACCGTAATAAACTCCTACTTTTTCGGATGGTTCATTTTTAGTCAATGCGTTGTATTTAACATCGCAATAAGTTATATTAAAATGGTCGCATAGGCCTTCAACAGAATTTACACCAAAATTCAGCATATTTTCAGAAGACAATGAAATGAAATTATTAGTTCCACATTCATTCATAGACTGAACGATAACACCGATATCATCAATTCTAATATCATGTGAAACAACATAATCGTATTCATGATTCAGTAATATTTTGTCAATAGTTTCCTTTGAAAAATCATCGCTAAAATCAACTTTTGAATCGATATTAGACTCGATAATTACATCTTCGAATGTCTGGTAAAACTCATAATTTTTACTTAGGAAAAGGACGTTTCTCACATTTGGAGCAAATGCGGATGATACTGCTGTAAAAAAATATAGAAAATTCATGATTGCTTGTAATTCTTATGTTCTTTGTTTTTATATGTTTTTTATATATTGATATTATAAATGAATAAATTCAAACTGAAACATACTCGCAAAAACCATAAAAACAAAAAGAAGAAGACAATGAAAAATAAGAATAAGGTCACAAACATATGGAATACAGATTGGACAAAAAAGGATGTTAAGTTTCCAAAACGCAAACATCTTAAATTAAAGGAGTTGGATTCAATTCCTTATGTTAATGAAAATGGTGAACCTGTTAGTATTAAGGAAGAACGTGAGGAGCAGTATGTTGCAAATGACTATATAAATCCCAATAATACTGTATTAGAACTTGGTGCACGATATGGAGTTGTGTCAAGTGTCATCAACAATAAGCTTGAAATTTCGAGAAATCATGTTGTCCTTGAACCTGACAAAACCGTTTTAACTGCTCTCAGAGCAAATAAGAAAACACATAAAGCGAAATTCAAAATTTTAGCAGGAATCATTTCTAATAAATTACAAAATTTGGAAAAAAATGGATACGCGTCAAAGACTGTTGAAGTAAAAAATAAGAAAGATGCTATTAAAACATATTCAATCGCTGATATAGAAAAGAAATATGATTTAAAATTTGATACATTAGTTGCTGATTGTGAGGGATGTTTGTGTGATTTCTTTGAAGAAAATAAAGAATTTGTTGAAAAACAGCTTAAAAATGTTATGTATGAGGCAGATGTGCCAAAAAACTGTGATTATAAAAAAATTGCCTTTATATTGAAATCAGCTGGGTTTGAAAAAGTAATTGATGGATTTGTAAGTTTCTGGAAGAAGAGTGAATTAGAAAAAATATAATCTTAATATAATATATTATGAATGCGAAACCAAAAGTTGCATTATTGTTTTTGACAAAAAACAAACATTCGCAGCCTAAGATTTGGGATAAATTTTTGAAAGGTAATGACGACAAATATGATGTTTTCACTCACGTTGCTGAAAAAGGCTCAAAGACTTCTTCATTTTTAAATGGTACTGTTGTAAGAAATATACGAACTGAATGGGGACATCTCATTAATGCGTATCATATCTTACTTGAAACAGCATATAAGGAATCAAAAGATGCAATTCGTTTTGTGTATCTCTCTGATTCATGTGTCCCTTTAATGTCTGGTGAAGATGCATATGAGCAATTAATCAAATTTCCGAGTAAAACATTTTACGATAAACCACATTTGGATAAAGATGCCAAAAGATACTTTAAGAATAGTAATCTTGATGGAAAACCTAATAATTTACGTTTTGAAAAAGTCGGAATTTTAGAAAAGCATTTCTTCAAACACTCAGGCTGGTTTGCTCTATGTAAAAAAGATGCTAAAACATTATTAGACAACCGAGCAGCATTTCTTGCTATGAATCACATAAGGGGTGGAGACGAGCATGTACTTTCAATTTTAAAACGAAATTCAAAAAATAGTTTAATGAAACGACCTGTCACCTATGTGGACTGGAACTTGAAAGGACAAAAAAAATGGGCACAAGATTATGATAAATTATGGAAAATGTTTGACAATTCAAAAACGAATGGAGAGAAAATAAAAATTAAACTGAAAATCAGAGAACACGTTCAAAAAGGGCGTGAATTTTGGCATCCAAAGACCTTTTATAAAATTGACAAAAAAGATATTGAAAAATTGAAAAAATCGAATTGTATTTTTGCTCGCAAAATAGATAAAAACACTGACATTAGCCTTATTATGAAAAATGTGTGAATTTTTTTGTGAATTTTTATATATGTTGTAAGTATACAAATGGACGAATCAAGACAGGTACTTATGAAACTATTACTCGACCTCATGGAGAAAAAGGAATTCCAACAGACTTTAGTCGAAGAACTTAATGAGGCTATTGACATTCCCTTCGTCGGCGAGTCTAAGGAGGGAAAGGTTTTCAAGTCCCTTATCAAGATTATCACAAAGACTTTAAGAAAGTATGAGGACGTTCTTACAGGAGTCAAAAAAGAAGATTAAAAATAAAAACATAAAAACATATAAAGATAAGACGCAGTTGATATTTCAAGAGGTAGAGATTTTTGAAATGGGTCATGGTATCACATACGCAAAATTCATTGATAAATATGGTAAAGATTGTATTGAAGAGACAGAAGAACAATTCAACGCAATAATTAAGGCTGAAAAAGCTAGACTGAATGGTAAACAATTTAGATTTGATATTTTATATTTTCATTTCAAATTCGGTGAAAATTATGAAAAAATGATGGTGTTTGCTTACGCAAAAAATCCTACTGTATCCGCAAGCGAACGTCAAAAAAATAAAGGTGAGAGGGCAAAAGAACGTCAGGCTAATCCTGAAACGTCAAATTTCAGTACAGAAGCAAAATCTATTAAAAGACTAATAGAAATTACAAATGATTCAAATCTTGAATTAAAAGAAGTTGGTCGTGAAGGGCATTTTGTTGACCTTGCTGGTCGTAAAAAAGAAACACAAGAAGACAAATGGATGTCTATTCAGATGAAAGCATCAAAAGCAGACATACCGCGATTTGATATGCCACGATACAATTGTCCTAATGAATTTAAGAACACATATGAAAGATTTAACTATTATGAGAATATGATTGTTATTTGTTATAATGCCAATCCAGAAATTGATGATTTTCTCATAATACCTCCTTATTCAACAAATATTCCAAAATCATCTTTAACATACAATGATGGTGTTAATAAAGATTATTATGTTAAAAAGGAAGATATTGTTGCCAAGATTAATGAATATATCGAGAAGTATCAGGAACTTGAAAAACCATTCAGTGATATTGAATTATTATGTACTAAAGAGAAACAGCTTGAAATCAAATATATACGTAAACGCCAAGAAACTTTTTCGAAAGTCTTTGATATGGATGAAATCAATTTCTGTGCGGTTGATTTCATTATTGATGGATTTGTAAAAGTTCAAGAAAAGGCAAAGAATCACTGTGATAATAATGAAAATTCGTTTTCGTTTATTTTAGAGAAAGCTGATGGAAAAGATAAAAATCAACAATATGGTATTAATGACAACGATTTTTATTGGTTGAATTTAGCAGGCACAGATTATTTCTATGTAATTCCTTCAAAATTGATGGAAAAAGATGGAAAAATTCGTAAAAATTTGACTCTTCATAAAGAGTTTTATCCAAAAAATAGAGGACGTCCATACACTGACACCCGGACATACGGCTTTCGTTTTGATTGGACTAAACTTCTTCAAGAAAATATTGAATATGAAAAAGAAGTAAATCGTTTGTGGTGTCTAGTCCGTGAAATTAATTTGTCAGAAACTTTTATAATTGATCAATTGAGTTTGTAGTCACAAATATAGTTATGATAGAACAAATCCAGATGATATGTTTGCTTTGTGTTTATATCCACTTGTATTTACTCTGTTGCATTAATGAATGACCCATTAAAACGGCTATCTTTCTTTTTTCGGAATTAGGTAAATTTTTAAGACGTTCCTCGGAACCTGATATAAATATATGACGAAAATATGTTAACGAAATTTTTTCATTTTTGAAAACATTTCTTAATAGTGTATTTGCGAAAGAATTAAATTCCTTTTCATAGTAAACGGGATATTGCTCAATGAATGGTTGATTTCTTTTATTTGTAAATAAAAATTTACGTGGTTTCATTTTAAGAGACAGCGTGAGTTGTTTATGAGCTTCATCGCTTAACTTGACTGCCAATGTACCATACTTATGAGCTGTTTTATACTTGTTCAAAATAATTTCTTTATTATGAGAATCATAATAATTAGACTCCTTTAAATTTAATGGAATTTTCTTAGTTTTTAAAAGGTAAATATTACCATAGTCACTTCGCAATGGTGGCATTGTTGTAAGCAGACTTAATAGAAGCTTTTCATCTGAACCGTCTTTTAGTGTCTCACGAACTTTTATAGCATCTTTAAGATCGATTTTTAGATCCTGGCGTTCGGTGGGCTTGTTCGCATCATATTTCTGTTCTATTTGTTTAGATATTTCATTATACATTTGATACCATATATTTGACATAACCTGATTTCTCCTTTCGAACTGTTGATTGTGCTTAAACAGAGCAACATATGGAGCAAATGTATTTTGAATCCAGTGGTTACCAAGCGTTGAAGAGCCTCGTCCCTTCGTTTTATTAGCATATTCATTTATTTTTTGTTCAAATTCTTTTGGTGAAAATAATATTTCAATAAGAGCTAAAGTTTCATCATTATAAATATCCTTTTTAACTTTTTCATATTTCTTAAAATATGTCTTTTTTGAAATGTCAGAAAGTTTCGAAAAGTTCAGAAAACTTAAATAGTACTCATCGATTTTTGCGATAAAGTTTCTTGAAAAGGGAAGTTGAGTTAGCTTGTTCGCTCTCATCAAACTAACGATAAACAAAATAATTTTATCAATATTAACATCACTTTCCTCATAATTGTCATTAAGGGCATTAAATACTTTGAGCTTCTTTATAAATTCATCAGGATTTTTTAATACAGGGACAATTATATCAGTCTCCTTATTACTGTTTATAACGCGATGCAATTTACTGTAACACGTCTTTTTATCGGGATTTTTTAATTTTTTTAGAAGTTTAGAATCCATTACAATTACTTTATATTATATTTTTATATGATTTTTACTTATTTTTAGGTGCAAGGCAAAGTCTAACTATTCCAAGAGACCCCACCCTAAACCCGAGGATGATTGGGTAGTTATTTTTCAGATAGATATTGATCGTTGGTGAAAGTGAAGAACATTTTGAAAATAAAGACAAATATTTCAGATTGAAAACTCCTTGAATAATCTTGTCATTGTCTTCAATAGATTCATCAATTGTAAACTGGAAACCATTCGAACTCGAAGAGCCAATGATTGTTTTCTGGTCTGCAAAGTTACCACGTGCTGTTAGAATCAGTGTGTTGTCAACAGTTTTGATTTCGATCTCATCTGATATATTTAACATATCACGACAAGTTTTCTGGAAATCTGTGGATTTCATAGAAATTATATTTTTGAATTGAGCGGGTGGAATTTTTAACAATGAAGTATCAAGATCCATCAAATTTAGCTTGAATGTCGTTGCGGAATTTTTTACAGGATTTTCAATTTTTATACCCAAATGGTTTAGATCGTCTTTTAGGACAAACAAGTGGGATCCCCGGGTACCGAGCTCGA
>JGI24919J38490_100196_pt1 | contig 34680 bp, 38 predicted proteins | sample LinPFosmplate7_FD_38490 | JGI IMG/M metagenome (IMG submission 38490) | reverse complement strand
GAGCTCGGTACCCGGGGATCCCACTAGAAATTAAATGTCCTCATTGTGGAAAAAGATCTCAAAATGAATTCTCTTACGGAGGAGATGCGAGCGTAAAAAGACCACAATTGGGAAAAGATATTTCAGATAAAGAGTGGGATGATTTTGTTTATTTTAGAACCAATCCAAGAGGAAAGCATTCAGAATTGTGGCATCATGTAGCTGGTTGCAGACAGTGGTTTAAAGTTTTAAGAAATACTGCAACACATGAAATTTTCAAAACCGCCAAAATAAATGAGGAATTATAGTTTTTACAATGTCTCGAAACTTCAGATTAGATAAGGCAGGTTTCATTAATAGAAATAAAAAAATTTCATTTAAATTTAATGGAAAGAAATATTTTGGTTATGAGGGAGATACTTTAGCCTCTGCACTACTTGCAAATGGAATTCATTTAGTAGGGCGAAGTTTTAAATATCATAGACCTAGAGGATTTGTAGGAGCGGGGGTTGATGAACCTAATGCTCATGTGCAATTATATAATGGAGCCAAAACTGAACCTAATGCTATTGCTACATCAGTTGAATTGGTAGAAGGATTAGTAGCAACAAGTCAAAATTGTTGGCCTTCAGTATCTTTTGATTTTGGAGCAATAAACAATTTACTTAATAAATTTTTTCCAGCAGGTTTTTATTACAAGACATTTATGTGGCCGAAAAATTTTTGGTATAAAATTTATGAACCTATTATTAGAAAAGCAGCTGGTTTGGGTATTGCTCCACTAAAACCAGACCCAGACAGATATGAACATAAGTTTGAATACTGCGATGTTTTGGTTGCCGGCTCTGGACCTTCAGGATTAGCGAGCGCTTTAGCTGCAGCAAAAAATGGGGCTAGGGTTATTTTAGCAGAAGATAAACCAAGATTTGGTGGTAGCTTGCTTACCGATGAAGTTACGATTGGAAATAAAAAAGGAAAAGATTGGGCTGACGAAACAGTTTCACAACTAAAATCTATGCCTAATGTAATTGTAAAAAATAGATCACAAGTTTTTGGATATTATGATCATAATATGATGGTAATGTTCGAGAGAACAAAAGATCATATTGAAAATCCATCTAAGTTTATACCACGACAAAAGCTTTGGTACATAAGAGCCAAAGAAGTCGTTGTTTCAACTGGATCAATAGAAAGACCTTTAGTTTTTGGCAACAATGACCGACCGGGTATTATGCTAGCTTCAGCGGCTAAAGAATATATGAAGGTTTATGGCGTTCTTGTTGGTAGAAAACCAATAATTTTTACTAATAATGATAGCGCTTATGACACAGCTATAGAATTTAAAAGAAATGGAATTGATCCTCTGGTTGTTGATGTAAGATCAAAATCTGAAAGTTCAGTAGTTAAAGAAGCAAAAAATTTAAATATTAATATTAAGTTTTCTCACGGAGTTGTTAATTCAAAAGGCTATTTAAGAGTAAACTCTGCAATAGTTGGAAAATTAAATGATGATAAATCTTATTACGAAAGTTTAGAAAATGTTTCATGTGATTGCATATGTGTGTCAGGAAATTGGACGCCAACTGTGCACCTTACTTCACAATCAGGAAATAAATTAAAGTTTGATGAAAAGACAGATGCTTTTGTGCCGAACCAATCACATCAAAATGAAACCACTGTAGGGTCTGCAAATGGTATATTGACTTTAAAACAATCTTTAAGTGATGGATTTAATAAGGGTTATGAATTATCAAATAAAATAACTGAAAAAAATTCAAAAAGCACAATACCCACTTCTAACGAAAAAAAATATGGACAACACGACAAATTTTGGTGCATGCCACTTCCAAAAAACAAACATTATAAAAGGTTCGTGGATTTTCAAAATGATGTAGCTGTTTCTGATATAGAGTTAGCAGTGAGAGAAGGTTTTAGATCTATCGAACATGTTAAAAGATACACGACACTTGGTATGGCTACAGATCAAGGTAAAACAAGTAATTTAAATGGTTTGCAATTAGTTTCAAATATTGAAGACAAAATAGTTCCAGAGGTAGGTCATACTACTTTTAGACCTCCCTATACTCCAGTTACGATAGGCGCAATTGTAGGAAGAGAAGTAGGTAAGCATTATCGTCCTACAAGAAAATCGCCAATACATGAATGGCATGAAAAAAATAATGCAGTGTTTGTTGATGCGGGTTTGTGGTTAAGGCCTCGCTATTACAAACAAGATAATGAAACTTTAATGGAGGCTTCAAAACGTGAAGCTACTAATGTCAGGAACAATATAGGAATTTGTGATGTTACCTCTCTAGGAAAAATAGATATTAAAGGTCCGGACTCTGCAGAATTTTTAAATAGAGTTTATACAAATGCCTGGATGAAATTACCGGTCGGGAAGGCAAGATATGGGGTAATGCTTCGAGAAGATGGAATTGTTTTTGATGATGGTACTACAACTCGAATTTCAGAAAATCATTTTCATATGACTACAACAACTGCTCAAGCAGTAAACGTTTTAGCTCATTTAGAATATTATTTACAAGTAGTTTGGCCAGAACTAGATGTTAATGTCTTGTCTACTACCGAGCAATGGGCTGGAGCTGCACTAGCTGGACCAAATTCAAGAAATTTGTTAAGTAAACTTTTTCCAGATATTGATGTTTCAAATGAAGGTATACCATTCATGGGATATAAAGAAGCCGATTTGTTTGGTGTTCCAGCAAGAATTTTCAGAATTTCTTTTTCGGGAGAATTAGCCTACGAAATAAACGTTGAATCTGGTTATGGGATTTTTATGTGGGAAAAAATAATGGAGCTTGGAAAAGAAATGGATATTGAACCTTATGGAACTGAAGCACTTTCGACTTTAAGAATAGAAATGGGACATGTAGCGGGATCAGAAATAGATGGAAGAGTTATTTCATCTGACCTTTCTCTTGAGGGAATGTTAAGTAAGAAAAAAGATTTTATTGGAAAAAGATCATTAAATAGAGAAGCATTTTTAGATCCTAATAGAGAAAAAATTGTTGGTGTAGTTCCTTTAGATAAAAAATCAATGATACCAGAGGGGTCCCATTTGGTTAGAGATAGTAATGCTTCCTTGCCAAATCCCAAACTGGGACATATTTCAGCTTCATGTTGGAGTGTAGAATACAATAATCCTTTTTCTTTAGCGATTCTTAAAGATGGAAAGAAAAGTATAGGAGAAAAACTTTTTGCTCTTTCACCATTAAAAAATAAAAATATCGAAGTAGAAATAGTATCTTCACACTATGTTGATTCAAAAGGAGAGAGGGTAAGGTCATGACTGTTGTTACACCCCTAGAATCTATTCATAAAAAGGGTATTTTTGGAGATCATCACAAGGAAAATGAAAATGATTTACTTAAAATTTCAGAAGTAAAAGATTTAACGATTGTTCAAATTGTTCGGTATAAAAAGTCAAAAGTTCAGTTAAGCAGTATACAGATTGATGGTTTAGAATTTTCTTTACAAAGTCCAAAAGTTTCATCGAATAAAGAAACAAGAATTCTTTGGAGTGCTCCAAATACCTGGTTAGTTATTTCTAGAAAAGAAAATATTGTCAAAATAATTAAGGAAAAATGCAACAATAACAACTTTGCTATAACAGATATTTCTCATTCAAGAGCAGTAATACAAATTAAAGGATATCAATCCAAAGAAATATTAAAAAAAGGATGCCCACTTAATTTTAATGAGTTTGAAAATAATAATTGTGCCGGTACCGTTTTTCATGGAATTAATATTGTAGTTGATTTTGTTGATAATAATCCAGATACATTTAACTTGCTTACTCTAAGAAGCTTCGGGGAATCTTTTTATCATCACATTACTGATGCAGCGTTAGAATTTGGTTATGTTGGAGTATAATTTTTTTTATAAATTATTTATTTCGTAATCTCAGATAGACATTACCAAGCATTTATTTATTTATATTTGATAAGACTCAGGATTTAAAACTGCTCAGTTTCAGTAGAATCTTTCATTGCTGTTGTCGAGCTTTCACCTGAACTAATTGTATTTGATACAGCATCAAAATATGTGGCACCAACCTCTTTTTGATGTTTAGTAGCAGTATAACCATCACTTTCACTCGCAAACTCTTGTTGCTGTAAAGTTGAATAAGCGGTCATTCCATTATTTTTATATTTTCTTGCTAAATCAAAAATTGCATAGTTTTGAGCGTGAAAACCTGCGAGTGTTATAAATTGAAACTTGTAACCCATTTTACCAATTTCTTTTTGGAAATTTTTTATTTCATTATCTGATAGATTTTTTTTCCAATTAAATGAAGGTGAACAGTTATAAGCTAATAGTTTACCTGGAAATTTAGAGTGTATTGCTTCTGCAAAAATCTTTGCCTCTTTTAAATCTGGTTTAGCCGTTTCGCACCAAATTAAATCACTATAAGGCGCATAAGCTAAACCACGAGAAATAGCCTGATCTATACCGCATTTAACATAATAAAATCCCTCAGGCGATCTTTCTCCTGTAAGAAACTGTTTGTCATTATTATCAACATCATTGGTGATTAATTTTGCAGCATTCGCATCAGTTCTTGCCAAAATAATAAGAGGAACATCCATGATATCTGCAGCAAGTCTCGCTGATTTTAAATTTCGAATCATAGTTTGGGTTGGTACCAAAACCTTACCACCCATATGACCACATTTTTTTTCTGAGGCAAGTTGATCTTCAAAATGAACCCCTGCTGCGCCAGCTTTTATAAATTTTTTTGTGAGTTCAAACACATTTAGTGGACCACCAAATCCTGCTTCACCATCTGCTATGATTGGCATCTGAAAATCTATTTTATCTTTTTCATCAATTTTTCCTTCGGTCATTTCTACGTGTTGAATTTGGTCAGCTCTGATTAGCGCATTATTCATTGCTTCTACTAATTTTGGAGCACTGTCATAAGGATATAAACTTTGATCTGGATACATTTCACCAGCACTATTTGCGTCAGCAGCTACTTGCCAACCACTTAAATAAATAGCTTTTAGACCCGCTTTTGCATGTTGAACTGCATGATTGCCCGATAATGATCCTAATGTACTTACATGAGGTTCGGTATTTAATAATTTCCAAAGTTTTTTTGAAAGAAATTTACTTAGAGAGTATTCAACACTAAATGTCCCTTTAAGTTTTTGCACATCCTGTTCTGAATAATCTCTTTTTATTCCAGCAAATCTTTTTAGATCATACGAAACATTTCCTGTCTTAGTAGTTGTTTTCATGAGTTTTAATATTGTGAGTTGTTAAAGATTGTCTTTATTAACTAATATCAAACTCTTGTTTGATATCATTCATCCCAGCACTTCCCCAATCTTGATCATCTTCCCGAACATATAGGCCACTTTCCGAAAATTGGCTTTTCTGTTGAGCCTTTTCATCGTGTTTTTTTGGATCTAATCTGCTGATCATGATTTGACTATATTTACAAAAAATCATACATGCAATATTATTCTTGATTTTCCTAATAAATTAGTAAATATTTGTAAATAAATTATTTACTATATGTAAATTTTGTAAAAATGTCTCAAATAGATCTACAAATTGGCCATAAAATTAAAAGCAAAAGAAGAAAACTTGGTGTTTCACAAGCTGATATGGCTAAAAAATTGTCCATTTCTCCAAGCTATCTAAACTTAATTGAAAGCGGTAAACGCAAAATAAACGTAGATCTTTTGCTTAAATTATCGAATGAGCTTGGAATTGAAATGTCAGATATTTCTAAAAAGATAGATACAAATCTATATCAAAATTTAATGGATGTATTGGGAGATAATTTATTTGAAGATTTAGACATTACAAATTTTGATATCAAGGAAATTGTTAATTCAAATCCTTTAATTGCCAAGGCCTTGGTAAAACTTGGCGATAGTTATAAGAAAAAAAGCCATGATATAGTTAGTAAAGTAGAAAATATATCAGGTAAATTTATTGATAATCAGAAAAATTCATTTCCTGGGGAAGTTGTTTCAGACTTTATACAAGAAAATGAAAATTACTTCCCAAAATTAGAAGAATTTGCAAATGGAATATTTTCCGAAGTACAAAACAATAATCGAACAAGTTACTTACACTTATGTGAATATTTATTAAAAAAACATAAAATTGAAGTTAAGTCTTTAATTCCAGATGAAAAAAAGCCTTTTACAAAAAAATTTGACCCAATTAAAAAAACTTTTCTTCTATCGGATTACTTGACACTAGCAACAAAAAAACTTCATGCAGCTGCACAAATTGCTCATTTAGATGCAAATGATATTCTTGATAAATATTTAGATACTTTTAAATTTCCTTCAGAAGAATCTAGAAAATTATCGAAAGTTGCCCTACTTAATTATACTGCGGCAGCAATATTAATGCCCTATAAACTTTTTTTTAAAGAATGTAAGGAACAACGATATGACCTAGAACTTTTACAAAATACTTTTGCTACTTCTTTTGAGCAAGTAGCACATCGAGTAACATGTTTGCAAGATCCTGATATGAAGGGAATTCCGTTTCATATGTTGAGGGCTGATGTAGCTGGAAATATATCAAAACGTTTTTCTTTATCCGGAATTGAAATTCCTCGTTACGGAGGTGCCTGTCCTAGATGGAATATTTATTCAGCTTTTACCGCACCAGGAAAAATTCATGCGGCAGTATCAAAAATGCCTGATGGAGAAAAATATGTATGTATTGCAAGAACTGTGGAAAAGGGAATTGCAAAACATGGAATGTTTAAAAGCTTGTTATCAGTAGGATTAGGTTGTCAGATAAAATATGCAAAAGATTTTATTTATACTGATTCCTTAAATTTAAATGATAAAAATACCGAAGTACCAATAGGAGTAAATTGTAGAACTTGCGATCGCATGGATTGTCAGCAACGAGCTTTTCCTCCACTTCATAAAAAATTTGATATTGATCTCAATAAAAGAGGGATATCAGTTTATGTTGCTGACTAATTTAAATTTTTTTAATTCTACTTGATACGCCAAACTCTTCTTTTTTGTTAAATTCGTCGCTATTTAATTTGTAAAGTTTCTCAATTCTAAGTCCTCTTGTATCTATCGTTGGTGAATTATTTTTTCTCATTCCTTGATGTCTAGCGTAAACTGCCTTTTTTTTGTTAACCTGGTGAGGTTGGAAATCATTAATATCTTCTATTTTTAATTTATCTCCAATATGAATAAAACCAGCTTTGGCTGCGTCATTCATCAAATCTAATCCTTTTTTGGTTCTAACAATAGCAGCATTAAAACCTTCATCTTCTCCTTTAGGCGAACCACCTCTCCAAGTATCTAAAGCGGCCACGTCTGAACTTTCGCCAATAGCATCAGGACATATCTTGCATCTGAAAGGAACTCTCCAAGTTAATTCTTCTCCCCAGAAAGAATTGTATTCCCTATCGTATTCACGGCCATCTTTTGTTTTGATATACATTCTTCCAGGATTTCCATATCCTCTATATCTAAAGATAGATAACTCATCTTCTTTAACCTTAAAACTTTCAATAAAATCTTGCGCTTTTGTAAATTCAGCAAATCCTCCGCATACTAAAGTTAACAAATATTTACATAGCTTGTTAACTCTGGAGTCGCTTTTTGATAATTGTCTAATTGCACTGATATCGCAAGGTTTACCAACAAAAGCGAAGGGTTCATTTAAATCAAGAGCTTCATGAAATTTTTCTAAAGTTGCAGCTGGTCCGTATCTTGATCTGCTCTCACTACTTAAAAGTTCTTCTTTGTTATAACTAAATTTTGGTAAACTTCTCATTGGTTTTTTTGGATTAGCGGCCGTATGCATAATAAATTTTACTTTTTTTGACTTGAGTAAATAAATAGATAAGCCATTAAGTAAACCACCTGTTGAGCTTTCAAATCTTATTTTTTTATCAGTAGACCAGGTATAACAAAGAGATAAATAATAACCCCAAACAAGATCATGTTTAGCACTTTGATCAACGTTTTCTTTTGGAAGACCCTCAACAATCGTGCCAGGACAAACATTACGTATTTTTTCAAATATTTCTGGTGTAATTTTACTAATTTCTTTTGGCTCAAGTCTTCCTTTTGAAGTCATAGAAACTTCAATTTTATCTTTCCCAGCAATGCTTTGACAAAGGCCACAACCAATACAAAGACCATTATCAACTATATCTGACAGTTGATTTACAGAAGGATTCATTAAAAATTAATTTTTATATGACGGATCAATTTTTTCACACCTACGCTTTAATGCAGGCCATTCATTTACTCCAGGTGCAAAAGCTTCATATTGTTTTTTAGATTCTTCCCAAAAAGTTTTTTCTGCATAATCCAATTTGAGACCAGATCCTTGCGCATGGACCGCGACTTCACACATGCGAATTGCATAATACATATTCATAAAAGCTTCTCCTGGTGTTTCGCCCACAGTAAGCAAACCATGATTACGCATAATTAAAACTTTATTGTCACCAAGATGTTTCGCAATTCTATGTCTTTCATCAATATCAACTGAAAGACCTTCCCAATCATGATAGCCAATTTTGCCGTAAAGCATTGAAGAATCTTGAACTAAGTGAGGTATGCCATCTTTAAGTGCTGTAGCCGCAAGTGCAGTCGGTGGGTGAGTATGAAATACAAATTTATTTTTTGGATGGTTTAAATGAACTGCACTATGAATAACAAATCCTGCGGTATTAACATCTGAAGGGCCTTCTAAAACTTTCCCGTTTTCATCTACTTTAATAAGATTTGATGCTGTTACTTCTTCGTACAAAAGTCCAAATCGATGCATAAAAAAAGTGTGATCAGTGCCAGGAGTTCTAGCTGTTATATGATTCCATACGGTATCATCCCATCCCATCATGTGAGTAAGACGATACATGGCAGCAAGATCAACTCTTACTTCCCATTCTTCAGCACTAATATCGTTTCGTATATTCATTTTTAAAGCTTACTATGATTGAAGTAAAAAAACAGCGTAATATTTTTTTGTGTCTTTCCAGTATTTTTGCACATGCCAACCGGAAGATTTAGCTAATTTAATGAATTTTGAAATTGTAAATTTTTTGGATATTTCGGTTTGGATTTTTTCATTTTTTTTAAGATAAAATTTCTTCATGTTAATAAAAAATATTTGTTTTTTTTTAGATACAATAAAGTTCTCCATGGAACTTTTTTTTTTATTAAAGGTAGCAATGTATTTAAAATCTTTTACTTTAAGTCTTGTTCTAACTTTTTTGTTTATAACATTGATTAGGTTGAGGTTAAATTTTGCAGTAAAATTTCCTTTATCATCGTAGGCTTTCTTAAGTATTTTGATATTTTTAATCAAATCAACGCCAACAAACAAAAAACTGTTTTTACCCAAGGTTTTTTTTGCATTTTTGAGAAATTTCCTTTCCTCTTTATTGTAAAAATTTCCAATTGACGAACCTAAAAAAAAACCAATTTTAGCTTTTGAAATATTTTTTGGCAATTTGATATACTTTGTGTAATCACAATAAGTTGGAAGTATTTTCAGTTTAGAAAAAGATTTAAATAATTTTTTTGATGATTGGTTAATGAAATCGAAAGAAATATCCAAAGGTACATAAAATTTTACCTGATCATTTAGTAAAATACGAATTTTTTCAGAAGATCCGCTACCAAATTCAACAAATGTTAAATTGTTTCCAAAAATTAAATTTATTTCATTAGCTATTTTTTTTAAAATTTTTTTTTCAATCCTAGTGATATAATATTCTTTTGTTTTTGTAATTTTTTCAAAATATCCGCTTCCTTGAAGATCGTAATGAAATTTTGATGGAATAATTTTATTTTTCTTAGAAAAATTCTTTTGTAGAATTTTTTCTAATTTCATTTATTATATTAAATTTGCAGCAACCCATTTATGAAATTGATGAGTGGGGTTATCCATAACAGGAGAAAAATTACCTCCATTATATGCAGGTGAATTTCTTCCTTCTTGCATACCTTCTATAATACTTAAGTCTTCCGACTGTACGCTACGCCAAAGCTCTAGATTTTGCTTTCTAAGACTTTTAAATTTTTTTGAATTAGCTGCTTTATCTCCCACATAATATATCTCCATGTGTTCTTTGGTAAGTTGATGATTTACAGGTTCTAACCAGTAAGCATAATAATGATCTTTGTGAACACCAATCATCACATTAGGAAAAAGCGCTATATATTCAGCAATATTGATTTTGTCTTTTGGCCAGTTAGGAAAACATGGAAATTTACTTTTACCTTTTAATCTAGGATTGTAAACATCCGTTCCTTGACCAGCAAATCTATTTGGTAAACCTTGTATATGGTAATGATCACTGATTTTAGAATAAGTGTTTAATCCTGGATGAACCCAAGGTAAGTGATAACTTTCACAATAATTCTCTATTGCAAACTTCCAGTTACATTTAGCTTTTAATTGAAAATAACCTAAATCCTTTGAATGTTTTATTAATTTTTGATCTTTTTCTAGCCAAAATTTAGACCAGCGATCATTTAATGGCTTAATATATTCCTGGAATGGTATTTCATTATTAGAAATATTTATAACAATCATATCAAGCCAAACATAAGAACGAACTTCTTTAAGTCCACTCGAAGATTTATCAAAATCTTTTGTTTCGTGTTTATTCATACCACCCACATGAGGAGTAGCAACAAGCTCTCCATCTAAGTCGTAAGACCAAGAATGGTAAGGACATCTTAATATGTTTTTTATATTACATTTCTTTTTTAAAATTTTGTAACCTCTATGACTACAAACATTATGGTAAACTTTAACCTGATTTTTTTTATTTCTTAGTAAAATTAAAGGAATCCCTAGCAAATCGAATGGCTTTGCATCCCCAGGCTTAGGTATTGAGCTTGCGACACCTATAACAACCCATTTATCCTCAAAGAGTTTTTTTCTTTCTATTTTTGTATATTCAACACTATTGTAGCACTCGTTAGGCAATCCATGAGCTTTACTGATAGGTTCATTTACAACATCCAACTTTTCTTTTTTTATAACATCGTAGATATTTGTCTGTCCGTTAAGCTTATTAGTCATGGAAAAATCCTAGCATTTTCATTTAAATAGGCAACAGATTTCAGACGAAACTGCTGGACATCTACAGGGGTCCGCTGATATATCCCGTTGATTATGAATTTTTCTTTAGAAATTACCATAAAGACCGATTTATCAGAATTACCTAAAGTTAAGGATGTTTATATCACTATGCTGCCTGGCAACGATTATAGAGAGGTAGCAAACAAGGCTATGGAGCTTACCAAATCGGGCTTTAATCCAGTTCCTCATTTTCCTGCACGATCAATAAAAAATCAAAGTGAATTAAAAGATTTTGTGAATAGATGTAAGGATGGAGGGGCAAAACAAGCACTAGTAATAGGGGGTAGTGCGCAGCCCATTGGAGATTTTCACTGCTCATTACAGTTATTAGAGACAGGATTATTTGAGGGATGGAAGATAGGAATTGCTGGACATCCGGACGGATCCCCTGATATATCCGACAAAGATTTAGAAAAAGCTATGATCGACAAAAAATCCTATGCAGATTATATAATTACGCAGTGGTGTTTGGATGTTAAACCTATAGCTGCATTTCTTTCTAAACAAACTTTACCAGTTCGTGTAGGAATTACTGGGCCTTTAAAAATAAGTAGCTTACTAAAATTTGCTAATATTGTTGGAGCAAAAAATTCTATAAACTTTCTTAAATCTAACGTAACTAAAGCTTTAGATTTATTAAAACCAAGAGATCCCAACGATATAATAGAACAACTGAAAGATTCAACGGATAATTTTCATATTTATACATTTGGTGGTTTACAAGAAACAAATAAATGGTTAACGGAGAATAATTATGCCTAAAAAGAAAAAGAAAAAAACTAGAAAAGAAAAAATAAATTACGATAAAGTTAGACATGCAACGTCAGTAGATCAATCAGATAGACTCGTTCCTTATAATCTAAGACAAAGCGGATCAACAAAAGTTGAAATGTTAATCTCTACACGCGTTAGAAAATCTCCTTATTGGCATTTATCTATGAAAGCAGGATGTTGGAGAGCTACAGTTTATAACCGTGTTTATCATCCAAGAGGATATGTAAGACCTGAAAAAGGCGGTGCAATGGTTGAATATAATGCCATCAAAAATCACGTTACTATGTGGAATGTTGCTGTTGAAAGACAAATTCGTGTTAAAGGGCCAGACGCCGAAAAATTTACTGATTATGTGATTACAAGAGATGCAACAAAAATTTCAACAATGCGTGGACGTTACGTTATTCTTTGTAACTACAAAGGTGGAGTACTTAACGATCCAGTTTTGATGAGAGTAGCAGAGGATGAATTTTGGTTTAGTTTATCAGATTCTGACATATCCATGTATTTACAGGGAGTTAATGCAGATAAAAAATTCAATGTAGAAATAGATGAGATAGACACTTGCCCAGTGCAAATTCAAGGACCAAAAGCCAAAGCTCTAATGCAGGATTTAATTGGCGATCAAGTGGATATGGGTAAAATGCCGTTTTATGGTTTGGCCGAAGCTCAAGTTGGTGGAAGAAGTTGTATTATTTCACAATCAGGATTTTCTGGGGAAGCAGGCTACGAAATTTATCTTCGTAATGCTACTTTATATGCAGAAGATATGTGGAATGCTGTGCTTAAGGCAGGAAAGAAACATAAGTTAATGGTAATAGCACCCGCTCATCACAGAAGAATTCAAGCTGGAATTTTATCTTGGGGCCAAGATATGGATCACGAACATAATCCATTTCAATGTAATTTGGGTTATCAAGTTTCTTTGTCAGGAAAAAACCAGTGGGACAAACAAGCGGACTATGTCGGAAGAGGTGCTCTGGAAAAAATGAAGGAACAACTTAAAAATGGAGAAAAACCTTACAAACTTCAGCTTGTTGGATTAGAATTAGGGGGCAAACCTATTGAAGAATATGCACCAGATTTTTGGTTAATTTCGAATTCAAATGGTGGTAAGCCCGTGGGTTACATAACTTCACCTTGGTATCACCCTGAAAAAAAACAAAATATTGCAATGGGCTATGTACCCTACGAAGGAAATTTGAATGCAAAAGGTTTTCCAATTGGTAATTTTGGTAAAAAATATAAAGTTCATTTACCCAAAAAGTATTCAGATAAACCAGTTAAAGCATTGGTTGTTCCAATACCATTTACTCAATCGTTTAATGCAAATACACGAGAATCTGAAGTTTTAGCTGTTTTGAATAAATAGCTAGATATTAAAGCTAGCTTTAATACCATCAATAATAAATTGTGTTGCTAGCGCAGCCAGAATAAATGCCATTACTCTTGCGGTGGCATGCAAGATTTGTTGGGGTATATATTTTACAATAAAATTTGCCCCAATCATTAAAATCAAGCTCACAATTAGTGCAGCAACTAAAGCAAGAATGACTGGTATTTGAAACTCAGGAAAATTAGCATAATTACCGATTAATAATATAATTGTTGTTAAGGCTGAGGGACCCGCAATAAAAGGAATTGCTATAGGAAAAACAATAATTTCTTCGAAACTTTTTTCATCTAAAGCTTCTTCAACTCTTTTTTCTCTTCTTATTTTTCTTTTTTCAAACAGTATATCAATTGCTAAAAACATTAGAATCACTCCACCTGCAATTTTTAGTGAATCTAAAGACACATGAATTGCCTCTAACAGGTATCTACCTAGGTAGGCAAATGTGATCATTATAAAAAAGGCTATAATTACACTTTTTAATGCTATTTGATTTTTTTTTTTGATTTTTGCACCTTCCGTTAAACTTAGAAAAAAGGGCAAGTTTCCTATAGTGTCGATGGTGACAAAAAATAATATAAAGGAATTTATGAAAGTTGCAGTCATGCTGGTATTTCATATATCTTCATGGCAATAATGTGGTATAGAGAAAAAATGAATTCGCAATATGTTAATAGAATTATAAGGGCTTGTAAGTTAGATGTCAGTCTTTACGAGGAAGTCGAGGCTGATAAGTCAGCAACACTTCAAGCAGCAAGTGTTGTGGTGCTTTCAAGTATTGCTGCAGGTATTGGTGCCATATCACTTGGAGCGTCAAACTTTCTGATGGCACCATTATTATCTTTAGTTAGCTGGTATATTTGGGCTTATTTAATTTATCTAATTGGTGCAAAACTTTTTCCTGAACCCACAACAAAATCTGATCATGGCGAATTATTAAGAACGATTGGTTTTTCTAGTGCGCCAGGACTAATTAGAGTTTTTGGTTTTACTCCTGAATTAATGAGTATAACTTTTATTGGTGCTGGAATATGGATGCTAGTTGCTATGGTTGTTGCAGTTAGACAAGCACTTGATTATCAAAGCACATGGAGAGCTATAGGAGTAGTTGTCATCGGCTTTCTGGTTCAGGCTATCTTTTTGATCATGGTACTAAGAATATTTGGTCCAAGCTAAACTGGAAAAATAGTTTTTGATAACTTACAAGAATCACAAATTTTATATCCATGCATTATTAAATTTTGAGAAACACTTTCATCTTCCTTTTTACATTCCTCGCAAATATTATCTAATTCTTTTTTCATTATTTGTTTTCAGCTGGTTTTAACTCCCCATCTTCATACTTTGCTGGAGAGTATTTGGTGCTTGGATCAAAATCTCCATAAAACCTTAAAAAACCTAAAACCACTATAAGTAAGATTATGCTAGCAATAGACAGTTTTACAATTGGAATTTTTTTCTTTTCTAGTTTTAACAGCCAAGAATACAAAAAATAAAGTCCGAAAGGACCAAGTATTGCAATTAAAAGTATAATTTTTTTTATCATTTAAATCTAACTTGACGTATCATATTCTAATATTTAGAAATTTAACCTTATTTATTTATGAAATCAAAAGCTAAAGTTGTTGTAATAGGTGGAGGCGCTGTTGGAGTTAGCATGCTTTATCATCTAGCGAAAAAAGGTTGGTCAGATGTTGTTTTGGTTGAGAGAAAAGAATTAACTTCAGGATCAACTTGGCATGCGGCAGGCTTGTTACCTCTTTTTAATATGAGTTACTCTGTTGGTCAGCTACATAAGTATGCAGTTAATTTATATAAAGCTTTAGAGGAAGAAACTGGCAAAAATGTTGGTTTTAGTGTTGTTTCAAATATTCGTTTAGCTCAAACAAAAAATCGTATGGATGAATATCATCAATATGCTGGAGTCGCAAAAACGATTGGAGTAAATATTAAATTTTTAAAACCTGAGCAAGTAAAAGATATTTGGCCGTTGTGTAATATCAAAGGTTTAGTAGGAGCCATACAACATCCGGAAGATGGTTATATTCAGCCTGCGGATGTCACTCAGGCACTTGCCACAGGTGCAAGAAATCGTGGTGCCGAAATTTATCGAAACACTACCGTAACTTCAATTAAACAAAATAAAGATGGTTGGATAATAATTACAGATAAAGGAGACATTATATGTGAACATGTTGTTTCCTGCAGTGGAAATTTTGCCAGACAGACTGGTAAAATGGTGGGATTGGAAATTCCAGTTATTCCAGTTCAACATCAATATATTGTTACTGAACCACATCCAGAAATTCAAAAAAGAAAAAAAGAAGGCAAACCAGAAATGGGAGTTCTTAGAGATAGTGATTATTCATGGTACATGAGAGAAGAAGCGGGTGGATTAATTTTGGGACCGTATGAACGCGGTGCTCCTTGTTGTTATGTAGACGGTCCTTCAAAAGATAGCGAATATGAATTATTTCAAGAAGATTTAGATCGAATAGGTCCACATATCGAGTCTGCAATTAAAAGAGTACCAGCTTTTGGGGAGGTTGGAGTAAAAAAAGTTTATAACGGAGCAATTTGTTATACGCCTGACGGAAATCCTATAGTTGGACCTGCGTGGGGATTAAAAAATTTTTGGATTAACGAAGGGCATAGTTTTGGAATTACTGCCGCAGGAGGAGCCGGATGGCAACTTGCTGAATGGATTATTGATGGTGAGCCTACAGTAGATATGTTGGGTGTTGAACCAAGAAGATACGGTTCTTATGCAACAAAATCTTATTTATTGAAAAAAAATGAAGAGGCCTATGAAAATGTTTTTGTAGTTCATTATCCTGACGAAGAAAGACCAGCCGGCAGACCATTAAGACAAGCACCATGTTATGATCGTTTAAAAAAACTTGGTGCTGTATTTGGTCAAAAATTTGGATGGGAAAGAGCAAATTTCTTTGCAACTGATGGCGCTAAACAGGAAGATGATTGGTCTTTTAGAAGGTCCAAATGGTTTAAATGCATAGAAAAAGAATGCAAAAATGTTCGTGAAAATGTTGGTCTTTTAGACATGACAGCATTTGCTAAGTGCAGAATTAAAGGACCAAATGCGGAAGAATTTTTGAATAAATTAGTAGCTAACAAGCTTCCAAAAAAAATAGGCAGAATTAATCTTTGTCATGCTTTGAATACAAAAGGAGGAGTTCATTCTGAATTTACAATTATGAGAGAATCTGAAAATAGTTTTTATTTAGTTTCAGCTGGAGCCTTTCAAAGACTTGACCATGACTGGATATATAAATGGATGCCAAATGATGGATCAGTTCAATTTGAAAATTTAACAAACAGTATAGGTGTATTAGTAGTTTCAGGGCCAAAAGCTAGGACATTAATACAAAAAATTTCAAAAACAGATTTTTCGAATGATAAATTTAAATGGTTAAGTGCACAAAAAATTGATATTGGTCTAGCTCCTTGTAACGCAATGAGAGTTAACTTTGTTGGTGAGTTAGGATGGGAGTTGCATCATCCTATTGAATATCAAAATCATATATTTGATAAATTGATGGAAGCTGGAAAAGATTTAAATTTAAAACCGTACGGGATTAGAGCTATGAATAGTTTAAGAGTCGAAAAATCTTATAAATTGGTCGGAACCGAACTCTCAATAGAATACTCACCTTATGAGTCTGGACTTGACAGATTTGTTCATCCGAATAAAGGAGATTTTATTGGCCTTGCGGCATTAAACCGTTGGAGAGAAAAAGGCTTTTCCAATAAATTGGTTACCATGGAAGTTCAAGGAGTAACCGATGCAGACGTTTTAGGCAACAACCCAATATATAGTAACGGTTCTGTTGTGGGCAGGGCAACAGGTGGAGATTTTGGTTTTCGTTTAAATAAATCCCTAGCCTTAGGTATGGTTAAACCTGATCTTGCAAATGTTGGACAAGATTTAGAAATTGATATTTTAGGAAAAATACACAAAGTTTCTATCATTGAAGATAGTCCTTACGATCCAGAAAATAAATTGTTAAGAGCTTAAATGAAAATATTGGTCGTTGTTAAAAGAGTTATCGATTACAACGTTCAAATTAGAGTGAAAGAGGATGGAACGGGTGTACATACTGATAATGTTAAAATGGCAACAAATCCACCTGATGATAATGCAGTTGAAGAAGCAGTAAAAATCAAAGAGTCAGGAAAGGCGACAGAAGTTATTGCTGTTACAATTGGAAATGAAAAAGCACAAGAATCAGTACGCAAAGCTTTGGCTGTAGGTGCTGACAGAGGAATTCATATAATAACAGACAGTAATGTGGAACCCCTAGGAGCTGCAAAGATTTTAAAAAAGATTGTAGAAAAAGAAAATCCAGAATTAGTTTTATTGGGCAAGCAAGCAATTGACGACGACACTTCCCAAAGAGGGCAGATGTTAGCTGCGCTGTTAGGTTGGTCACAAGGTACCTTTGCTTCAAACCTTAATATAAAAGATAAAGTACTAGAAGTTACTAGAGAAGTTGACGAAGGGTTAGAAACCTTAGAAATCAATATACCTGCAGTTGTTACTTGTGATTTAAGACTTAATGAACCACGTTATGCGTCCCTACCTAATATTATGAAAGCAAAGAAAAAAGCTATTGAACAAATAATCGTAAAAGATCTTGGAGTGGATATTGCAAATCGAATTCAGCAACTGAAGGTAGAGGAGCCGCCAAAACGAAAGGGTGGTACAAAAGTTAATAGTGTAGCAGAATTAGTAAGTAAGCTCAAAAATGAGGCTAAGGTAATATAATGTCAGTTCTATTAATTGCAGAACACAACAACTCAAATTTAAAAGTGTTTACATTAAATGCAATTAGTGCTGCATCAAAAATAGATGCAGATGTACATGTGCTTGTTGCCGGAAATAAATGCGAAAATGTTGCCAAAGAATTATCGGCAGTGCCTCTTGTAAAAAAAGTTTTATACTCTGACTCACGTGACTATGAACACTATTTAGCAGAGAATTTATCTCCACTTATTGTAAAATTATCAGAGAGATATACCCATATCATTAGTTCAGCAAATACATTTGGAAAAAATTTTATGCCAAGAGTAGCTGCTTTATTAGATATTTCTCAAGTGAGTGATATTATTAAAATTAATAGTCCAGATACTTTTGTTCGTCCAATTTATGCTGGCAATGCCTTTGCTACTGTCAAAAGTAATGATATAAAAAAATGTATTACAATAAGGCCGACATCTTTTGATCCAGCGCCAACCTCTGGAGGATCTGCACCAATTGAGAAAGTTGATGCAGTAGATGTCCCAAATATTTCAAAATTTATTAAAAGAGAAGAAACTAAATCTGAAAGGCCAGAGCTTGGAACAGCCAGAGTTGTTATTTCCGGTGGGAGAGGCATGCAAAGCGGTGAAAATTTTAAACTAATAAATGCTATTGCAGATAAATTAAATGCAGCTGTTGGAGCATCGCGTGCCGCTGTTGATGCTGGGTATATAAGTAACGATCATCAAGTTGGACAAACTGGAAAAGTAGTTGTTCCAGACTTATATATTGCCGTAGGTATTTCAGGAGCAATTCAACATTTAGCTGGAATGAAAGAAAGCAAAGTTATTGTAGCAATTAATAAAGATGGTGAAGCACCGATTTTTAGTATTGCTGATTATGGTTTAGAAGCGGATTTATTCGAAGCGCTACCAAAATTCTTAGAAGAGCTAAATAAACTCAATACTATTCAAAAATAAAAAGTTTGATATAGTCATGTACATGCCCAGAGAATCAATGGAATATGATGTTGTTATTGTAGGAGCTGGACCATCCGGCTTGTCTACAGCTATCAAACTTAAGCAATTAGACTCTAATATAAATGTTTGCATTTTGGAGAAAGGAGCCGAAGTTGGAGCTCATATTTTAAGTGGAAATGTTTTTGAAACCAAAGCTCTAGATGAATTATTACCCAAATGGAAGGAAGAAGGAGCTCCTATAAAAACAAAAGTTTCAAAGGAAAAATTTTTATTTTTGGGCAAAAAAAAGTCTATGAGTTGGCCAACATGGCTTTTGCCTTCGGTTCAAAAAAACCACAAAAATTACATTATTAGTCTTGCAAATCTATGTCGTTGGTTAGCTGAAAAAGCAGAAAAACTTGGTGTGGAAATATTTCCCGGCTTTCCTGCCAGTGAAATTTTGTACAAGGGTGATGGATCTGTTAAAGGAGTGACCACTCTAGATATGGGATTAGATAAAGATGGAAACAAAAAAGATGGATACGAACAAGGAATGGAATTGCACGGAAAGGTTACTGTTTTTGCAGAAGGTTGTAGAGGCCATTTAGGCAAGCAATTAATTAAAAAATATAACCTAGATGAAGGAAAAAGCCCTCAACAATACGGCATTGGTTTTAAAGAAATATGGGAGGTAAGTGATAAACAACACCAAGAAGGTTTAGTTATGCATACCGCTGGATGGCCATTAGATAATAAAACATACGGTGGGAGCTTTGTATATCATGCAGAAAAAAAGCAAATTTATATTGGTTATGTAATTGGTCTTGATTATCAAAACCCGCATTTGTCACCGTTTGATGAATTTCAAAAATTTAAAACACATAATGTTATTAGAGGAATGTTAGATGGGGGAAAAAGAATTGCTTTTGGTGCAAGAGCTTTAATTGAAGGAGGTATTCAAAGTTTACCAAAAATGTATATGCCTGGAGGCTTATTAATAGGTTGTAATGCGGGCACACTAAACATGCCAAAAATCAAAGGATCTCATACTGCAATGAAAAGTGGAATTATTGCTGCCGAAACAATAATTGAAAATATTAAAAATAAAACCGATTTATCTATTTACGAAAGTAAATTTAAAAGTAGTTGGGCTTATAAAGAGCTACATAAAGCAAGGAATGTTAAACCGAGTTTTAGCTGGGGTTTAATTATGGGAATTCTTTTTACTGGACTAGATCAAATTTTGTTTAGAGGTATATTACCATTTACATTAAAACATAAACATGCAGACCACGAAACTTTACGACCAGCAAGCAAAATGCCAAAAATTGAGTATCCAAAACCAGATGGAAAAATTAGTTTTGATAAAACAAGCTCAGTTTATTTGACTGGAACTAACCATACAGAAAATCAACCTGTACATCTTCAATTGAAAGATGCGTCTTTGCCTATCAATTATACCTTAGAAGAATACGATGAACCTGCGCAAAGATATTGCCCAGTTGGAGTGTACGAAGTTCAAAAAGACATAGACGAGAAAAATCCAAAGTTTGTTATTAATTCACAAAATTGTATACATTGTAAAACTTGCGATATTAAGGAACCTTCACAAAATATTACTTGGGTTGTTCCAGAGGGGGGCGGCGGTCCAAAATATGGCAATATGTAAAAAAAAAATTTTAAATATTATTTTAAGTTTATTTTCAATATTAATATTTACGAATTTTAGCTATGGTAGCCAAACCTTTAAGCAATTAGAAAATAAAAAAGTATCTTATTTAGATTTTTTTTTACTAAAATTTGAAAATACAATAACAAAAAGAGCTCAAATTCTTAGAAGGCAAGCGTTTGCTACAAGAGTTCAATACTCAAACATAGGTATCCAAGTTAATTTTGATGAAAAGAAGGAAGAAATTTTTATCAATATCTATGCAATTATGGATAAATATAGATACTCAAAGAGAAGATACGAACAAAAATTATCTGATTGTAATCAAGTTAGAAATTTAATTTTTTACCAAAAACATGGATATAAATTTTTTACTCAAAAAAGGGACCCTGCTCTTTCGCAGGGGATAATGGAAGATATTTTTAAGGAAGTTTTTTTTAATAATATTAGTTTTAATGAAAAAGAAATAAATTTCTTATTAGACAAAATGTTTGTGAACGTAACAATTTTACATCCTATTAAAAAAAGAGAATTATCTTGCTACGGAAAAGCAAATGATTATGAATTGAAATGAACAAGTCAAGAAAGATCTATGGCGTATGGTTTAAGTTTTTCTAGCGTTATAATTTCAAGAGTTTTATAATTTGTTTTTTTTAAGAAAATTTTGCAGGCGGTTCCCCTATCTATAGATTGAGCATAAGTAGCGGCGCAAATACACCAACAGTCTCCATCTCTTAATCCAGGAAAACCAAATTCTGTATGTGGCGTTATTAAATCGTTTCCAACTTTTTTTGCCCAAACTAAAAATTTTGTAGTTACCTTGGCGCAAACTGTATGGACGCCATAATCAACTTCATTCGTATTGCAACAGCCATCTCTAAACCAGCCTGTTAAAGGATCATTAGAACAAGGTTCAAGTTTTTCACCCAAAACATTTTTTTGAAATTCTTCTTCAGCCATTATAATTTTGTTGGATTGTTTTTATCTTTATAGACTTTTTTTGGATCAAAAATTTTTTTCTTTTCTTTAAATTCCATTTCCAATTCTTTTTCATTTTTAATTTTTCCCAAAGGTATTGATCGATAAAAACAAGAGCGATAACCTACATGGCAACTAGCTCCACTTCCAATATCAACCGACAACCAAACTGAGTCTTGATCATCATCTATTCTAATTTCTTTCACTATTTGCACAAAGCCACTTACTTGACCCTTGTGCCATATTTTTTTTCGCGAACGACTCCAGTAGTGAGCTTCTTTCGTTTCAATTGTTCTTTTTAATGCTTCATCATTCATATAGCTGTGCATCAATATGTCTCCAGTTTGAAAATCAGTGGTAATAACGGGAATTAGGCCATTTTCATCAAATTTTGGTGATAAATACTTGCCTTCCTCAACTTCTCTAATATTATCTCTTTTTTTGAACATAAATTGCATTATATAGATATTTAAAATAATAACGATGCTATTCATATGAAATTAGTTAGAGACACAGAAAAATTACAAGAAAAAAATAAGAAAATTTCAGATCAAAAGGCTGAGGAAGCAATACGAATAATAATTCAGTGGATAGGGGAAGACCCAGAACGTGAAGGGTTAAAATCTACACCCAAAAGAGTGATAAGAGCTTTTAAAGAATATTTTCAAGGATACAAAGAGGATCCCGCAAACTATTTAAAGAAGACTTTCACAGAAGTAGAAGGTTATGATGACATGGTTATTGAAAAAAATATTAGTATTAGAAGTCATTGTGAACACCATATGGCTCCAATTATAGGTGTTGCTCACGTTGCTTATCTTCCATTGAAGAAAGTAGTGGGTTTAAGTAAATTAGCACGAGTTGTTGAGGCTTTTTCGAAAAGGTTACAAACACAAGAACGTCTAACAATGCAAATTGCAAAAATAATAATGCACGTTTTACAACCAAGAGGTGTTGCGGTAACTATAGACGCTGCGCACCAATGTATGACGAGTAGAGGTGTTAAAAAAGAAAAAACAACAACTGTAACTAATTACTTCCTTGGAGCGTTTAAGGAGGATTTGAGTTTTCAAAATCGATACTTGAGATCTATTAATAAAGATTAGCATTTATTAATAATTAGTCTGAAATTTTTTAATGAGCGATAAGTTTAAAGCAATAGTATTGAATCAATCTGGTGATAAATTTTCTCGAGAGGTAAAAAATTTAGATACAAGTTTTTTTAAATCTGGAGATGTACTTGTTAAAGTAGATTATTCAGGTCTAAATTATAAAGATGCACTAATTTTAAGAAATGGTGCTAAATTAGTAAAAGAATATCCTCATATACCTGGTGTAGATTTTTCTGGACAAGTTAAGGAAAGCGATAGCCCAGATTTTAAACCTGGTGATGATGTTGTTGTAAATGGTAGTAAGGTTGGTGAATTATATCCAGGAGGATATTCTCAATTAGTAAAAGTAAAAAGTGAACTACTGATTAAAAAACCTAAATCAATTTCAAATAAAAACGCTATGATTCTTGGAACTGCCGGATTTACCTCTTTGCTTTGTGCTTTTGCCATAAAAGCCAGAGAAGAATTATTATTAGGAGAAAAAGTTAAAGATGTTTTGGTGACTGGAGCAACAGGTGGAGTGGGAAGTATTGCAATTATGGTTCTTTCTAAATTTGGGTATAAAGTATCAGCAGTAACAGGCAAAAAAGATAAATCAAACTATTTAAAAGAACTTGGTGCATCAAATATTATTGATAGAAAAGATTTTGAGGGAGAACCTAGAGTTTTAGGAAAGAGTTTATGGGATGGAGTAGTAGATACCGTAGGTGGAACAATATTGTCTAATGCTATTTCGCAAACAAGACATAGTGGAATTGTAGCAGCATGCGGCAATGCAGCAAATATAAAGCTTAATACAACGGTCATGCCTTTTATAATCCGAGGAGTAAAATTATGGGGTATAGATTCTGTAATGTTGAGCAAAAAAAGAAGAGAATTCATTTGGTCTCAGGTTCCAAATTTTATCGATTTTAAACTTTTAGAAAAAAATATAAAAATAGTTAACCTAGAAGGATTATTAAACATTTTTCCTGATATGCTAAATGGTAAAACTTTTGGAAGAATTTTAGTAGATTTAAGCAAATAAAATGGACTGGGACAAACTTAAAATATTTCATGCCGTTGCAGAGTCTGGAAATTTTACCAAAGCAACCTACGTACTCAATTTAAGTCAGTCAGCAATTAGTAGACAGATTCAGTCTTTAGAACAAGAATTAAAAACTCAATTATTCGAAAGGCATGCTAGAGGTTTATCTTTAACTGAAAACGGAGAATATCTTTTTAAAACTGCACATGAAGTTATTTCAAAACTTAAAGATGTTGAATCAACTTTAATAGATAAAAAAAACAAACCTAGTGGGAAATTAACTGTTACCACGGTTGTTAGCTTTGGTACTACTTGGTTAACACCTCGAATTCAAGAATTTATGAAACTAAATCCTGAAATTGAAATTGAGTTGATTTTTGATGACAAGGAACTCGATCTTAGCACACGTCAAGCTGATATTGCTATTTGGATGAGACGTCCCAAACAATTAAATCATATACAAAAAAAACTAATTGACATTAATTACCATATTTATGGATCAGCAAAATATTTAGAACAACATGGACATCCTAAAAATTTATCTGAATTAAATAAATATAGGTTTATTTCTTATGGTAGAGGAACACCTTCTCCAGTTTTTAACCCAGATTGGGCATTAAAAATAGGAGTTAAAGATGATAAAAAAAGAAAACCAGTAATGAAAGTGAACAGTGTTTATGGTTTACTCCTTGCAGTACAAAGCGGGGTAGGTTTAGCTGCGCTTCCTGATTATATAACTGTATCAGTGCCAAATATTATAAGAGTTTTACCTAAAATTGAAGGACCCAAAACGGAGGCTCATTTCGTCTACCCCCAATCTCTCAAGAACGTTGCGAGGGTAATAGCATTTAGGAATTTTTTATATAGCAAAATAAGAAAGTGGGAGTTTTAACGATTATTTGTAAGTTTCGGTTTTAATTTTTAAGTGTGCGCCTTCCTGAATAGATAAGGTTTTTTGATTTAGCACACCTTCAACATTTGCTGTCTTTTTTATAGATATTTGATCAGAGTTTACATTTCCTTTAAGTTTTCCACCTAATGAGGCAAATTTTGATTTAAGATTTCCAATAATATTTGATTTTGAATGAGTAATAATATCCTCGGCTTTAATATCTCCAGTTACTTTTGCATCTATTATAATTTTATCTTTCTCAACTACCTCTCCCTCTATTGAGACGTCTGATAAAAGTATCGATGTTTTTTCTTCAGCCATATAATTCCTATACAACTAAGCATATACATAGATAGATGAGGCTCCAACACACTTTTTAGTTGTATTACATGTGGCATGTTGCTATTGATAATCATTCTCATTGACAACAATAACTAGAATTCTTATAAACTAGCTCAATTATGGAAAATTCTTTAACACCTTTTTTAAGCTCATTTTTTATTCTTCTTAGAGAAGGATTTGAGGCAATGCTTATTGCTGTTCTAGTCTTTATGTATTTGGATAAAGTTAAAGCTAGAAATAAACGTCCGGCAGTATTTTGGGGTATAACAGCAGGTATTGTTGCTTCTATGTTTGTAGCTTTAGGTTTTAAAAAAATAGCTGGCATAACTCATGCACACGAAGAACTTTTTGAGGGTGGGGTAATGTTAGTTGCCGCAGGAATGTTAACTTACGTTGCTTTCTTCTGTCACCATGCAAAACAACATGTTGAAGGTAAAGTTGATAAAGCAATAGCAACAGGGAATTCTTTCATACTATCCTTTACAGTTTTTTTAGCAATTTTGAGAGAAGGTTTTGAAATAGTACTATTTTATGTAGCCTTAGTAGGTTCTGGAATTTACAACACAATCCCAGTTTTTGTTGGAGCTACAGCAGGAACGTTAGCTCTTATTGGAGTTTACTTTGGATTAAATAAAATTACCAAAATTATTCCCGTAGGGTTGTTTTTTAGAGCATCAAGTATTTTACTTTTCGCATTAGCTATTTATTTTGCTTATGAAGGAATACATGAGCTGCATGAAGGCCTAGAAGAATTAGCTTCAATTGCACCAAATATATTGATATCATAATTTAGTTCTAAGAAGGGGTGTCTTAACAGACTGAGATCAGACTCTAAGAACCTGACTGGTAATTCAGTGAGGGAATAAAATGGAAAATCAAACATACTTTTTAAGTCAAAATTTAGCTCTATTATTGATTATTGCAGTTAGCTTAATTTTTGCATTAATTGGGATACTATATTCAAAAAAACATCGAGGTTTATCAAATTATCTGACAGCAGGTAGGAACGTCGGAACAATGTCCTTAACAACTAGTTTAGTCGCATCAGCGTTGGGAGCTTGGATATTATTTGGACCCGCTTCAGCGGCTACGTGGGGAGGAATAGGCGCTGTTATTGGCTATTCGCTGGGAACCGCTTTTCCGATGATAGCACTTATTTTTTTTGGGACAAAAATAAGAAAACTTTTTCCTACTGGTATTACACTTACCGAGTTTATTCATTATAAGTTTGGAAAAAATCTATTCAAACTAATTTTAATATTATCTATTTTTTATATGTTTATTTTTTTGTGCGCTGAGATGACGGCAGTTTCCATGCTAATAAATTATATTTCAGGTACCCCATTATGGCTAACAGCAACATTAGTTATTGTTACTACACTAATTTATACTTTGTATGGTGGTTTAAGAGCATCCATTTTAACAGACAATCTGCAATTTTTTATAGTGATAATCTTATTATTTGTTTCTCTTTATTATTTATTTTTTCTAAATTCTGTTAATTTTTCTTTTGAAACAGTTCAAACTAACGCAAGACATTTGTTAAGCATTAAATATATTCCTAACTATACAGCAGGATTAACTTTTTTCATTGCTGTAGCAGCTACCAATCTTTTTCATCAAGGAAATTGGCAAAGGGTTTTTGCCGCAAAAAATAATGAAGTATTAAAAAAAAGCCTTTTGTTTTCATTTATAATTATTATTCCAATAGTTTTTCTTGTGGGGGTAAGTGGAATTATTGCTATATCAATAGATACAAAAATAAATCCAGATTTAGCTTTTTTCTCTATTCTTTTAAAAGAGAAAAAAGAGTTTTTGTCTGTGCTAATTATTGTTTTAGCTGTTTCATTAACCGTTAGTACTGTAGATACTTTAGTAAATGCTATTTCGAGTTTGGTTATCGTTGATGCAAAAAGAATTTTCCAAGGTCTTGATAGTAAAAATTTTTTAGGTGTATCAAAAATTTTAATTACTTTTTTATCATTAATTTCTCTTATTATAGCTTCAAAAGGGTACAGTATTTTATACCTATTTTTATTAGCTGACCTTTTGTGTTGTGCTGCCGTATTTACTGTTTTTTATGGCTTTTATCAGAGAAAATTTGTGGAAAAAAATGCAATGATATCGATATTATTAGGCTTGTTTTTAGGTTTATTGCTATTTCCAAGTACTGACTTTTCGCGGAGTATTTTGGTAGGGATATTGTTGCCATTTGATTTATTTCCTCAAATTGTATCAAGTTCATTATTATTCTGGTCTTTTTTACTAGCAACAGTTGGGCCAGCAATTGCTATAATAAGCTATGATTCCTTTAAAAGATGATAATCCGACGTCCAGTAAACCAATTGTAACCTATTTTTTAATTGGTCTGTGTGTTTTAGTTTTTTTAATACAACTGGGATCACAATCATACAAAACTGGACAACTATTTTATTCCTACGGACTAATTCCTTCGGTTTTAATGGGACACAAACAATTGCCTATGGATCTTTATGTTGTACCTGCATTTGTAACTATTTTTTCTTCTATGTTTATGCATGGTGGATTCATGCACATAATTGGAAATATGCTTTATATGTGGATTTTTGCCGATAATATAGAAGATGATTTAGGATCAACAAAATTTATTATTTTTTATCTTCTTTCTGGAATCGGAGCAGCAATGACTCAAGTCTTAATGGATACTCATTCACAAGTACCAATGGTGGGTGCCAGTGGTGCTATAGGTGGAGTATTAGGGGCTTATCTAATCAATCACCCAAAAGCTAGAGTTCTTGTTCTAATTCCATTTGGTTTTTTTAGCCAATTAATCAAAATAAGAGCTCTGTATGTTTTGGGTTTTTGGTTTATTCTGCAATTTATTTCACAAGGTGGAGGGGTAGCCTATGCCGCCCATATTGGTGGTTTTGTTACAGGGATGATTTTGATATTGTTCTTTAATAAAAAAACAAAAAGAAAAAGCAAAATTGTAAAAGGACCTTGGAGTTAATGAATTATATAATACCATTTCTTATTTTAATCACCGTTGTTGTATTTATTCATGAGTATGGACATTATTATTTTGCTAAAAAATATGGAGTAGGTGTAATAGATTTTTCCATAGGTTTTGGAAGAGAAATATTTGGATGGAATGATCAGTCGGGGACTCGTTGGAAAATTTGTTGGATTCCTTTAGGAGGTTATGTAAAATTTTTTGGTGATAGAAATGTTTTTAGCGAATCGGAACAGCAAGAAGTAATTAATAAATACACTAACGAAGATAGAAAAAAATTATTTATATTAAAACCCTTATATCAAAGGTCCATAATTGTTGCTGCTGGACCGCTAGCTAATTTTGTTTTAGCAGTATTAATTTTCACAATAATAAACATGGTAGCTGGAAAAGATATGACACCAGCGATAATAAATGAAGTTCTGGATGATAGTCCAGCTTTTGTTGCTGGTATGAAAAAGAATGATAAAATAATATCTATTGATAATAAGAAAGTTGAAAGCATTTTAGAAGTTTCTACTTTTATAAATATCTCAACATCGGAAACAATTGAATTTATAATACTTAGAAGTGGCCAAGAGATTTTCTTAGCGGTTAAACCAAATTTAGTAGATGGTAAAGATTCCTTAGGAAATTCAGTAAAAAAAAGAATGATAGGTATAAAGCTTTCTCCCTTAAATAATGAGTTTCAAAAGCAACCTCTTGGACCTAGTAAAGCATTATATTATTCGGTTAAAGAAGTTTGGTTTGTTTCTGTTACAACACTAAATTATTTAGGAAAAATGATTACAGGAGCTGTGGATACTTCTCAATTAGGTGGGCCAATAAAAATAGCAAAAATCACAGGTCAAGTTGCTGAATATGGTATTATTCCTTTTTTTAGCATAATGGCTTATATTTCGATAAGTTTGGGTATTATAAATTTGTTTCCGATTCCGATGCTGGATGGAGGTCACTTAATGTTTTATTTCATTGAGAAAATTTTAGGTAGACCTTTAAGTCAAAAAACCCAAGAAGGTTTTTTTCGAATCGGTTTGTTTGTGTTGTTTTCTCTGATGTTTTTTGTGACTTTTAATGATTTAAAAGACTTGGGCTTGTTTTAAATAGAGAACATAAAAAATATTGAATTGTTAAAAAACCTAATAAAATCGTCATTTTTTAGCATATAAACTATATATTGTGTTGATATCTTTTATAGTTACTAAAAAAAATGTTGATTTTACTTGTATTTGTGAGAAGAGTAAAAAAAAGCACAAAAAGGGGCTAAAATGAACAAAAAACAACTAGTTGGAAAAATATCATCCTCGATGAATCTTAGCAAAGCTGATGCAGAGCGTACTTTTGATGGGATTACTGAGATTATTTTAAACTGCTTAAAAAGTGATGAGCAGGTTAAAATTGCCGGTTTTGGCACTTATAAGGTAGCTAAAAGAAAAGCTAGAGTAGGCCGAAATCCAAGAACTGGTGAGCAGATTCAAATTGCAGCTTCTCAAAAAGTTAAGTTCTTGCCAGCGAAAGCGCTTAAGGAGATGTTTAATAAGTAATTTTTAGAAACAGCCTTTATTTTATTCAGAATAAGGGCTGTTTTCTCGTACAAAGAAACTTTAATAGTTTCTATTTTCTTCCCATATCTGTTTCCAGTCCATGTTAGGCGAAAGACCAAAAACTGAGTTTACGTTAGTGCAATGAAGAGCCAAAGACGGAATTGGTGATAAGCAAAATTCAGATTTATAAATATCGTGAAGAGGTTGCTCAAATGGATAATGTTCAAATTGACACATAGATATAAGTTTGTTCCAGTATTTCTGTAGTAAGATTTTGCTTGTCAAAAATGTACATAAGGTTTCATCAATTTTTCTCCAGTGTTTATTTGTTCCCAAAAAAATATTAGTAGATTCAACTTTTGTATATAAATAAGGATAGTCAGTGGGACAAAGAATTAATTCTCTATTTAGTTGCGATGATATACGCTCATAGGTAAAAATCATTTCATGAATAGCATCTTGTTGATGTAAATAATCATCCTCAACAAAGTAAATTAAATCGTTACATTGATTTTTAGCAATTAGCAAAGATTTATGAATATTGGACATATTTGATATTTGATTTTCAGTCACCTTTTCATTTTTGGCATTAATATTTTTAATATTATTTGCAAATTCTTTAATATTTAAATTAATAATAGAATTTTTAAAATTTGATTTATTTAATTGTCTTTTAATTTGTATGAGGTCTTCTTTTTTTGAATTGTGATCAATTACAACAATATTAAGTTCAATTTTAGGAAAAGATATTTTTGCATGATTTAATGATTTAATTATAGAATTTAAGGATCGAAAAGTGTATTCAGATTTATTTTGGTCAAATAACCTTTTTTTATTTTGAGTTAACATATTAACATTAGTGCATGATCTAAAAATTACTGTTAAGGCATTAACTTTTCTTAAAATTTTGGTTTCTCCCAAAGGAAGAGTAATTGATTTTTCTCCCTGAATATTTAAATTTTCACCAAGAGCTTTTTTTTGAGTAGGGACGTAAAAATTACTTTGATCTATTATTTCATAACCACAAATTCTACAAATTTTTATGAATAGTTTCTTAAAAAAATTTGTTTTTACAGAGCTATTTTGTTCTTTCATAAGTTTTGGTTAATCATGAAAACCCAGCCTTTTGGCATAAAAGACTCTTATTATCCAATATAAAACGAGTCCTAACGGTCCTGCAAAATAAACTAAAATTAATGGAACAGATACTAAGCCACGCGACATATTGTATTTAACTCCATCTCTAGAAATCCAAGATCCTAAGAAAAGATTTAAAGTTAAAAAATGTAGCCAAAAAACAAGCAAAAAACTCTCTGTGGCAAATATAGTATATAAATGATCTAAACTTAAATATACTTTGATTATTTCAGATATAGGTTCGCCCAATAAAATAGCTTGATAGATTATGTAAACATAAATTGTAGCTAAAATTAGAGGCACAATTATTGAATTAACAAAAAATTGGGTAAACTTTGAATTGGGAATAATTATTAGCATAAGCCAAAATGGCAAAATACCAAAATTGCTCCACAGGTATATATTTTCAAATGTTAAATAATCTTGAAATTGAATTAGCATAAAGATTTAAATCTATAATATAGTATATAAAAATCATGAATCCTATAAAAAATAAGAAAGATCTAGAGACCACAATTGATGAAATCAGAAATTTTGCCTATTCATATTTGGATAAATACAGTCCTTCAAAACAGCAATTAAGAACTTATTTGTTTAAAAAACTTGTTAAAAAAAATCAAAAAATATCTAGTAAAAGGGAAATTTTTAATTTAGTTGATACAGTTATTTCTTTATTGATGGATCAAAAACTTTTGAGTGACAAGTATTATTCGGATGCAAAATCTAAAGCATTTTTAAAAAGGGGTTATTCGCTAAATAAAATTAGATATAACTTAATTAGAAAAGGAATAGACCAAAAATATATCAAAGCTAGCATTTCAAAAATTAAAGAAAACGAATCGGAGCCTGATTTTTTTTCAGCAATTAAAACATGTAAAAAGAGAAGAATTGGCCCGCATAGAGAAGAAAATAACAGAGCTTTGTTTTATAAAAAAGATATTTCAATTCTCGCTAGATCTGGTTTTAGTTACGAAATATCAAAAAAAGTTTTATCTATACCAAAAGAAGAATTTAAAAAATTTTGTAAGATGATTTGAGTTGTTGCTATTTCTTTTTATTATTCTTTGATAAATAATAATCTAATCTCTTTTTTAGCATTTTTTTTATATAAAGAAAAAATAAAACACCAAATATAGCAACCGGAATTACTATAATAAATACCGTTTTTAACATCCTCGATAAAATTAGATTTAATTTTCTGGCTACTTCCTACCTAGTAGTGTTTGATTGGTACAATTATTATTGTTGAAGTTTTGTTAGTAGGTAAATATGTTTGTTGTAGGATATCCTTGTTAAGTACATCAACTGCATGCTCAGAAATTGTTTTTCCAGTGCTTTTTTTCACCATATAACTAGCTCCGGTAGTTACGCCAGACTGTATTAATGATGCTGTACTAAAACCCGATGCTGCTGGACCTATAAAAGCCATAGGCACCATAAAACATCCAGATACAGATACACTTAGTATCACTATTAAAAGCAATCTTTTAATCATCGAATCCCCTTAAATATAAATGTTAGTCTATATACTTTTAATTATTAATTAAAGAAATAATAGATGGGTAGAAAGCGTATAAAACAACTTGAAGTAGAAATTTATTTTTCCAGATTGTGTGATCTTTTGGCAATAATTGGTAAATTTTTGTAACGATCTTTACCATATAAAAAGCTTTTTTCGTCATGCGTTGTGATGAATCCTCCAGCATGTTCTAAAACAGCATGTCCCGCTGCTATATCCCATTCAAAAGCTCTAGCTTGTGCGGCATAAATATCCGCTTCTCCTGATGCTAAAATACAAAATTTGAGAGAACTAGACATTTTGATTGTTCGTGAAACTTTACACTTTTTATAAATATCTAAAACTTCAATTGGTGTTGTTCCTGAATTTTCTAGTCCTATAATTTCGTCTTTATTTACTTTTTTGCAATTTAAAACTATTTTCTTTCCATTGTTAATTTCAAATGCCAAATCTTTACCATAGGAAAAAAATAACCTTTTTTTTGCCGGGGCATAAACGATACCAATAGCAGTTTTTAAATCAATTATTAGGGCTGCATTTAAAGTATATTCATCTCTTTTATTTATATAATCTTTGGTTCCATCTATTGGATCGATTAGCCAAAAAGTTTTATCTTCTTTTTTAATCTTAATATTCAAATCAACTGTTTCTTCAGAAATGATAGGAATATTTGGAGTAAAACTTTTTATTTTATTTTTTAAAAGCTCATCTACTGCTATATCTCCATCAGTAACCGGTGATTTATCAGCTTTAATCGTAACTTTTACTCCCCGCTGACAGATTTTTTTTGCAATTTTTCCCGCCTCTAAGAAAGTGTCTATAAGACCTTCAGCAGTACTTTTTAAATCTAAATCATTCAATTTTATTAATTCTTTCTAAAATAATTTCTTTACCATTTATAACCTTCTTTCCAACATTTTCAAAATTTACCGTTACTTTGTTTTTAATTACTGATTGAATTTGACCGGTTCCCCAATCTCTATTTTTTGGGTTAATTACAAAATCTCCAGGCTCATAATTTAAAAACATTTGTGGAAAAATATCATTTTATATTATAAAACAAATACATTATTTTATGGATATTTCAGCAAAAAGAACAAATTCTCTGGGTATTTTGAAGCAAACAAAAGATACAAAAGTAGTAGTAGCTATGTCTGGCGGCGTAGATTCATCTACAGTAGCAGGCCTAATAAAAAAAGAGGGTTATAATGTAGTTGGAATTACTCTTAAACTTTATGACGACGCTAAACCTTCGAAAGAGAGTAGACAATGTTGTGCGGGTCAAGACATTTTGGATGCAAAAAGAGTATCACAACAATTAAATATTGATCATAAAATTTTGTACTATCAAAAAAAATTTAGAAAAGATGTTATAGACTCATTTATTGATAGTTATGTAGCTGGAGAAACACCCATACCATGTGTAAAATGTAACCAAACTGTAAAATTTAGAGATCTATATGCTTATGCCCAAGAATTAAATGCAGATGCTTTAGTTACTGGTCATTATGTCAATAGAATTCAAAACAATGGAAATGCAGAGATGTACAGAGCAGTTGATCTAACAAGAGATCAAAGTTATTTCCTTTTTACCACGACTCAAGAACAGCTTAATTTTTTAAGATTTCCCTTAGGAGGTATGAAAAAAAAAGAAACACGTAAAATTGCTTCAGAACTTAATTTAAATGTTGCTGATAAGCCGGATAGTCAAGATATATGTTTTGTACCCAACGGAAATTATGCTTCAGTGATTCAAAAATATAGATCAGAGTCTTTTAAAGAAGGAGATATTTTGAATACAAGAGGTAATGTTATTGGAAAACATAACGGGATAATTAATTTTACAATTGGTCAACGTAAAGGCATCGGTATTTCTCATCAAGAGCCATTGTATGTTGTTGATATTATTGCAAAAGAAAATATAGTTATTGTAGGAAATAGAGAAGCCCTATCTATTAAAAAAATTTATTTAAAAGACATAAATCTTTTAAGTGATATTGAAAATTATAAGGACAGTTTATTTATTAAAGTCAGATCAACAGGGAGATTAATTAAAGCTAAGGTGATTATGAACAAAACCAAAGCAGAAGTAAATTTAGAAGAAGATGAAATCGGTATATCGCCTGGGCAGGCTTGTGTATTTTATTCAATAAATAAATTTGGGGATAAAGTTTTAGGAGGAGGATGGATTACTAGAACAGTCAACAAATATTTATCCACATAATTAATCTGATCTGAATAAAAAAAAACAACTAATTAGTGATTTAAAATTTTTACTTAATATGATCTACTGTACTTGACTTAAGGGGCAACTCTTAACTGGCCAGGTAAGGAAAAACCGAGAGGTTCAAGCTTATCGGGCAGAAATCGGGGAGCAGTAGTACTAAACAGTTCTCGCGGCAGTGACGAAGGTAGTACTTCAACAGCGTCACAAAATTAAAGGTTCGGTCACGAAAGTGACTGAATCT
>JGI24919J38490_100054_pt1 | contig 34866 bp, 44 predicted proteins | sample LinPFosmplate7_FD_38490 | JGI IMG/M metagenome (IMG submission 38490) | reverse complement strand
TGCAGGTCGACTCTAGAGGATCCCACCAATTTCAAAAAAATTCAAGATCTTCATAGAAAGCCAGAACTAATTCATATATTAAAAACTGGATTTGATCTGGAAAGTGATATAACTAAGATTGAGTCAGAGGCTACCAAATTACACAAATCTATAAACTATTTACTTTCATTACCTCACGAATGATTTTTGGTATGTCTATCAAAATTCATAGAAAACTAGTATAACGCTGTGATTTTTTTGATAAAGTTTTAAAACCATGTACATGATCCATTTTGCATGACCGATCAAGCATGTGGCTGTGAAGCCGCGACTGGTGATGACACTTACAAATGTGATTGTGAAATGCAAGGAACCTGTATTTGCAGTGCCGATTGTACCTGTGGATGTAGCGTCTGCAAAGAAGCTGTATCAGGACTACAATAAATTTCACAGTTTTTTCTTTTTATTAGTAATAGTCTAAAGTTTTTTTATTTGAAAAATTATTCCTCTTCTTCCTCAAATCCCCATGATTTGACTAACTCTTTCTGAAATACGTCAGCCTGTTTTTCATTTAACCTATCTCCACAGTTTTTATGCGTTGGAACAACAATCATTCCATCAAGCTTAAACTCAACTTCGTAAAAGTGTATTTTTGGGCATTCACACATATCTAATAAATCGAACACTATCCTCTATATTTGCTTATTTGGAACATTTAACTAACTTTGACGGGTATTAACATTGTATGCGTAATACAATTTTCATAGTTTTATTTTCAGTTATTCTTGTTAGTGGTAGTGTTGTTCCAGCAACATTTGCGGATCATGTTTCTGCTGGTTCTGGCATTGGTGCAGGTCTTGGCGGTGTTAACCATCCTGGAGCTTGGTATCCTGGTGAAAATCTCAAGATAGGTGATTACTTCAAGTACAAAGTATGTCATGCTGAATACAAGGACTGTACAGATTTTTGGTTTTCAATGTGGCTAGAAAAGGAAGTGTTTGATGGTCCTGAAGATGTGCTTCGTTTTCAAGTTCTAGTTGAAGATGGAAACAAGGTACTAAAAGGCCATATGGATGTTGGTAAGGTTGCTCCAGAGCCTATAGGTGGTACTGTCAGTGATAATATTTTGAAATATACATCTGTATACAAAAATTCAATATCGTGGCTTTCTTCCTTTGCTACTGCAGAAATTGATCAGCCTGGCAAAGGACCAAAGGCATTCTCCAAGGTATCATGGGGCAAGATTGCAAACATCGGTGGCGAGCAAGTATCGCCTATAGGAATGGAAACTATAACCGTTCCAGCAGGTGAATATGATACAATTCTTGTTGGTTGGAAGGCAGGTGGCGTAACTAGTCACATCAATGTTGTCGATGATTTTCCACTACCAGTGAGAGCACTCACATGGGTTCAGGTGACGGAAGGAGTGCCACCTCAAGAATACAAATTTTCATTACATGAATACGACAACGTTTCTTCAAATCCATTTGCAGGCTTTACAGATACTGAAGAGGCAAAGAAGGATGCTGGTTGTATTACTCATTACGATGTGGTAAAAATTTATGAAAATACAAATACTAACTCTATGGTTGTTGACATCATATACGGTCCCGAAAAACCTAGAATTGGCTGTGAGATTGAATGGACTATAAATTTTAAGAAAGCATTTTCTACTGACTTGTGGGAAAACCAGATACATTATGACATTTTAAAAGTCAATGTGATAGATGGCCAAACAATACCGATTGCTTCTATCTCTGATGATGAAGGACATGACAAGTTATTTTCTGCTTCAGGTCAAGTGCACACATATTGGCTTATGCAAGGAGATCCTGGATTGCAAAAATTTGCTGTAATTGTTTATGGTACAGGTCCGGTATACAGTGTGCCAGATCCTGCAAAATTTGGCTATATACTTTTTGATATTGATCTACAAAGCAAACAATCAGTATCTGGCAGCCTAGAAACTCTTACACCCGCTCCAGTAGAATCTGAAACGTCTATTCCTAGTTGGATTAAAAATAACGCAGGATGGTGGGCTGATGGATTGATTGATGATGGTTCATTTGTTTCTGGCATACAGTGGCTAATTTCAAACGGTGTGATGAACATACCACCTACTGAACAGGGAGCAGGTACTGGAGGTAATGTAATACCAGACTGGATTAAAAATAATGCAGGATGGTGGGCTGATGGAATGATTCCTGACGATGCGTTTGTTTCTGGTCTTCAGTGGCTTATATCAAATGGAATCATGAAGATTTCGTAATACAATTGTTAAAATCTAACTAGAATTCTCTGAATATTGAAAAATTTTGGTCGGCTTATTTTCTCACCCAAAAAGAAAACTACGAAAACTAATCAAAGAGGGTGAATTTGAAGAAGCCATTGCCTTGGGAAACAGCATGGAAGAAAAACACCAATATGATCCTGATTTTATTTTTATCATGGCAAGTATATTCTACATTCTACAAGATCCAAAAAAGACTCTGCGGTATCTTGAGCGCGTTTTAGAAATTAACGAATATGATACTGAGGCACTTGGTCTAAAATTACGTGTGCATCAGCATTTTAAAGAAAATGCCAAAGTGATAGAGTGTTGTAAAAAAATTCTAGAGGTTGATTCTGATGCTTACGATGTTAGAGCCATTCTTAATGAATTAGAAGGGAAATAATCACATATTTTCTTCTTTTTGCTTAATTCTGAATTTCTCGTATTTCGTTTCTCCTTTATGGTCAACACCTTTCACTAAATACACATTTTCCAAAAGCCAATCACAAAACTCTGTCACCTTATCTGTAAATTCATACCACACATGCAAAGAATGTGGCAGAATGTCAATCCTCTCTTCTTTTCTACCAGCTTCATTTGCCGAACCAAGAAATACCTTGACGCCTTCCTTACCTTCGTACATGTAAGCATCTTCTGTTTCCACATCTCCGAAAATTTCCTTTGCCTTTTCTTTGATTATACTACGCTTAATGGGGAAATTTGTTCTTTCCATGTCCACAATGAAGCTCAAGTCTTGTTTTCCATACATGTCAAAATTTTCTATTTTTCCTTTGTGTGGAAAATTTACCAGTAATTCAATATCATATTTTTTCCCAACTTCCTTTCCGATATCTCCTATCTTTTTGTATGCAATTGCAGGCTGTTTTTTTAATAAGATCATGATTTGTGGCAAATTTGATTTCAGTTCCTTTTGTAGATCTTTTGTGATTATTGTGAAGAGCATGAAAAACTATGAGATTTTTCCGAATATATTAATTGAGATTGGTTTTTTTAGTCATGATATTATTTGAAATTTATGGCAATGCCATCAGATGATAGTTTTGTACCTGACGATGAGAATTCAGAACGTGCTCCAAACGTAGATAGTTACAGAATTACTTGCATCGATTTCATCAAAGACATTTCACACGACTATCTTGCTTGGGTAGATCGTTATGAATTACCGGAGGATGAGGATAAAAAAAGACGTACAGAAATTGCAAGTATAATTGAGAGAACCAATGAATGGATTGCTAAAGTTCCACAAACTTTCAAAGCGGTTGATGTGGTAATGAATGATGGAATACAAAAGATGGCAGAGGCAACTGCTGGAAAACCAATTCAGATTGGTATTTTTGTGGACAAAAAGTCTGGCTACACGCTAGCAAAACCTGGAATTATTGATGTAAATGTAAAGGCTGCAGGTAGAGAGAAGAATAAAACTAAACTTGGATTGCATGCAAAAGATCAAAGGTTTAGGATAGAATCAACCGGTAAGGTATTCTTTGATGAATCAAGTATTTTGGAAGAGGAGTATGATCTTTTGGATATCAATTTGAAGCTAAATGCTGAAGAATGTAAACAGCGTGACGTCATATCATTCACTGTTATCATTAGCGAAATGAAGGATGGAATGGAGGTTGATAGGCGTGGAGTTAGTACCGTCATTCACATTGTTTAGTTTTAATTTGAGAATTAGATTCTGTCAAGGAGTTGTTTCTTTTTTGCCTGAAACTCCTTATTGTTAATGATACCCACCTTTTTTAACTCGCCCAGTTTTTTGATCAATTCCACATTATCTTCAGAAGATCTAATCATGCGTTTTGCTTTAGTAATCTTTTTTGATACTGTTTTTTTTGCTTCTGCCTTGACTTGTTTACCTAGTTTAAGGCCTCTTATTTTTGCCAGCTTACCAATTTTTTGACCCTTCTTCTTTGCTTCACCCACTGATTCTAAAAGTTTGTCTACAAACTCGTCATCATTTGGTTGGAAACGTCTCTGAAATTCTTTAATGACAAGAACAGGATACGGTGTCCATTCTACGGCATCATAGAATTGCTTGATCCTATTATCAGGAAGTGATTTTAGATATTGGATAAGATGTTTCTCAGATTTATTGTCCACAGGTATATTTTTCATTCAAGTTATTAATAATGATCTACAATATCATACTAGAAGTATGACAAGAGAAGCTATCCTTTACGAAAAAAGACCTAATGGCAAGGTTTTGTGTACAGCATGTGCCAGATATTGCGAAATGAAAAAAGGACAGATTGGTCTTTGCGGCGTAAGGGGAAATGAAAATGGGAAGCTTGATCTTTATGTTTATGGAAAAGTTATCGCGGGTCATGTTGACCCAATAGAAAAGAAACCCGTGATTCATTATAATCCTGGAAGTAAGATTTTCTCAATTGCAACAACTGGATGTAACTGGCTCTGCAAATATTGTCAGAATTCTGACATCAGCCAGAGACGCAAAGTTGAGGGTGTTGACATGACTCCAGAGCAGGTAGCAAGCACTGCTGTTGAGCATGGAGCAGATGGAATAGCGTATACCTATAATGAGCCTTCCATATTCATTGAATTTGCACGTGACTGCGGTGTGGCTGCAAGAAAGAAGGGACTCTTCAATATTTTTGTCTCAAATGGATATGACACACCTGAATCAGTAAAGATGATGGACGAATTCTTGGATTGTATCACTGTTGACTTTAAGGGAAGTGCAGAACCAGACTTTACCAGAAAGTTCATCGGAGTACCAGATCCTCAGCCAATATTTGATACTATTCTAGAAATCAGGGACAAGACAAAGATCCACACAGAGATTACTGATCTGATAGTTCCTGAGGTGGGCGACAGTTTGGAGCATGCAAGAAAGCTTGCAAAGTTTGTCTATGATGAGTTGGGTCCGGAAACTGTAATTCATTTTCTGCGGTTCCATCCTGATTACAATATGATGGAATATCCAGCTACGCCGGTAAAGACTTTGGAAAAGCATTATGAAATTGCAAAAAGCGAGGGGCTCAAGTATGTATATCTTGGAAACGTTCCGGGACATCCATGGGAACACACCTACTGTGCTGGGTGCAATGAGATTGTTGTGAAAAGATTTGGCTTTGACATCCAGGAGTGGCATCTTGACAAGAACAACAAATGCAAGTTCTGTGGAAATCAGATACCAATAACAGGCTCGCTAGCCAAGGGCTACAAGCAGGAAAGATTTCAGTTTGTGGTATAATCTATCTGTCAGTGTATAATTTTCAAACCGGCGTTGATTTTTTCGCAGTTGATTCGATAACTGGTTTTCTCCTTATGAGGAATATGACTAGAAAGAACAGGACTGTTGGTATGATAATGACTATTATCGGAAGCTCATAATAGAATTGTGCAGTTTCTTCTGGCTGAACAATTTGTACAGGCGTGGTTTTGATAGGATTAAAGTAAACCATGGCAGTGAATTCCCCAATTCTTCCTGCAGAGTTTTCAGTAAGTGTTATCGGAGAACCTCCTGTGGCTATGTCTGAAAGTCCCTGTGAAACAGCAGAACCGGACAACTCGATGTTTTCGAATTTGATGATTATTGGTCCAGATTCCTCAAAAATCCATTGCCTGTAACTGCCAGCAAAGCCAGCTATGGCGTTTTCATCACGAAAGACCTCCTTACCGTTTTGTATTATTATGATATCGTATTGTATTTTCTTAAATGGCAGATCTACCACAGCATCGTAAAATCTGTAAATGAAATTTACCTTTTCATATGTTCTAATAATTTTTGGATCCCAAGAAAAATTAATCTCAACTGACTGGTCTGGAGTTACTTGTAATATTGGAAACTGCTGTTTGTTGCCTTTTGCATCATGTGGGTAATCTGGAATTAGTTGGTCGACATACACAACTCCTTCCATCCATGGATGTATTACACAAAAGTATTGGAAGGTTCCTTTTTCATTAAAGGTAAATGACCATGTTTCACTAGGCATAAATCTGCCACTGTCAAACAATCCAGTTGGATTCCCAAAATCATCACCACGTGTCCATCCAAATCTTCCACTACCTTCGCCACTAGTTATGGTATGAGCCTCCTGATCATCATTAAACCAAGTTATGGTGTCACCGATAGAGATAGAGATTGTAGGTGGATCAAACCATACCACAGCAGGTGTATTCAATCTAGGATCATATGATCCGAAAGGAATTGAAACATCGTATTGTTCAGAAAAGGCTGACTCGGAGTTGGCTAATACCATAATGCAAATAACAATAAGTGAAGATAAAACAAATTTCATACATTACAATTTCTTATGATGTATCAAATAAATTAAATAGCCGTTATGAAAAAACCGAAATGTGAAGAAATCAGCATATTCACTATTTGTATTACTCACGGTTTTTTCGATTATAGCTATTACTCCATCAGCATTTGCAGACCATTCGAAGGTTGACATTAACATGGCAGTTGGCTCTAGTACTCCAGGCTGTGAGACAAACAACATGTGTTACATACCATATAATGTAGCACTTGACGTTGGTGGCGAGGTAGTATGGTATAATGGAGATACAACGGCTCATACTGTATCATCTGGAACACCAGCAGAAGGACTTGATGGACATTTTGAAAGCGGCTTGATTGCGGGTGAACTGACACCTGGACGCTATGATCCACCAGTTTCCGACTCCAACACCACCACCCAATTTTCTCACACATTTAACGAAGCAGGAACATACGATTATTTCTGTATGGTTCATCCATGGATGACAGGAATTGTAACAGTTAGCACTGAACATGATGAGATGGAAGAGATGGGACATGATGAAATGGAAGGCATGGAACACAGTGATGAACATGCTGCAAGTGGAGTAGAAGACATATCTGACCAGTTTACAGCCACAGCTACATCCGGTGTGATTCATCACATTGGTGCAAACTCTGACGACGATACACTAGTTGTTCACTTGTTCGGCGCAGACGATGACGGCGAACTGAAAATTACTCTAAACAGTGATATCATAACTCCATTTGATGACGGCAGCTATTTTGTACTTATCAACAGTGAAGAAGTTGAATTTGAACAGATGGGAAATACTTTACATATTGATTATGTGGCAGGAACTGAGAAAATCGAAATCGTTGGAAGCCATGTAGTTCCAGAGTTTGGAACAATTGCCATGATTGTATTAGCAGTAGCAATAATCAGTATCATAGCAATCACTGCAAAGACAAAGACTTCTCTAATCCCAAAACTTTAGACAAAAATTATCGACGCATAGCCAACAACAGAGCTTTTATCGCCTGAGATATCGCCACTAGTAGCATATTTCAGCAGTTTTCCTTCAGTAGCACCAAGTTCTTTGCAGGCAACCATGGTAGATGCAATTGCGCCAAAACCGCATGCAGTTACATTCCTTTCATGCAAAACCTTGTAAAATTCATCTACATCCAGTTTCAAGATCGGTTCAATTAGCGCCATGTCTTGTTTGTGTGCAAATCCATTTTCCTCATAGTGCGTAAAGTCGGATGAGCCAATCAACAACGCATCTTTTTTTTGGGCAAGTTTTGCAATTGCAGAGCCCACTTTGGTTGCTGTTTTTTGCTCTTGGGCAATTAGCGAGACAGGGAGGATTTTCATTTCATTAGGAAATATTTCCTGCAGCATAGGAATTTGAACTTCAATGCTGTGCTCTTTTGAGTGAGAGAATGAATCAAGTTCCAAGATACCCAAGTCTTCTCTCAATTCTAGTGCGGATTCTGAATCCACTTCAACTAAACCAAGTGGAGTTTCCCAACTGGAATCAACCATGGACGCAACGTTTTGACCAATTCCGTAGTGATTTGGCCCAGTAATTATTGCTAGCTTGCTTGTTGATGATGAGATTGAATAAAACGAATGGCATGCAACTGGACCAGAATAAACAAATCCTGCATGCGGGCATATCACACCGTAAATCTTTTGATCAGAATCTGTAGGTGGCATTTTACCAGGACCTAATTCGTGCAAAAAGCATTCGTGTATGAGGTTTTTCAGTTCCTTTTCATCACTAGGATAAAACGTTCCAGATACCGCAGGCGTTCTGACTTCCATTAGGTTTCTTCCCTTACGATTACTCCATTAGGTGTTTCTTCCTTGAATATAATACCCTCAAACTTTTCAATTTTTACATTTTCATTTTTCCAGGTGTCTCTTGCCAGTCCAGCCTTTTCACATGTGTGTTGGAGAAATTCTTCCACATTCCAATCATATTCGACAGGAACTTGTGGCAATAGCAAGCCGGATGAAAAAGAATGTCTGATGATCAGACCATCTCTCCCAACTTTAATTTTTTCCAAGTATTCCATAGGATCAGATACATCAATTTCAACCGGTGGTGTGAGAACAGTTACCTCAAACACAATGTCATTCAGTTCATTTGTTTTTACTGATGGGAATCTTGGATCCTCAGTAGCGGCAGCTATGGCTCCTTCTATTACTGCATGCGATAATTTTTTTTCGGGCATTGGAAACCCAATGCAGCCTCGTAACCCATCAGGATTGTTCAGGGTAACAAACACACCTGAATTAAAAGAGAATTTTTCTTCAAGATCTGATTCTAATTTTATCCTATCACCATTTGAAAGAAATTCTGTAACTGCTTTTCTCGCGGTCTTGACCAAAACAACTCCATCTGAATCTGATAACTGAGTATCCTTGGACATATGTGATCAACTTAGATGTATTAAAAAAACATTAAATTTTACAGATTATTCCATAACATATGCCGCAACCAATTATGGCAATAGCTGCGCTGGCTGTAATCACTATAGCATTAATAGGTCAGGCTATAGAGATGCGCAAGATACGTACTAGAACATATGGTGAAGATTCGATAGGTAGCCCAAATATATTCTTGAATAAAAGAAACTTCAAGTGGTATGGATTAATTGTTGTAGGATTTGGTTTAGCATATACAGCGCAGTTTCTTTAATTATAATCCACTTCTAAAACTACTCTAGGTTCATTCGCACGATTTTCATCATCGTACTTTAACTGAGATATTTTTTTGCAAAGAGAATCATCACTAACCAAACTAGCTCTTCCAGCGAAACTTTGTCCGTCAAATTCTATTTTTACATCTGGATTTTTTCGTGCATTCTTTAACCAATCACTGTTGGTATTTCTTCGTGAGAAGTACAACTTTTCCTCATATTTGACGGCAAGAAGCCATACCCTATGCATCTTTCCAGTATCCCTTCCTTTTGTTTCTAAGACTGCCTTAAACTTCATCTCAATCATTTATGATAGTAATTTTATAATTTCATCAATACTACAATCCGTTCTGAATCCATTTGGATTAAGCGAGGTTGGACCTGCCACGAAACCAGCGTCCTGTAGTTTTTTAATCATGTTTTTCATTTTGAGTGGTGGTTTTTGCATTTTTGATGCAATCTCATCAAGTGTATAATATGTTGCTGGCATTTCTGATTCTAGAATACATTTTTCCAAGATTTTTTGACATCTCTTATCCACTACAAATTTTGGAACCGTCTCATTCATTTTCATGACAAATTCTTTTTCAAACAATTGTCCTACCCACAGTGGACCAGCAACATCTAACTTAGAATGACAAATCTCACAAACCTCTTTCTGTTTCATAACAGATTTTCTTCTTCCACATGATTTACAATGTATAATGTATCCAAGATGTTCTTTTTGTCCTGGTTTGTTTAAAATTTTAAGATACGCTCTGTAATAATGCATATCATGTTGTACAAACTGTGGAATTATCTGAATCTCTAATCTTCCCGCAACATATTCCAAGCAGCCCAGAATAAGTCTAATTGCAATTTCGTTAGAATATTCTGTTTTTATTGGCACTCCATGATATTTTCTTTGGCATGATCGTTTTGATAGTCCATGTAACACCTGCAAGTCTGTAGCAGTAACTGATAACATGCCACCATGCATCGTAGCACGAATCGCACAGTCAAAATATTTTGTAGGAGAACCGAAAGGATCAACATCTACAATTGAACCTCTCTTTCCCTTCTTTGAATATGAGCCAAAAAAATTGCATATCTCGTTTTCAGATGTATCAAAATTTGAAATCTCATTTAGCTTCATGGAATCCTGTGCAATGTTTAGGCCATCAGAATTGATATCATTAGCCACAACCATTTCTACGTCTGGAATTTCATTCGCAACTCTAAGTGACCTGGCGCCAAGACTAGCTAATCCATCTAGAAATATTTTTGGTTTGTCAAAATCTTCCCAAAAAGCAGAATAGGCTAAAATTGAAAAATCACGGGTTAATTTTGCAGCAGGATTGAAAAAGGCAGGTTCCTTTGGTGGAACTTTCTCATCAAGCGATTTTTTTGGAACAAGAATTTTAGTTGTACCCTCTGTTATCTCCACTAACTTTTCTTCTATTCTTTGCAATAGATCTCTTGAATTCTTTTTACCTATAACGGTTAATACTCCTAAAAAATGAAAAACCATATGCAAATTTGTGGTGTTGACGAGGCGGGGCGTGGATCCATGTTGGGTCCTTTAGTTGTTGCAGGTGTCAGCATTAGTAAATCAAAAGTTAATCTCTTGAAAAAACTTGGTGTTAGGGATTCAAAGAAACTTTCACCCATGGCAAGGGAGAGTCTTTACAAGAAAATTATTGAAATAGTTGATGACTATTATGTGGTGAAAATTTCTCCACGGATAATTGACAAGAGTGTTTCAACTCATTCTTTAAACCATCTGGAAGCGAAGTATATGGCAAAAGTGATATCCAAACTTTCACCATCAACTGCATTTGTAGATTCATGTGATGTGAATTCCAAAAGATTTGGAAAAGAGATTTCAGAACTTACATCAAACATAAAGATAAAATCATATCATCACGCAGACAGTAAATTTGTTATAGTTTCTGCTGCATCAATCCTTGCGAAAGTTTCTCGGGACAGAGCGATAACTAGATTGGGAAAAAATCGTGACATTGGTAGTGGGTATCCATCAGATCCGACAACCAAAGTCTTTGTGAAAAAATTAATACGAAAAAATCAGGATATATCATTTTTACGGAAGAGTTGGAAGCCAGTACAAATCTTAATGAAGAAAAGAAAATTATCTCAGTAATGTTGCTATTACCATTGCATGATCCTTATCATATGGGTGCAAGTCAATTGTTTGCTTGATTTCAAACAACGTTTCCAGTTTTTTTATTTCATCTTTGATTACCATTTTTGGATCTTTTACAACATCTATACTTCTGGTTTTTATAACCAAAAACAAGTAACCACCTGATTTTAGATATAATCTACAGTTTTCAATGGCTATGTTTGTTTGATCTGGTTGAGCAATGTCCACGTATACGATATCAACTTTCTTGTAAACGGAGAAAAACTCTTCCGGCCTTCTTGCATCCTGAATTATCGGTACGATGTTTTTTCTGTGCGTTGCTACCCTATCTAAAAAATCTCTTGCAACTCTACTTGCATGTTCAATTCCAAAGATAGTTCCACCTTGGTTAACAATATCTGAAATATGACTTATTGTAGTTCCAGTTGATACTCCAAGGTATAAGATATCAGATTTTTGATTAAATGGAAAATTCTTTAAATCATTCATTATTGCAGCAGCCAGTTTACTTCTAAAAGGATTCCAAATCCTGTATTCGGATCCCTTATGTTGAACAAGCTTTTCATTGTAAACCTGATTTCCAGGGACCAAGTTTTGAGTTGCTAATTTTTTCTCTCCTTCTACCTGAATCCAAACAAATGTTTGTTTATCTACCAAAATTTTTCCGTCTTCGTTTCATAAAGCGCCCTGATTTTTTTCCTTTTACTTTGGGTTTAGGCTGTGATTCTTTTATTACAGGTTCTTTGTACTTGACCCCAATTTCCTTCACTCTAATACTTAGTTTATCCAAAAGCATTTCATTTAATCCACCGCCAAAGACATCAACTCTTGCTGCAATTGCTCCCTTTGCAGCTATTGCTCTGGCAATCTTTCCTCTTTGCCATCTAGGAGCTGCATGAACTAATGCATGTTGAAAAAGAATTCCATGTTTGGGTGGATTCGCACCAGTTTTTAACGAACGAAATAATGCTTTTTCTGCCCCTAAAATTTGAATTGTGCTTGCTGGCATAGTAGCCAATCTTCTTAAGCTCCCTGCACGCGCCAAAATTCTGGCTCCCACCGCAGTTCCAAGAATCGCAGATATGTTTGGTGCTTGTTCATTCATTTGTTCCTCAACATGGTCTTCAATATTTTTTCTAAGCTCAAAAAGATTCAAAATCTGTTTAGCCAAAGATTCCACTATGGCAAAGTTTTTCTCTGAAATATCTCCACCTCTACTTTTTTCTTTTATCAAACAAAGCATTTCGACTTTGTCTTTAGAAAATCCAGCCTTTTCAAAATCTTCCTTTGAAATATTTTCTCGCTTACCTGATAGAACTATCTGCGAGTATCCGTTTATACTGTCAATTAAATTATCTAGCTCTGGAAAGTGTAAACCATACCATTCTCGTAGCCTTGAACTAAGACTGTTAATTATTTTATCAGTTTCATCTAGTGTGTTTACAGCCTGAATGAGATGAAGGTCTGGACTTTGCGAGACTTCAGTTACTTTGGATGATGAAAGTTGTATGGCAAACTCACGTAATTTTTCCATTGCATCATTTTCATCATTTGCAAGCCCTGAATTTATCAAGAGATTAGTTTTTGTTGATTGTATACTATCCATTTGGTTACTATCCATCATTTGTGCGTCAATTGATTTTTTTTTCAAAATATCCAGTAACCCATGATTATTCACAATTGTTACTTTACCATCTGTAAGAAATTTTCCAATTTCACCAAGTCTTGATTCACCTTTTTTAACTGCAATGTATTCTTCGGCTGGATTTTTAAAAGGAAACACTTTCAAACATTCCTCGCCATCAAAGATAGCAATTCCTAGCTCTGTGAGGATAGTTGAATACATAACAAATAACGACTTTGTCCTCATTAAAAAGTTAGCACCGGCTGTGTATTTGCCCTGCAATCTTTTTCATAAGATTGATTTTTAATGTAAAAAAATTGGCATAAAACCATGCTTACCGTAATTCTTGGGAAAGTTTTCAAACATCTTTCTTTAGCTTCAAATTCACAGTTAGTCATAATTTCCATTCTTGCAGTAATTGGACCTATTCTAATCCTTGTAGCAGGAATATGGGATGCAATTAATCATATTCAAAATTCACCTGAATTTTTCTGGTCTGACCCACACATTATAGTATATAGTGGAGTTTTCATGGTTGCAATTGCAGCTGTATTTTCTATTAACTTGCTAATGAAAAACTCCATCCATGGAATTTTGAAAAGAGGAATGCAACTTGTCATAATTGGCTCTGTCATGCAGATTATCTCTGGATTTGGCGATTCTATTTCCCATGATGTATTTGGAATTGATGGTCTGTTGTCATTAACTCACCAGCCACTGGAGATCGGAATTGTTCTTTCAACACTGGGCGGATTTCTAATAATTAAGGCTCGCCAAAATTCAAATCTTAAGGCATTTTTGCCATTTTCAATTGTAACCTTCTTACTCGTAACAAGCTGGCTTGGATTTAATTTTGCTCTATACTTTGGTCATTACATTCAATGCATTCCTATTCATTTAATATTTTCATCAGGTTGTTCTATTCTATAATTTTTTAATTTTATATAGGAAGTAAAGAGTAGCAACAACCCTCCAACAAACATGATTCCGGTTGGAATGCTGATATTCACATTATCTGTACTTCCAATCTCCACTTGATAATTCACCTTTTCTTTAGCACTGTTTGACAGAATCATTGTATACATGCCTGATTCTTTTACATCAAAGTATTTGATTGACATCTTTGTTTGAATTAATCCCTTTGAAATTGTATCGTAATTACCATCATCAATCCTGTAAAAGAATCCTTGCCCATCAAATTCTAGAATTGTGATTTTGTGATATCCAATATCTCCTGCTTCAAAATACAAGCTAATTTCGTCTGATTCTGTTTGCGTTACTGTCATGAATCGTTCTAATTTTTCTGATTCTGAAAAGACAATTATTGTTCCTGATGCTCCAATGATTATAAGTAAAATGCTAATTTTGAATAATGATAATTTCATTCAATTTTGCTTGATTTTTTGTAATAAATAATTTGCCAATATCTTAGATTATATATTCTAGAATATGAGTTTGAGCTAGATTCTCTTTGATTCCTTTATGATTTTGATTATTTTTTGAAAGATGAGATTTAACCATGTTATTCAAATCTGAATAAAGTATATGATAGAAGTAATAGCAATCACTATCGGTACAACATAATATCTACGAATTGGATTAGTTTTATCCTTCCTTGTGTCGCCACCAAATGTTCCCATGTCTCAAGAAACCATCAAGTAACAAACCATAATTCCAGTGCTGATAACACCAGTACAAAGTAATTTGTGATAATAATCCATGACAATAAACCATAATTTTCCTTATAATTACGCTGTCACAGTTCTAGTCACGTCAGGAATTTTTCCTTATCTGTTTGTGTCATTTTTAATTATTTGCGATTAGTACCTACTCTACTTCTTTTCTTCCTACTTTTTTTGGATCTTCTTTCTTTTTCTTTTTGTACTTTTGTTGTCACAATCATCAATCAATACACTTTATCTTAAAAATTGTGGATATTCAGGAATAAACTAATCGCAAAGTCGATTAGAAAAGAATCGAGTTAGAATTTAGAATTTTTTGTGAAAATTATGTATGATAGAATTCGTGTTAATAATGATAATCTCTTTTTTGATGTTTTCATTCTAAATCCTACTAGGTAGAGCTTGCGTCACTGTTAAAAAGTTAACAACACAATTTGATAATCAACTGTTATATGAGAATATAATCAAACTATTCAAAGTGACAGTCAGTCTCTCAACTTCAATAGGAACATTAACTCTGGAGAGGCCTACTATTCTTGCTTCTGGTATTTTGGGTATATCACTTAATATTTTTGAACGATTGTACCGCGCTGGTGCTGGTGCTGTTGTTACAAAGTCATTAAGCAAGGAACCTTGGGATGGTTATGCAAGCCCAACAATCTTTAGTGTGAAAGGTGGTGGCTGGTTAAATGCAGTTGGATTGTCAAATCCAGGTGCACCGAATTTTGCAAAAATGATCACCTCAAACAAGGATGTCCCAATAATTGTCAGTTTAGTTGGCTCAGTGGAAGACGATTTTGATTTTATGGTCAAGCAGTTTGAAAACTGCAAGGTTTCAGCCTATGAACTGAATTTGTCTTGCCCTCATGTAGCTAAGGTAGGTCTAGAGGTTGGCGATGATGTTGAACTTGTAAAAAAAATTGTAAAAAAAGTAAAATCACTTACTGATGTACCAGTTATAGCAAAAGTCGGATTAGGAACTACAAACTATCTAGATACAGTTAGTGCAGCGTGTGATGCAGGAGTAGACGGTATTACAGCGATTAATACTATTCGTGCAATGGCAATAGATGTTGAAACTAGAAAACCAATACTAAGTAACAAAATTGGTGGTTTATCTGGAACTCCCATTAAGCCAATTGCTGTTAGATGTGTTTATGAGATTTCATCCAAGTTTGACGTTCCCATTATTGGATGTGGTGGAATTTCTACCTGGCAAGATGCTGTAGAATTTATTCTTGCGGGCGCATGTGCTGTACAGTTTGGTAGTGTATTGGGTGAGCATTGGACAGAAGTTTTTGCGGAGATAAACAGTGGAATTCAGAATTATATGGAACAAAAGGGGTATTCGAGTATAGGTGAGATGGTTGGACAGTCAAAGGAATCCTAATAGCCATTACATGTGTACGGTTGAAAAAATTATTGATGAAACAGCAACTGTGCGTACATTGATCTTTACTGATCAAGTATTATCCAAAGTTTTACCTGGTCAATTTGCGATGGTGTGGATTCCAGGCGTTAACGAATTACCAATGAGCGTAATGGTCACACAAGAGAATGGCAAAGCTGCATTTACAGTTAGAAAGCGAGGAGAATCATCAACTGGAATGTATAATCTTTCTGTAGGTGATTATATCGGGGTTCGTGGTCCATATGGAAATTGTTTTGACATCAAGGATGGAAAACTATTGTTAGTTGGTGGAGGAACTGGATTGGTTCCTTTATTACGACTGATAACTTTCTGTAAGCCTTCACATGAGATTACACTTTTGATTGGTTCTCAGACAAAGGAAGAAGTTTTTTTTGAAGATCTAGCCAACAAATTACTTGAAAAGAATAAACATCAAATAATTGTCGTGACAGAAGATGGGACATATGGAAAAAAAGGATTTGTTACTGATGTATTAGAGGAATTGCTTGAACAGAATAGTTTTGATGCAGTTTATACTTGTGGACCTGAACTTATGATGTATAAGACAGTTAACTTTGCAAGATCAAACCAGATTTTTGTTCAAGCAAGCCTTGAACGCATGATGAAATGTGGCGTTGGTATCTGTGGAAGCTGTTGTATTAATGAAGATCTGGTGTGTCGAGATGGTACTATTTTTGATGGGGATCATTTAATGCAAAATGCTGAATTTGGTCACCAACATAGAACAAAATCTGGAATATTGGAGAAGATATAGAATAGTGTTCAAAAGGTTTAAACTGAATAACTAAAATCGAACGTTAGCGCAATGCCAAGTCCAAAGATTGTTTTAACCGCAGATCGAACGTTAATGTCGTTATATCGTGGACTTTCGTTGGCTACATTTTTTGGATGTGCACCTGCACTTGATCCAAATCGTGATAAAAGCAGTTTTTGGTACAAGATTTTAGGAAATCAGGTAACACCAAAAATTTTGTTTGATTTTATTTGTAATTATGCACCTCATATCAACGGCGTAGCAAAATATGCCCCATATGGTTTACGTAAAGTAGAGGCTGGATTACTTCGTGATGGTTTCAAACGTGAGGACGTCGTAGTTGCCCATCCTGATCATATTGAAAAATTCATTGGACCTGAAACTGAGGTCGTTGGAACTCATGAAATGGATCCACTTGGAATGGGACCTGTAACTATGACTTTCACATTTGGAAGAAGGCAAACATCTTATGATGAGTTTTACTGCCGTGAACTACATCAGCGAATCAATGCGGCAAAGAAAAAAACTGGCAGTCATGCAAAGGTAATTGCTGGCGCTTCCGGTACTTGGCAGTATAACTATGCGCCTGAAAAGATTGAAGAATATGGTTTATACGCAATTTTAGAGGGGGAACTTGGTGGAATTGCTCCTGAAATAGACGGACATGCGGGTGACTTCTTTAGATATCTAATTGACGGTCAATTTGAAAATATGGATCCTTTCAGAAAAAGAAAGGATTTCAAAGTTGACATTAAAGAGTTTAAACGCGATGAAAAAACAATTCATGGAAGGTTTGTCAACTTTTGGGACAGACCATCTCTAGATGAAATTCCAGAAATTGTTGAACCAACTATGCATGGTATGGTAGAGGTAATGCGTGGATGTGGAAGGGGCTGTAAGTTTTGTGATGTTACATTAAGATCATTAAGATATTATTCTCCAGAAAAAGTGAAAAAGGAAATTGAAGTGAACATAAAGAAAGGTGGACTTGATAGAGCTTGGATTCACAGCGATGACATTTTTGTTTATGGCATGGATCCAACTACCACAAAAAATATGGAGCCTAACCGTGATGCTCTTGAGGAACTATTCACGGCAATCATGTCTACTGGTGTTAAACATACAAACCCAACTCATGGAACACTTGCAGGTGCAATTGCCGATGAGAAACTGATTCCTAACTTATCAAAGATAATTAATTCTGGTCCAGATAACATGATAGGAATTCAATGTGGATTGGAGACTGGAAGCACAAGATTAATTGAAAAATACGCTGATAGGAAACTTGCTCCATATCAGCCAGAAGAATGGCATTGGGTTGTCAAAGAGTCTGTTAAAACATTAAACGAGGATTATTGGATTCCTGCGTTTACATTAATCATGGGTCTTGATAACGATGAGACACCTGAAGATGGCTGGGAAACAATCAGACTCATTAGTGAGCTTGAACAGGAACAGCCTGACTCTATGTTTACAGCCACACCATTAACGTTCATTCCAATAGGCTTGCTTGAAAAATCAGAGTTTTATGATATGGGCAACGATTCAGATCCAACACAACTTGCAGTAATGTACAAGACTTGGCAGCATAATTTCAAATATGGAATAAAGAAGTTTATGAGCAAAACTGGTCAGCGTGGATCTATTAGACGAACAGCATTTAATGGCCTAGCCAGAACTCTGGGCGGTGTTCCACTTGGTGCCATGGAAAGATATGCAAGGCGGAAGGGTGGAGAGCATGAAAGGATACTTGAAAAGGTCAAAGCACAGTATTGGTAAGTCAATATACAAATACATAAATTCCAACAACTAACCGATTTACTATGCCAACACACGGTTCGCTTACTAAGGCAGGTAAAGTTAGAGGTCAGACACCAAAGGTAGAAGGTCGTAAACGTGTGGGCACTTCTGCTAGCCTGAGAAATAAAAGTAACTTTAGGAAACGATTTATCCTCTCTAGAGTTCCTGGTCAAAACAAACCTGGACGAAGACGAAGACCACGTAGAAACTAATCGTTGATTTTACATCTATTTTTGACTTTGAGATAAAAGTAATAAAAGAACAAACTTAAGTATGGGTACCGTACTATACGGTATATGGAAGATTTGAGATTAGATGCTTTACCTGGTGTAGGCCCAGTAACCACAAAAAAACTCAGTGATGCTGGAATACATCATATAATGGATCTGATAGTACGTGGACCAGTAGAGTTAGCAGAAATTACTGGTATGGATAAAGACACAGCATCCAACATTGTAGAAAAGGCAAGGCAGGCTCTTGTTGAAGGTGGATTACTAGCTAAAGACTTTGTTAGCGCAACAGAAGTTTACAAAAGAAGACAACAAATTGGCAAAATAACCACTGGTACAGAATGTCTTGATTTGTTACTTGATGGTGGCCTTGAAACACAGGGATTGACTGAAGTTTATGGTGAATTTGGATCTGGCAAAACACAGTTTTGTCATACAATGTGTGTAACCGTTCAAAAACCAAAAGAAGAGGGTGGATTAGATGGAACCGTGTTGTATATTGATACTGAAAATACATTTAGACCAGAAAGAATTGTGTCCATTGCAAAAGCACATGGAATGGACCCAGAAAAAGTCCTTGATAGAATTTTGGTAGCACGAGCATACAATAGCGCACATCAGACATTAATTTTAGAAGAATCAAGTCATATGATTCGAGAAAATAACATAAAATTACTAATTGTTGATTCAGCTGTAGGTCTGTTTAGAGCGGAATATCTAGGCAGAGGAACACTTTCAGTACGTCAACAAAGATTAAACAAGTTTGTTCATTTACTAGTTAGAATTGCAGAGACATACAATTGTGCCGCATTAGCCACAAACCAGGTAATGGCATCACCAGATGTATTCTTTGGTGACCCCACACGTCCAATAGGAGGCAATGTGGTAGCTCATACAAGCACATACAGAATATACTTTAAAAAATCTGGCAAAAAAAGAATAGCACGAATGGTAGACAGCCCACATCATCCAGAACAAGAAGTTATCTTTACTTTGGGAGAAGCTGGTGTACTAGACCCTGATTCAGACACAAAGAAAAAATCTGCCAAAGCAGCAAAGCCAGCAAAAGTGGAATCAGTAGAACCAGAAGTAAAGGTAGAACCAGAAGTAAAGGTAGAACCAGAAGTAAAGGTAGAACCAGAAGTAAAGGTAGAACCAGAAGTAAAGGTAGAACCAGAAGTAAAGGTAGAACCAGAAGCTGACTCTACTGAAGCAGAAGCCAAAATTGAAGATATACCTGAAGATTTATGAATTGAAGACCAAGATGGCTGAATCGGAACTATCATTCAGCCAATTCTAGGGATATTACCTAACTGAAACCAGGACAAACGTGTGGGGCTTAAGTATTAAAATAGGGTTTACAAGTCATATTTTGATATGACTACTAAGAAACCATCTGGTCGTTCTCATGGATTTAAGCACAAGTCCAGATCTATCATGACAAAGAAGGCCCCCAGAGGTGTTTCATTTTTACTCCGTGAATATCATGAGGGTGATAGAGCACTAGTGATTATTGATCCTAGGCAACATAAGGGATTACCACATAGGCGATATCATGGCAAAGTTGGTAAAATAAATCATGTTGGTAGACGCAGCGTTATTCTTGATATTAAACTTGGTAATAAATCGAAAACCTTAATCACAAGATTTGATCATATCAAACCGTTTGGTGTTTAATTTATGGAAGAAGTAGTAAAGAAACGAATGATCTCATTACCAGAAGTTAAGGAGATATTATCAGAAGGTAATCCTGAATCACTGGATCAGATTCAGCGTTGGACATTTGATTACGTAACAAAATTTGCCAAGATTGAACCCAAAGTTGCAAAGAAAATAAAACAGGAACTAACTAGTCAATGTGGTTTAACTGAAGAGGAAGCGGTTGAAATTATAAATATTCTGCCCAAGTCATTACCAGAATTACGTTCATTCACTTTTGGATGGAAAAAACTAATTCTCTCAGAAACACTGGAAAAGATCCTCAAAATAATTGACGATAATCCATAAATTTTAGGTGATTAATTTTGGAGATGGGGAATTCCCAGTTAAGAAAGTATGAGGAATACGCGTACGTTTTGGATTATGAATCACGTGCTAAATCAACTACAGTTCGTGGAAGGACAGGAATAATTGTGGTTGCATTAGGAGAAGAAAGACTTACGCTACTAGAAATACTGGGAATAGAAAATTCAACATTTGATGTTGGTGAGAGGATATACATTGGAAAAGAAGGAAGAACTAAAGTTCAGTCAGTGTTAGGCAAAATGGATTATGTAAAAATTTCCGATTCTACAAAAGACGAAATTCCTGCAGTAGTTGAATCAATTGTAACAAAAAATGAAGTAAAATTTGTAGATTACATAAACAATGCACAACCTCTTACGCCAAGAATTCACGCGCTTGAGTTGATCCCAGGTATTGGCAAAACATACCTTAATGTTATAATAAAAGAAAGAGAAAAAGGAAAATTTGAAAGTTTTGTTGATATAGAAAAACGGACAGGCTTGAAAGAACCAATAAAACACATGTCACAAAGAATAATTGAAGAGATTTCAGGGGAAACAAGAATGAATCTCTTTGTTAAACGATGAACAAACGTAAAAATCTGGGGCAACATTTTCTGAAATCAAAAACAATTGCAAAAGCTATTGTTTCCAGTGCCAAGATTACAAGAAATGATGTAGTCCTTGAGATAGGAACTGGTCATGGAATTTTAATTCCATATCTATGTGAAAATGCAAAACAAGTTTTTTCAATAGAAAATGATCAAGATTTGTATCTTTCAACGAAATCTAATTTTCATGATTATCCAAACCTAGTTTTAGAATATGGAGATGGCTTTGATTCCGACCATAGTTTTTCTATTTTTGTTTCAAATCTTCCTTATTCAAAAAGTAGGCTTGCTCTAGAATGGTTATTGCAAAAAAAATTTTCACGAGCAGTTATAATGGTACAAAAGGAGTTTGCTGAGAAATTGAGCTCAGACGAAAAACATAAGGCAGTATCAGTCTTAGCAAATTATGGTTTTAGGATAAAGTTTTTGATGAATGTTAAAAAATCAAATTTTTCTCCAGCCCCAAAAGTAGATTCTGTTGTAATTCTTTTAGAGCAAAAGAAGATGATACCGAAGGTGTTGATTTCTACCGTTAACAGGGTTTTTTCATATAGACGCAAAACTTTGCAAAATATTTTAAAACAATTCGGTCTAAATTCAACTTCTAAAAAACGCCTTGATGAATTGTCAGGAGATGAAATTATAAAAATTGCACAGAAAATTGTCAGAATCTGAGCCTTATCCTCCCTCTGAGGATACATTCTTTTTAGCTGATTATATTAAAAATGAAAAAGGTGAATGCGCATTAGATATTGGTACAGGGTCTGGTTATCTGGCAGCTCTTTTAGAGAAATCATTTTCTGTAGTTGTAGCCACAGATCTGGTTTTCAATGTTTTAAAAAAACATGAATATTTTACGACCAATAATGTTTGTTGTAATGGTGCAGATGCCATAAACCAACAGTTTGATCTTGTTATCTGCAATATGCCATATCTAAATACAGATGATGTGTCAGATGTCAGAACAGATGGGGGGAGAGATGGATTAGAAATACCAATGAAAATCATTGACTCAGCTAAATCACGAATTAAACCCGGTGGAAAATTTCTATATGTCACTTCATCTCTTTCTAATTTTAAAAAATTGATTTCTTATACTGAACTTGATGGTTTCAACGTAAGCATTCTTGCAAAAAAGAAATTGTTCTTTGAAGAATTGATACTTGTTAAGGCTGTTAAGTTACTTTCGTAGTTTTTCTTTTGCAATGGCAGATATCGCATCAGCCATCTGAGTTGTAGTAGCATTACCACCAATATCATATGTGACATATTTTCCCTCATTGATTACATCATCTGTTGCAGCAAACACTGCATTTCTTATTTCAGGCTCACCTAGATATTCAGCCATCCACGCCCCTGATAAGACTGATGCAGTTGGGTTTACCTTGTCCATTCCTTTGTATTTTGGAGCACTACCATGTGCTGGCTCAAACATTGCATAATTGTCTCCCATGTTTGCAGAGTATACATTTCCAATGGAACCAATACTGCCTGATGCACACTCCGAAATAATATCCATAAACAAGTTTGTGCTAATTAAAACAGAATTATTGAATCTTTCTGGATTTTTAACCAGTTGCTGTGTCATATTATCAATGTAATATTCTTCGATCTCGATTTTAGGATTCTCTCTTGCAGCGCGTTCTACTTCTCCCCAGAAAATTCCATCAGTTCTCTTTAGGATATTTCTTTTTGTAATTGCTGTAACTTTGGATAAATTATTCTTTTTAGCCCAATCAAAAGCAGCATCAACAATTCTTTTGCAACCTTTTCTTGTAGTTTTTCTAATTGCAATTGCAGAGTCATCAGATATATTAAATTCAATTCCTGCATAGAGTCCCTCAGTTGCTTCTCTAAAGCATACAAAGTCTAATTTTTTATCTGGTGATAATCTGTTGTATGTCTTAATTGGCCTTACATTTGCATACAGCTCAAATTTTTGTCTGGTCGAAACTGCAACACTTCTTGGTGCATTTGGAGAAGGAATAGTAGTTGTCGGTCCTTTATAACAGGCATCGCTTTCATCCATAATTTTTTGAGTTTCCTCAGGAATGTATGTCTGACCACCATGTTTTTCCCACTGTTCAGAACCTGCTTCACATAAAACTAGTTCAATTTGCGTATTGCATTCCTTTAAGACATGAAGCATTGCATTAACAAGCTCAGGTCCGGTTCCATCACCATTGATTACTGCTGCCTTCTTTGCCATGCGATAGTTCTAATTTTTAATTATTTATTTCTACCTTGAAATTTCTTAATTTGTTGAAATTGTATTACATTAACTGTTTAAAACATCTAGATTTATTTTTTATAATATGGAAAGAGCTTAACGATTAAGCTTAGCTATTACACCATTTTTCGAGTGAATAACGCCGATAACTCCATTTTTTAATTATTTTAAATCAAATTCAGGAACTAAGATTCTTTTGATTGATTCTAAAACATCTAGCTTTTCAGAAGAACACTCAACACCTTTTCATAATCACTTTCTTCAATTTCCATCATTTTCTCAATCACTTCTAAAGCATTTTTGATTTTTTCACTATCGTTCATAATATCATTTAGTAACTAACTTCATCTTAAAAATTGCTGAAAACTCCCTTTTTAACTATCTGCTCTTACGTGCAAGTTTGTTTTGTCTTTCCAAGTTTAACATTCTCTTTCTTTTACCAGACACTTTTCTTGCCATAATATCATCCTTCTAAGATTTTTTTGATTTTTTCTAAATCATTTATCGGCTGTTGTGTCAAAACGTTCACATTTTTTTTGTAATGTTCAATCAATTCGTTAATCTCTTTCAAAACTCCTTTGATTTTTTCTTGATTACGTCTTGCTGTCTTGCCAATCTTCAAATTTTCCTTCATATTACGTGCAAATTCATCATCCATAATGTCATTTAGCTTTCATCCTTAAAGCATATTCTATGATTTTCTTGATTTTTTCTAATTCTTTATTCTGATCCGCATAGGCTACATACATACATCTTACATATTACAACATTCTTTTTGGGATATGGGTCAGCTAAACTCGTGCAGAGTTTGTGGAAGGATATTTGATTCAGAAGCAGAATTAAAAAAACATGAACATTTCTGTGCTTTCACAAGGAGGAAACAATATGAAAAGTCAAAAAAAATCTAGAACAATGATTAATTGTCAATATAAACAAGTAAGCTAAATGGAAATTGTCCAATTATCAGATATTCACGTCGGTTCACAATTCCGTGAAGAAACATTTCAAAAAGTAATTGATGAAATTAATTCATTAAAACCGGAAGCTGTAGTGATCACTGGGGATCTTACTAATGAAGGATTAATCGATCAATATGAAAAATGCAAAAATCTGATTTCACAAATTGATGTTGATAAAATAATTGTAATTAGTGGAAACCATGATTATAGAAATACTGGCTATTTGCTGTTTAAGAAATATTTTCCAATTAGGACTGAAAATGAATTGGGAGACGATACAATACTTGTAACGCTTGGATCAGCTAGACCAGATCGTGATGAGGGGGAGGTTGGTCACCATCAAAACTTATGGCTTGAGCGAACTTTGAAAAAATATGAAGATAAATTAAAGATAGTTGCAATGCATCATCATTTGATCAGTATTCCTGATACTGGTTCTGACAGATTGACCGTAATTGATGCGGGTGATGTACTACGAACTATCTTAGACTCTAACGTAAACTTGGTTCTGTGTGGTCATAAACACAGACCATGGATTTGGGATTTCAATACATTATCGATTGCAAATGCTGGCACTGTTTCATCTGAAAGAGTTAGAGGCTTCTTTGAAAACTCGTATAATATAATAAATATTCAAAATGGAACTTTCCGTGTTGACCTAAAAATTCCTGGCGGCAAAAGGACACAATTACGAGATATTGCAAAAAACTATACACAGTTAACAGATTGAATTTGATTTACTAAAATTCTATAATTAAATTTTTAGTGTGAAATAATCGAGTATTTCTATAATTATTAACATGATCACGTTATACTAATTAACTGAATTCATTAAGCAACAAACATGCGGGGATCGCCTAGCCTGGTAGGGCGTGGGATTGCTAATTCCATGTTCGCAAGGACACGGGGGTTCGAATCCCCCTCCCCGCGCTTTTTTAATTAAATTTAAAAGTGCGTTGATACGTGTCTTCGTTATTGGGACGAAGAAAAACACAAAAAATTATCAAGGCTGGTCCAAAAAATGCAACTACTGGCAGGTGTCCAGAATGTGATACTATAGGCAGAATCTTTATCATCGGTCAGGTTGGTCAAGAGCGAGCAAAGTGTCCCGCTTGCAACCAAGTATTTGATCTATAGTCACCTGCACAAATCCACCCATAACTTTTTAAGGTCTTTTCATTTTTTTAAAGCAGCATGTCAGCAGATGAATCTGAAACCATTTATGATAGAATTGCTAAGCTTGAGGATGAGGTTGCAGCATTGAGAAGCGAGATAGATTTTCTAAAACGCGCATTACGTAATGAATTAGCACGTCATGAAGTGAAAATGGCAAAGAAAGGTACAGAAGTATCTTCACTTATAGATTAGACTTTTCTCTGACACTTTTTATTAATTCTAGAATAAAATCTGCATCATCCGCCTCTGGTTCTAACTCCAGATATTTATTGAGTAAAGGTAATGCCTTATCATAACGTAAAAGCCGTTCTTCTAAAATACCCTTATCTCTAATTTCCTCAGGGGATTCTGGTTGCATTCCTAAAATCATATCTGTGCATTTCATAGCACTATCATATGCATACGATTGGGTGTATGCATTTTTTAGATTTCTTAATAATCTAGTCAAAAGTTGTTCCGTTGTAGCTTCGTTTAGATATTCTGGAACAAATTCAACGCCCTCTCCAAAATTTCTATCCAGAATTTCTTCTAAATCCTCAACTGTAAGCAACTTTCCACGATAAAATGGATCCAAGTTAATCTCTTCTTTGTATTTTACAATCACATGTCCAGGGAATCCAACAATCTGAAGATCAAGTCCTATATTCTTGGCAACTTCTGAGTATATTATAGAGAGAGTAATTGGTATACCAGTTTTTTTGTCAAGTACTATGTTAAGAAAACTATTTCCCGGATCGTAATAATCTTCTTCGGCTCCATGAAAACCAAGTTCGTCAAAGAAGTACTCATTAAGCATGGATATAAGATATGTTGAGTTTTTAATTTCGCCTATTTTTATTTTTAGAGAATTACCCATCTCATTTATTTTTTCGATGTATTTTGATATATTCAGGTCAGGATATTCCAGAATTTGTGCCATCTTTAGACATTTTTCAATCAAATTATAATTTGGATTTTTAGAAAAAGATATCCATTCGGCAATAAATGGATCAAATTTTTCTGCAACCAATAGATTCCATATTATTTGATTCTATTTAGATATACTTGTGGATCTTTTAACTCTCTTGTGTTAGGAGGATTTGCGATTAATTTCACAAATGTATCTTTACCATATACGTCAAATACATGTTGGGTAAATTCTTTACCTGTGCTCTTTTTTACACTGTAGTCAGAATAATTAGTACCTACAAATGTACTAAGATAATTTTGAAAATCAATATCATCTTTCAGTATTTGTTGCACCACAAATTCTGCCATTCCCTCCATGGTGGTAAATACAGCATGCTGAGCCTGAATAGGTTCTAGCCATTTTTTGTAGATTTCCTCTAACGAGGGAACAAGATCTGAAATCTTGGGGTCAATTTCAACATGAGTATATGTCATAACATCTGGTCCCATAACATTGGTGATAAAATTGTCAGGATTCAGCATGAAAAATAAATTTGCTTTCTTGGCAATTTGGAATTCTTCAGGTACAAGTTGTAACTGTAGGTATTCAGTTAGTTGAGTGACAGTTTTATCATCTAACGCTAAGATAGTTTTTGCCAGTTCCTCGTTTATTGTATTAACCTGCATTACAGCTTGAATGTTCAATCTGTGAAGATTGTCTTGTACGGAATGAACAATCTCCTCCAAAATTGTCATTTTCATAGCTCCAAAATAACCAGATTTTACCGATTCTGCATTAGATTCGTATGGTAAACCTTGCTTGTATAGAATTATTCTTGGGTAATCATCCAAGATAAACCTGTTAAGGTAGATCTTTGAATCAAGATAGTCACCGTAGGTAGTCGATATTTTTGAGATGTATGATTTCACATAAGTAGAATAAACTAGGAATTTTGTTGTATCTTCCTTAATTAATTCAGAAATTGTTTTCAGATCATTTTTTGCAACAGCATCAAATAGTTTATCAACATACATCCGTCCATTCTCTGTGAACACTTTTTTTCCTTTTAGCCGCTTAAATTCATCGAGTTTCAGATACTCAATAGACAGATCCTTGGAAACTTCTAAACCCATGTATTCATTTACACTTTGAGCTAAATCCACAAACAAGTTTTTTGAAACACTTTCGATATCATCAAATTCTACAGTAAAGCTTCTATCCTCTTTGATCTTTTTTGCAAGTTCTATTATTACTTTTTCCTCATCAGTTTCAACAGAAAGTTGCCCCATCAATGCCTCAGCAAATTCGTCAAACTCTGACATGTGCACTCAATCGACAAAAAACTCAATTTAACATTATCTGTAGTGCCGGGGGTGGGTTTCGAACCCACGACCTCCAGATTATGAGTATTGCCCTTCTTTGGAGAGGCTGGCACTCTAGGCCAGGCTGAGCTACCCCGGCATAAATACGCGTGAATCTCTTATGCAATTAAATGATTTGCTCAAAATTATATTCTCCAATGTTATACGAAAATTAATGAGTTTTGATGACAAAGATAAGCGCATACAGAAGAAGATTGATTGGATTGCAAGTCAGATTAGAGAGACAAAATTTGAACTTCACCGGCAACACAAAGAACTTGAGGACGCTCTCAAGGAGCAAGAAGAATTACGAAAGCAAAAAGTGAAAACAAAAAAGTAAAGCTAGTATTCTTTTGAGATCTGGCTCCATTTTGAGTTGGTATTTTTTACCCAGAGAAATTTTTTCTGCAGTGCTGATGTGTAAAGCTTTTCCCATTCTGCACCAAACTCATCAGTCCATGTTTTGAAAATTCTTGGGTCAATATAGTTTCGGAGTGATGTTCCAAGGTTATAGTCCCTCGTCTTTTCTGAAAGCCTTACCTGGAGTTCTAATTTTTCAATTCTTTCAGTATGTTTTGCCTTTTGATTTTTTATTGTTGATTTTATTTTTTTGATCCGTTCTTTTTGCTGTTCTTTCTGTTTTTCAGTTTTTGCAATCTTAGATTCCGCTTTTTTCAATAAATCTTTTGACTTTTCCCACGGTTTTACACTTTCCACATTTTTCAGCGTATCTCTTTTCTTTTGTAATGACGCCTCAAAGTTTTTTGGAATGGTTCTTTTATGGTTGCACATAATAGCAGCATCTAGATTTGCTAGTTTTGTATGGAATAATTTTTTTATTTTAGATTCAGATTTAATATTCTCACATTCACGAAGGTATTTTGTAACTACACTTGAGGCTAGATATGTTCTAAAGACCTTCGCAGAAAGACCATTGACTATAGTTGAATAATAGGTGTTAACATGTCTAGACGTAATCCCGTCAAAAATTTCTTCACTTTCTTTTTTATTTGAGATAAACTCTTTCAGGTTATCATAAAATTGCTTATCTTGTCCTTCTGCAGGAATTGTTTCTTTCCATCTCACACTATCTTTACCAAGAAAATCAAATTCTATTGCATTTCCAGTGAGTTTGATATGCTCCTTTCGTAGTGTCGTAGCACCTACAGTATCAGCTTCATCAGGATCTTTTTCATCACCAACCCTCATCGCAGTACGATAAATCAAATAGCACGCAGTAGCTATTCTTTTATTTTTTTGTTCTTTGTCTCGCATATCTTTAACAATTTGTATTTTGACGTTTTCAATTTCTCTTGACAAGTTTTTTGCCTTGTCATATTTTGCTTGATCTCTTTCCTGTTTAATTCCAGCAGTATCAGCCAACCAAACATATTTTCGTTTTTGAGTAAGAATATCCATCCAATTTGCTACCCACATAGAATCTTTGTCGTGTACAATCTTACCCCATTTTCCTTCAGGGACTTTTGCTTCTTTACCTAGATTTAGTGTTACATCTTTAGATGTAACTCGTGGTTTGTATCTGCCTCGCATTGGATGTTCACCCCTGCCCATAAAAATTCCGGGCGGTTCAGCCATGTAATTACCCAGTTCCACTTCATTTCCATCCATAACTGCTTTTCCATATTCCTCCTTCATCCCCTCACGAATTTCCTTACGTCTTATTGCGAGCGCCTTTTTTTCTTCCTTTGTCATCAATTCCTTTTCTTCTTTTTCTTTGTCTACTAGTTTGTATGCTTCAGAAAAATCAATGTCCCTATATTCTAAGTTACTAAATTTTCCGTTAAACGTTTGAGCAAAATCTGATACAAAATTTTTCTGAAAGATTGGATCTTCTACATATTTTTCTGTCATACCAGGTTTTGGTGCATCCTTCTTTTTTGCCCACTGATACACCATCTCTTCTTGGACTAGGTCAAGTACTACGTTTTCGCCCTTGATCTTTATCTTAATTTCCTTGGACTCGAAGTCTGGAGGAAAAAGTATTCCGTTATGTTGTAATGTTTTCCATTTCATATATTTCACTAATGCAATACGACTTTGATAAAAATTGATTAAAACTGTATATCAATCTAACCACAAAAATGTCTTCAAAAACAAGTCAAGATAATAACTGTTAAAGAATCATTCTCCGTATAGTTCCTTTTTTAAATAATTCTCAAATTCAATATCCGTTTTACTCTTCTTTGCCTCTAAGAACATTAATGCATCGTTTCCAACAATGTATCTTGGCAGTGGTTTCTCATCTTTAACAGCTTTAACGATAGTGTCGGCAACTTCCTTTGGATGTGTTCCCATTTCTGCCATCATCTTGACACCCGAGACTACCTTAACAGTAATGTCTCTGTATACAGTATCTGACTCTGATTTTTCAGCCATCCTCATATTTTTCATGAAGTTTGTTTTGATGACACCGGGTTCAATTATCACAACATTAACACCAAACGGCGCCAGTTCAAATCTCAAAGATTCACTCAGTCCTTCTAAAGCGAACTTGGAACTAATGTATGCAGGCGATGCTGGAAATCCAATACGACCTACAACTGAACTAATATTTACTATTGTCCCAGAACCCTGCTTTCTCATTGTTGGTCCAACTTCCTGAATCAGTCTTATTATTGAAAAGAAGTTTGTATCAAACTGTGCCTTAAATTCATCAATAGATACATCTTCGACACATCCCCATAGACCCCATCCCGCATTATTTACAAGAACATCAATTCTTTGTTTTTGATCAAGAATTTTTTGTATAGCAGTTTTAACTGAGTTCTCATCATCAACATCTAATTCTAAGACATCAATTTTCAAATTATCTTTTTTTCCTAATTCTTTAATTTTGTCACTTTTTGCTGTGTCTCTCATTGTGGCATATGTGTAATATCCTTCTCTTGCTAGTGCTAATGCAGTCTCAAATCCTATCCCACTGGATGTCCCAGTTACAACTGCAACCTTTTCCATGCAGATTTCTTATCATTACTATCTAATAGTTTTATGATTCAATTGTATGATGATCCTTCGAAGAGTGGGACAGTTACATAACCCTTGTATGCTATGATAAAAAGTCCGAAACTAATATTTACAGTTGAAATAAGTCAACAATATGGCAAGTTATACAGGTCAAGTAGCCACAATTCACCGACAATTTAATACGGCACTCAAGAGGGCTAAGTCAAGACAGACGGTTTTAAACGCCTATTGGAAACACAAGGCTCAACACGAAAAACTTCTGAAACAACATCTTAAAGAAGAAATGGCACAAGTCAATCGAATAAAATCCAAGATCAAATATAGATAAACAGTTATCTGTATTTTGAATTTTTTTGATTAATTAATTATTATGTGACATGTATGTACTTACATAATTGAAAAAACTAAGTGTTAACAAAATCTACAATAAAGATTGTATTATTGGAATGAAGGCAATACCTGATGAAAAAATAGATTTAGTTGTTACTGATCCTCCATTCGCTATTAATTTCAAGGCTAAAAAAGCAAACTACAACAGAACAGCTTCAAGAGTTTTGTCCGGTTACAATGAGATCAAAGTTGAAGACTACTATGATTTTACAAATGCTTGGATGCAGGAAGTATATCGAATTTTAAAAAAATCTGGAAGTATGTATGTATTTTCTGGTTGGAATAATCTCAAAGACATCCTAACCGCATTAGATAATAATGGATTTACTACAATTAATCATATAATCTGGAAATATCAATTTGGTGTAGTTACTTCAAAAAAGTTTGTTACCTCTCATTATCACTGTCTTTTTGTGTGTAAGGACGATAAAAAACGAAAATTTTTTCCATTCTCAAGATTTAAAAAAAATGCCAAAACATCTAGCGGGCAAAGTCTTCATTACAAAGATAAGGAAGATGTTTGGATTATAAATCGGGAATACTGGACTGGTGTTGATAAAACACCCACAAAACTTCCCGCTGAAATAATTAAAAAGATGCTTAAGTATTCTAGTGAAAAAACAGATTTGGTATTCGATCCTTTTCTTGGTTCTGGCCAGGTTGCGATAATAAGCAAGATGTTAGGAAGACAATATTTGGGATTTGAAATAGTAAAACAATATTATGATTTTGCAAATAAACGCCTCCAAAAAAATATTTATAGATTAAAAAAAGAAACAGACACTTGATTATTTTTTAGTCTGTGTTTCATTTTCTGGCTGCCCGATTTTATTTTCTGGCTGCCCAATTTTATTTTTTATGATTCCTCTCAGTTCTTCATCGGTCTTGCTTTTGGAGTCTATTCCTAAGGTCTTCGACATAGCGTCTAGCTTTTGCCTTTCATCCTTTACGGGACCGGAAACTTCAATGTTTTCCTTTGTCACATCTTTCATTTGTTTTTCAACTGTATCCTTCGCTTTTTTATACTCACCAACAATTTTCCCAATTTTCTTTGCTGCTTCAGGAAAACGGTTTGTACCCAAAAGTAGGATTAATGCAACGAAGATAATTATCATCCATTCGCTTCCGATAATATTCAGCAAGTATTCGAACACAAAATTAATTCATTCCTTGCAAAATTAAATATTTGTATTATCCTGGGTTTTGTTCATTTATAGGCAGTAACCATAATTGCTCCGCCCATCATATCTTTCTCAAACTCAACGTTTGAAAATTTTTCAAGAAGCATAGATTCTAGCTTTTTGTTTTTTGGCCACAGTCTGTATGTTTTATGTAATGCTGCAAATTTTAATCCAAGCCTACCTCCTGCTGCAAATGCTACTATGGGCAAAATTAGTTTGAGATAAAATGAAACGCCAAACCTGGCTATTGGCTCATCTGGTTTTCCTAAATCAACAATAATCCATTTACCACCGTCTTTCAAAACTCTCTGAATCTCTGAAATAGCTATCTTCAAACTAATGGCGTCACGTAGCGAATATCCAGAAAGAACTACATCAAACTGTTGGCTCTTAAACGGTACATGTTCAAACACTCCGCATATTGCTTCCGGTTTTTTTTGGAAAAGTCTGCCAGTGTTTTTTATCATTGGTAAAAGAGGATCATATAGCATGATCTCCACCTCTCCATTGACAGCATCTAATGCAGTTTTTGACATGTTGCCAAATCCCGAGCCGGCGTCAAGAATTTTATCACCGCTTTGTATTTTTCCCTTCATTGCTCTACTACGGTGTTCAGAATCTTTTCCTAACGAGATATACGAATTTACCTTATCGTAAACAGGTATGATTTCCTGTAAAACATCAAGCACTTCGCCCCAATAGCTGCCCAAGCCCATAGGTGTACTGTTATTTTTGATATTATATTATGTACTCTTATTTGGAAGATGTGCCTTCTGCCTGCGCATGCTTTGCGAGTTCTTCATTAGACACTTTTTCAAATAGTTTAGTATCAGTTCTAATTTTTGACATTCTAATATGTTTCACACCCTCTTCATCACTCTTTAGATTTATTGCGGCAATTGCTAACGACATTGTTTCATCCATCGACATTCCATTTTTGTAATTCTTTTCTAAAAAGTCAGTAACCTCATCTGAATTTCCGCCTATTGCAACTGCAGTGTATGGAATGTATGTTCCACTTGGATCGGTAACAAAGATTCTAGTACCCTTTCTGTCTACCCCAGCAATGATTAGTGCGACACCAAATGGGCGAACTCCAGAATATTGTGTAAATTGATGTGATTGATCTGCTAAATGTCTTGCAACTGCTTCAATCTCTACTGATTCATCATAAGTTAATTTGTTACTTTGTGAAAAAAAACGTGCGTTGTCTACCATAACACGAGCATCTGGGATGTATCCTGCTGCCGCAATACCCACATGATCATCCACCTGAAAAATTTTTTGTGTAATATCTTCTACTTGAAGATCCCGTGATACTTCTTCTACAGCTATTATAATTCCATCTTTAGCTTGTAACCCAATTGCAATTGCTCCTCTTTTAACTGTCTCAAGAGCATATTCTACCTGATAAATTCTACCGTCTGGTGAATACATTGTAGGTGTCATATCATAACCACGTGATGCCATCATAACATTTCGATTCAATCACAAGTCAATTTAAGGGTTAGTTATGGAAATATTACAAATCATAATTTTATATCCATTAAAATATATAATTTGATTTGATGAATCATGGAAAATAAATTAGAACAGTTTCTTGATCAAAAGTACATCAATCTTGAAACATACAAAAAGGATGGAACTCCTATTAGGACTCCTGTTTGGTTTGTAATTGATAAAAATCTAATCTATGTTATAACCAGGGATAGCACTGGTAAAGTTAAGAGGCTTGGAAGTAATCAGAATGTACGTATTGTTTCTTGTTCATTCAAAGGAGAACCAAAAAATGAATGGGTAAAAGGCGCGGCAGAAAAGATTACAGGCGATGAAGCAGATAAAGTCATTAAACTTCGTAAGAAAAAATACGGCATGTTTGCTAGATTAATAGGCATAATTACATCTAAAAAAGGAAACATTGTTGTTTATTCCATTGAATTAATCGATTAGAATTTTTCAAACTCGCAGATTTTTTTTTAAAAATTTGATTATTCCAGAGACATTTAAATACAAATTATAATTGATCTGATCCATCTTGACTCAACCAGACCCATTTGACAATGCAACAAAGCAGGTTAATGATGCATGTGATGTTTTAGGAATAAACGATGAGGGCATAAGAAATTATTTGATTATGCCAAATAGGTTCCTTCGAGTCAAAGTTCCGGTAAAAATGGATGGTGGGATCCCCGGGTACCGAGCTC
>JGI24919J38490_100058_pt1 | contig 34942 bp, 28 predicted proteins | sample LinPFosmplate7_FD_38490 | JGI IMG/M metagenome (IMG submission 38490) | reverse complement strand
CAATCTGAGCCAGGATCAAACTCTTCAGTTTAATCTTTGACTTTTTAGAACACTTGGCATTTTATAACCAATAGTTCAATTTTTTAAAAAGCTTATCTGCTTTTGTTTTTTATGTGCACTGCACAATTTCTTGCACGAGTGCCCACACAAGTTGCTTGATAAATTTTTAAAGAGCTACCACCCAAAAAATGATCTTTTATGGCGGTGAAAGCGGGAAATTATACATGCTCAAACTGTTGCGTCAAGTGATATTATGAATATTTATCAAATAAACTTTAAAGCACTTAGAATCTTAGGATAGCTCACCTAGGAATAGTGATTAGAATCAACAATATAGAGCCTGATATTAAACTTAAAACTTCCCTTTTTTTTTCTTTCGAAAAAGGAATAATTATACTCTATTTGCCAATACAAAATGAGGAGAAGATTTCACCCAGCAAATCGTCAGAGGAAAATTCACCAGTAATCGTGCCGAGAGACATACCTGCTTGTCGCAAATCTTCAGCAACTAGCTCACTTGCACCGCCTTCAAGTTGTTCAATAGCACTGTTGATATAATTAAGTGTCAACTCAATTGACAGAATATGTCTTTTTCGAGCAAGAAAAACACCCTCACCATCAGGCTTATAGCCAGCAGCCTCCGACAATGCTTGTCTTAACAAATCTATTCCATCACCATTTTTAGCCGAAAGGCTAACTTCTGTTTGATTCTCAACTTCTTTAATTTCAGCCTTAGCCTTCAAGAGATCAATCTTGTTCCTTATGTATATAATGGGCTTATTCTTGACAGCCTCTGACAATATAGACAAGTCAGCTAATTTATCCTTTGCATCGTAAACCAATAATACAACGTCTGCATTATTGATTTCAGTATGAGCTCGCCTGATACCTTCTTGTTCAATGATGTTATTACTATTATGAAGTCCAGCAGTATCGATAATATGAAGTGGCATTCCATCAATATGGATAGTTTCCTTTAATACATCTCTTGTAGTTCCAGCAATATCAGTAACAATAGCACTGGGCTGTTTAGTTAGTGCGTTAAGCAAGCTGGACTTTCCTGCGTTTGGTTTGCCCGCAATAGCGACATAGAGACCATCTCTCAAAATTGCACCTTGATTTGCACTCTCAAGTATCTCTAGAAGGAGATTTTTTAAGGTTTGCAGTTTAACTGAAACTTCATGAGATTCCAAAAAATCAATCTCCTCATCAGAAAAGTCGATAGTAGCCTCTACAAAAACTCTCAAACTCGTCAGGTCTGCTAACAAGTGGTTAATTTTTTCTGAGAACTCTCCTGTCAATGACCTTACAGCACTAAGAGCAGACTGCTCAGAACTTGACTGGATAAGATCTTGAACAGCTTCAGCCTGAACTAAATCCATCTTGCCATTTAAGAAGGCTCTTTTAGTGAACTCTCCAGGTTCTGCAAGTCGAGCGCCAAAAAAAGTAGTAGTCTCTAAAAGCTTTCTCAAGACACTCATTCCTCCGTGCCCTTGGAACTCTATTACATCTTCACCGGTATAAGAATTGGGTCCAGGAAAATAAATTGATACGCCTTTATCAATCTTATTACTGCCTTTGTCATAAAAAGAACCATAATAGGCGTGCCTAGCTTTTAATTCAATATGCAGTAATTTTTGGCCTATAGCTTTGGATAATGGTCCAGAAACTCGAACTACTCCGATGCCACTTTGTCCAATAGCTGTAGCTAGAGCACATATCGTTTCTACCTTATGCATCGTTTGCAAAATAATCTTCTAGAAATTGATCAAAATCCATTACGTCATTAGACTCAATCTCTAACTGCTCATTTCTTGATGATATTACTTGTTTATCTAATTCATGGAAGTAGTCATTAGCAAAAGTTTTATCTTTATATTGTGTTTGATATTTGCGACTAAATTGATCTGTGTATTCAAAAAAGCCCATCTCTTGATGTTGCATTTCATTAAGCATTATTGCTGATGGAGTTAAGTCAGGATTTTTAATACGAAGTGAAATATTGTCTACTGATTGCTGATGATCAGTACTTAATAGCTTTGAGCATTGCTTTATTCCTGCAAAAATATTATCACCCCAATCAGTTAGAGATGTTTCCTTACCATTATTGACGAGCTTTAAGTCGGGCTCTCTACCCTTGTGAGCAACTAGTTGGGAGTTAGAATCAATTTCAACTAATTCTGATGACAAAATAGTTGGCGAATCTTCTAAAAGACAATACAATAAAAATACTTCTAAAAATTGAATTTGTTCTTTATCAATTCCTACTTCTAATAAAGGATTAATATCCAATGATCTAATTTCAATATAACCTATACCATTCTGATCAAGAGCCCTCAAAGGCCTATCATTACCATATAAAATAGGTTTTGGACGAACTGAAGAGTAGTATTCATTTGCAATCTGCAGAATATTAGTGTTGAGTTGTAGGTACTCTCCTTTCTTTTTTATGCCGATCTTTTCAAAATCCTCACAGCTTGTTTTCATTGCAGATCTTAGGCTATATATATAGTGGCATAAACTATTGTAATTTGCCTTAACCCCTTTTTCATCTTCTTGGGAGTTCTGATAGCCTATATCACCCATTCTTAATGAAGTAGCATAGGGTAAATACAAAGTATTATCATCAAACTCTTCAAAAGTATGTTCGTGGTAGTCATGCATGAATGATTTACATACAGTTGCTGAAGCGCCAAATAAGTATGGAATTAACCATCCATATCTTAAAACATTTCGAGTTAATCCCATGTAATGTAAATCCATAAAACCTTTAGAATCATTATCTTCTGGTGAAATTAATTCACGATAAGATTGCCAGAACTCTGATGAGAATGAGTAATTAAAATGGATGCCAGCAATAGACTGCATGACGCTACCATATCGATTAGAGAGACCACGTCTATAAACTGTTTTCATCATCCCTAAATTTGAAGTGCCATAATTAGCAATAGGTATATTTGTGAGTCCTCTTATTATGCAAGGCATACTTGCAGGCCAAAATCGCTCTCCTAAAGGCAAGTATTGATAAACATAATGATGAATTTTAGTGAGCTCATCTAGAACTTTGTCCGCACCCATTAATGGCTGTGTTACTAACTCAAGTAAAGCCTCACTAAAATCTGTAGTGATTGAAGTGTTTTTTAGTGCAGAACCAAATCCTTCTGGATGAGCTGTTTGAGCTATGACACCGTTTCTACCAACACGTAAACCCTCCTTTTCAATACCGATAAGACTATTGGCAAGGCTCTCCTTAAAAGGCATTAGAGATTGAATCTTATTGCGAAGTTCCACTTAACATATTCAAATAGTAAAATGGTTATTTTACCTTGGACTTCTATTAATGGTGATAATAGAAAAGTATCTGTCAAATATCAAAAAAATAAAATAAATTGTGCAAACTAAAAATAAAATTATTGAAGTAGTAGTCGGAATTATTAGAAACGAAAATAAAGAAATACTCATTTCTAAGCGTCAACAAGATCAATTTATGCCAAACTATTGGGAGCTTCCAGGCGGAAAAATAGAAGTTGGCGAAGATAGTTTTAGCGCCCTCTCAAGAGAGTTGTACGAGGAGGTTGGTATTACTGTGAAAGATTGCAGCTTAATCCACAAAATCTTTCACCGCTATCCAGAAAAGACGGTTAATTTATCAATATACAATATTGAAGACTCCTTAGGAGATCCTCTAGGAAAAGAAGGCCAAGAAATTGCTTGGAGTAGTATTGATCAATTTAATAACTATAAATTACTGCCCACTATGTGGAAAATCATTCATAAAATTTCTCTACCAAAGAGTTATTGGATTACTCCAGATGAACATCAGACTGAATCTACTATAGATGAATGTAGAAGACATTTAATTAGTGGCACTAAACTTATACAGCTAAGAAGTAAAACTATACTCGATAGTACTTATATAGAAAATATGTATAAACTTTGTAAAGAATATAAAGCAAGACTTATCCTTAACACACCAATTAAAACTTATACAGAGATTTGTGATGGATGGCATTTGACTAGCTCTGAGCTCTTATCATTAAAAGAGAGGCCTTGTGATGATAATAAACTTTTGGGAGCATCAACACATAACAAACTAGAAACAGCACATGCTGAAAAAATTTCTGCTGATTACATCAGCCTGTCCCCAGTAGAAGCAACTCTAAGTCATCCAGATGCAAAAACCTTGGGCTGGGATAGATCCTCTAATATTATTGACCAATGCAACTTGCCATTATTTTTATTAGGTGGAATGAACAAAGAATTGGTTGGAAAAGCTTTAAGTATAGGAGCTCAAGGGGTTGCAGGAATTAGAGAAATTTAAGAGCGAACTCCAGTTAACTCTATAACTTTATTTTGAATATCTTCTTTGGTCATTTGAACTAAACCATCTGAGCCACCTTTGCATAAAAGTTGATCATCAACAAAAATTTGAGGGACAGTACGGAATCCAGATCTGACAAAAAAATCTCTAGCATCAATATCTTCCTGGATATTAAGAGTCTGGTAATCTATACCAAGATTATCCAGATAGTTTTTTGCTCTAGTGCAGTAGAAACAAGAATGAGACGTATATACCTTAATCATAATCCTCTATATTTTAATGGCTAATTCAAGGAAAAAATAATATACCAGTCAATTAAATAGATTGCACTTTTAATAGTCTCTCAAATTACATGGTTTTAATCTCTAAGGTAAACCCAAGACGAGCCTGTAGAGAGCTTTTGATCAAAACGATAACCCTCATCAGAAAAATCTTTCAACAACTCTTTACTGGTCAAACGATTACGAATAATGTAATTAACCATTAACCCTCTAGCGCGCTTTGCATAAATTCCTATAACTTTATAAGTTTCACCCTTCTTTTCTTTAAAAACTATATCCAAAACATTTGCCCTAAGTGTTTTTTTATCAATAGCCTTAAAATACTCATTGGATGCAAGATTAACTATTAGATCAGATTCATCTTCATTAAGAACATCACTAATACCAGCCCCCCAAAAATCATAAAGATTACTGCCATTTTTATTGTTAAGCTTTGCTCCCATCTCTAAGCGATAAGGTTGTATCAAATCGAGCGGTCTAAGAACACCATAAAGTCCTGAGAGCATACGAATATTATTTTGCGCAAACTCTAGATCTTGACTAGAGAGTGATGGCGCATCAATACCATTATAAACATCCCCCTTAAAAGCAAGCAAAGCTTGTTTAGCATTGCCCAAAGAGAAGGGAGTTTTAAAGCTCTGAAAACGATCAAAATTTAACTTTGATAATTTTTCACTCAGTGACATAAGTTTTGAAATTTGTTGCTGAGTCTTATTCTTTAGAATACTGACTAATTCTTGAGAGTGGTTTAATTGTCGAGATTGCGAATAAGATTCAATATTGCATGAAGAAAAATCTTGCGTTTTTGAAGGTGAAATGATTGCTAGCATATCGCTTAAAAATAAAAAGATTCTACCTTAAGATGCCTATTATAACAAGACAATTGGGTCGATTTGGTATTCAAAATGGTGAGGTTATGCGTTATAATACTTTAATTATTTTCATTCTTTTTTACACTCAGTTTTCATGAACAATAAGCAATTACACTTGCCTAGGCCTCGTGGTCTTTATCACCCAAACAATGAGAAAGAGAATTGTGGTGTTGGCTTTATTGCTAATTTAAAAAGTCATCCCTCTCATAAAATTACTAAAGATGCCCTAGAAATGCTCTCTCGTATGGATCATCGTGGAGGTTGTGGGTGTGAAGCAAATACTGGTGATGGTGCTGGTATCTTGACGAACATTCCACATGATTTTTTCTCAGCAGAAATTCAATCTCTATTTGGAATTGAAGTTGTGCCAGGAAGCTATGGAGTTGGAAATATTTTTTTTCCTCAAGATGCTAAAGAAAGACAACACTGCATTTCAGTAATTGAAAAAGCCGTAAAAGATGAAGGTCAAAGCCTGATTGGTTGGCGTGATGTGCCTTTGGATGAAATTAAGGCTGACATTGGAGATACTGCACGTGACTCACAACCTGTAATGAAACAGCTTATTATTGCCAACTCTCAAGGACTAGATTCAGACTCCTTTGAGGGTGTTCTTTATATTATTCGAAAACATGTTTCCAAAATCATCCGCTCAGATGATTCACTTTCTCAGGCCTTGTTATTTTATGTTTGTAGTCTTTCTACAAGGGTCATAATCTATAAGGGAATGCTTATGGGGTCACAGTTATTGGACTTCTATACAGACCTTAGCAATAAAAAATTTAGCACATATTTAGCTATGGTACATTCACGTTTTTCAACCAATACTTTTCCATCGTGGGATCGTGCACAACCTTGTCGCTTTATGGCTCACAATGGAGAAATTAACACTCGACAAGGTAACTTCAACTGGATGAGGGCTCGCGAAGGAGTTTTAGAGAGCGCTGTTTTTGGTAATAACTTAAATAAAACTTTGCCAGTTATTGAAACTGAAGTTTCAGATTCTGGTAGCTTTGATAACGTTTTAGAATTTCTTCTAATGAATGGAAGGTCATTACAGGAAGCTGTATTGATGATGATCCCTGAAGCTTGGCAAAATGATAATGAGATGAGTGAAAAGAAAAAAGCTTTTTATGAGTATTTCTCTAATGTTATGGAGCCTTGGGATGGGCCTGCATCAATTGCTTTTACCGATGGAAGATACATTGGTGCAGTTCTTGATAGGAATGGACTTAGACCATCTCGCTACTACTTGACTCATGATGATCGAGTTATTATGGCCTCTGAAGTTGGTGTGGTTGATGTAGAAACCAATAACATTAAAACAAAAGGCAGACTTAGGCCTGGAAAAATGTTTCTTGTTGACTTTGATAAGGGCAAGCTAGTTGATGATGACGAGATAAAAGATAGCTTTGCTGGAAAAAATCCTTACCATGATTGGCTAAAAGATCAACAAATAAAACTATCAGATATACCAGCTACTGTTGATGCTAAAGGCTTCTACCCTGAGACACTCATAAATCGATTAAAAGCATTTGGTTATAGTACGGAAACATTACAATTTATGTTGTTACCACTTGTCAGTGAGCTAAGGGATCCAGTTGGATCAATGGGGAATGATTCTGCATTAGCATGCCTCTCAGACCAGTCTCGCATAATCTATGATTACTTCAAACAACTTTTTGCTCAAGTCACCAATCCTGCTATCGACTCTATAAGAGAGGAAGTTGTTATGTCATTGAGCTGTTCAATCGGTCCTGAAGGAAACCTACTAAGTAACAAGGCTGAAAATGCCAATCGCCTAGTTATTGAACATCCCATTCTAACAAATGAAGAAATATCAGCTCTACATCAATGCGACTATCGTGGCTGGACAAGCAAGACGATTGACATTACTTACGATGTAAATGAAAAACATGACTTAAGTGAGATGCTTGATTCTATTTGCCAACAAAGCACTCAGGCTATTAATGATGGTCACAGTCTAGTTATATTGTCAGATCGAAATATTAATTCAAGCCGAAATGCTATAAGTTCTCTTCTTGCTTCCTCGGCAGTACATAGATATTTGGTGGCTAATTACAAAAGAACTCAAGTAGGGCTAATCATTGAAACTGGTGAAGCTAGAGAAGTCCATCACTTCTGTCTACTAACAGGTTTTGGTGCTGACGCTATTAATCCATACCTTGCCTTTGAAGCACTATGGCAAGCAAGGCGAGACAATCTAATTGATTTAGATGATGACGAGGCCATTGTTAAAGCATATCGCAAAGCTATCGCTAAAGGGATGCTAAAAGTGATGGCAAAAATGGGAATTTCAACATTAGCGTCCTACAAAGGTGCACAAATTTTCGAGGCGGTTGGACTCTCTCCTGAAGTCATGAATAAGTGTTTCTTTGAAACTGCAAGTAGAATCAGCGGGGTTGGCTTCGATGTCATTCAAACTGAATCTGAATCGCAACATAAAAAAGCATACCTCTCAACCTCACTAGATAATCTTGGACAATACCATTGGAGAAGTGGTGGTGAGAAACATATGTGGGAACCTCAAACTATTACTAGTCTTCAAAAAGCAGCTAGAAGTAATGATCAAAATGCGTACTGGGAATTCTCGAAAAAATCTAATGAAGAAGGCACTAGAAATTGCACTCTTCGAGGCTTAATGGAATTTAAAACAGGCAAACCAATCAATATTGATAAAGTTGAGCCCGCTCAAGAAATTGTAAAAAGATTTGTAACCGGCGCGATGAGTTTTGGCTCTATATCTGCTGAATCTCATGAATCTCTGGCTATAGCAATGAATCGTATTGGTGGAAAATCAAATACTGGAGAAGGAGGGGAAGACTCTAAACGCTGGACTCCAGATTTAAATGGTGATTCTCGTCGAAGTGCTATTAAGCAAGTTGCCTCAGGTCGCTTTGGTGTTACTATCGAATACCTAAATAATGCTGATGAGCTGCAAATCAAAGTTTCACAAGGAGCAAAACCAGGAGAGGGTGGTGAATTGCCTGGCAGCAAAGTTGATGAAGGTATTGCAAAGATTCGTTGTTCAACAGCCGGTGTAGGTTTAATTAGTCCTCCTCCACATCATGATATTTATTCTATTGAAGACTTATCTCAACTAATTTTTGACCTTAAAAGGTCAAATCCTGATGCTCGTATTAGTGTGAAATTAGTCTCTGAAGTTGGTGTTGGAACAGTTGCTGCAGGTGTAACTAAAGCTAAATCTGATCATATTGTTATTGCCGGTCATGACGGTGGAACTGGCGCCTCACCTTTAACTTCAATTAAACATGCCGGCCTACCTTGGGAGCTAGGTGTTGCTGAGACACATCAAACTCTAGTTATGAATGACCTACGTTCACGAGTAGTCATTCAGACTGATGGTCAACTTAAAACAGGAAGAGATGTTGCAATCGCTGCATTGCTAGGAGCTGAAGAGTTTGGCTTTTCAACAGCTCCACTGATTACACTGGGTTGCATTATGATGCGCAAATGTCACCTCAATACCTGTCCGGTTGGAATAGCAACACAAGATAAAGTGTTGCGTAAAAAATTTACAGGCAAACCGGAACATGTCGTTAATTACTTATTTATGGTGTCAGAAGAGTTACGTAGTATTATGGCGGAACTTGGATTTAAAAAACTAACTGATATGGTCGGCCGTGTTGATATGCTTGAAATGAACCAAGCAATTAACCACTGGAAACAAGACTTTATAGATCTAAGTGCAGTTTTAACACCTGCCGATAATCAATATAGAGATGCAGGAACCTTTCAAAGTATTAAGCAAGACCATCAGCTTGAGGAACAACTTGACCATCAGTTAATTGAAAAATCAAAAGTTGCAATTGAAGGCAATAAAAAGGTTAAATTTGAATCAAATATCTCTAATATTGACAGAGCTGTTGGGGCGATGCTGTCTTCTCACGTTGTCAAAACAAGAAATGGAAATAACCTAAAAGTAGGTGCAATACATGTTAATTTTAAAGGCTCGGCAGGACAATCGTTTGGTGCATTTCTTGCAAGAGGAATAACTCTGTCAGTTGAGGGTGACGCTAATGACTATGTTGGCAAAGGCCTTTCTGGTGGTCGCATAATTATTTACCCGCCAAAAGATTCTACCTACACACCACAGAATGAAATCATTGCTGGTAATGTTTGCGGTTATGGTGCTACTGGTGGTGAAATGTATTTATCAGGCCAGGTAGCGGAGCGCTTTTGTGTAAGAAATTCTGGACTAATTGCGGTTGTTGAAGGAATTGGTGATCATGGGTGTGAATATATGACAGGTGGACGTGCAGTAATACTAGGGGAGGTTGGACGCAATTTTGGCGCTGGCATGAGTGGTGGGATAGCTTTTGTCTACAATCCTAACCTAACTCTTCTAAGCAGAGCTAACTCAGCAATGATAGATTTTGATCCGATGGACAAAGAATCAACTTCTGAGTTGTTTACTCTTTTGACCAAGCATTTCAAACTGACAGGCTCTCAGATTGCAGAGAAAATTATAAATAACTGGGATGAAGAAATAGCTCACTTTGTTAAGGTTATGCCAAAGGCGTTAAAAGAAGTTCTAGCAGCAAAAAATAAAGCACTGCTTGAGGCAAGCTAGATAGGTATTGCATCGATCACATCTGCGGTTGCATCTAATATTCCGTCAACTCCATCACCTACAACCGGTATTACCGAAATAACAGAACCTGTAATTCTCATAGGGACAGTAACTACTTTGGTTAAAACGCACCCTGATATATAAAGAACTATTAGACTCAATAATAATAACTTTTTCATTATTTCCTCTCCATTATAATAAAGTGGTATACAAACTTATTAATAGCATCTGGCTGGTGAGATTCACAGCTAACTTGATACCATTCATTTTTATCATATTCAGGGAAAAAAATGTTGCCCTTAAATTTTCCTTCAATCTGAGTAATATATAGTCTTGTTACTTCTGGAAGCAATTGCTCACATAAACTTGCACCTCCAATTACCATTACTTCATTATCATTTTTAGTAATTGAAAGTGCTGCATCAATACTATCAACTACCTCGCAGCCAGAAAATAAAGCCTCTGAGTTTCTTGTGATTACAATATTTCGACGATTAGGTAGCGCTCTTCCAATAGATTCATAAGTTTTACGGCCCATCAAGATAGAATTCCCAGTGGTAATTTTTTTAAAATAAGCCAAGTCAGCTGGAAGGTGCCATGGAAGTCCGTTATCTTTTCCAATCAGGCGATTGTCGTCCATTGCTACGACTATTGATAAGCGCATAAATTTTTGCTTGAATAAAGTAAAATATTAGATTATTTTACAATTTTTGAACTTCTAGTGTCACTCATTCTTGCATCATCGTCGCCCTTCAGAAAAGCTATTCTAGAAAGGCTTGGCGTGCCCTTTATAACAGCCTCACCTGACATTGATGAAAGTAGAAATACTTCAGAGTCTCCATATGAACTAGTCTATCGCTTGTCCGAAGAAAAAGCCAAAGAAGTTGCAAAAACACACTCTGGCATTATTATTGCATCCGACCAGGTTGCAACTCTAGATACTGGAAATAAAACAAATGACGAAATATTTAATAAGCCAGGTACTCACGAAAATGCATTTTTACAGCTTAAAAAGAGTTCTGGAAAAACTGTAACATTTCTCACTGGTATAGCTCTATTAAATACAGAAACCTCAGCCATACAAGTTCATGTTGAGCCTTTCAAAGTCAACTTTAAGCAACTAACTGATAATCAAATTTCGTCTTACCTAGAAAAAGAAGATGTCCTTAACTGTGCTGGTAGTTTTAAATCAGAAGGTTTAGGAATTGCATTATTCAGCAGTATGGAAGGCAGGGATCCCAATAGTCTCATAGGTCTTCCAACAATAAAACTAATCGAAATGTTAGCTAAGGAAAATGTTCATATCTTATGAGCGTTTTTTATCCTGAAGACTTCAAGCCTTTTTCATCTGGCTTAACAAATCACTGGGGTTCACTTTATGGCTCATCTGAAGCTCTAGCGCTCTTAGAATTTGCTGAATCTCAAAAACGAATTGTAGTATACATTGCCAAAGATATTGCGCATTATGATGAAATACAAAAAGCGCTGAAATTTTTTAACTCCTCTATAGAAATATTAGATTTCTCTAGCTGGGAAGTTCTGGCTTTTGATCACTTCTCCCCTCACCCAGATATTGTTTCATCAAGACTTGATACGCTCTCAAAATTGTCAACTTTAAAATCTGGCATTGTTATAACAACTCTAGAAACACTGTCACAAAAATTATGCCCGACAGACTATATTGATAGATATAGTCTCAGTTTATGTGTAGGCCAAACCCTTGAAATAGAGCCCTTTGTAGATAGGCTTATAAAAATTGGCTATAGAAGAGTTTCAACCGTCATGGAGCAAGGTGAATTTAGTATTAAAGGTGCCTTAATTGATCTTTATCCTATGGGTACAAAGTACCCATATCGTATTGATTTATTTGATAATGAGATTGATTCGATACGCACCTTTAAAGCCTCAACGCAACGGTCAATTGAAGTTATAAATAAGATTAAACTTTTGCCTGCGCGAGAATTTGCATCAGATAAGGAAAGTATTTCGACCTTTAAAAGTAATTACTTATCTGAATTTGGTAACACAGATGGATTCATTTATAACGAGGTCATCGAGGGCAGGTTTCCTGGTGGAATAGAGTTCTACCTACCACTATTTTTTCATAAAACTAACACACTTTTTGATTTCTTAAATACTGAGCCAGTTGTTGTCTATCAAAAAGGCCTTTCTGAAGTCATGAAGAGTCAAAGTCATGAATTACTAGAGCGCTATGAACATTGCAATCATTCTCTTGAAAGACCTACACTAGAAATTAACAAAGTTTTTTTAAGTTCTGAGGAATTTTTTAGACTAATTAAGGATAAAAATCAAATCCAAACTCAGTCTTCAAAAATGGATCAGATAGGTGCACTCAACTTTTTTTCAGCTGTTCTTCCGCCTGTAAAAATTCAATCTCAAACTAAAAATCCTCTAAATAAATTAATTAAATTTGTTGAAAAATTTCAATCTAGAGTATTAATTGTATGCGAATCTGAGGGACGTCAGAACGTTCTTACTGAACTTCTATCGAGTTATAACATAAACGCAATTAATTGTAATGGTTGGAATGATTTTCTTGATCAAGATCATAAACTTTGCATTACAAACGCTCGTCTTAGTGATGGAATTCTTTGTGATCGGTTTGCGATCATTACTGAAAATAATTTGTTTGGTCAAGATGCAGTCAATCAAAGAAGAAGAAGACGGGCAAAACATAGAGATTTTGATGAGGCTATTAAAAGTCTTGTTGAAATTCAACTGGGTGACCCTATAGTTCATGAACACTATGGTATTGGACGTTACTTAGGTCTAAAGACTCGAACTTTTGATGAAAATCAGCAAGATTTTTTATCACTTGAGTATGCTAATGGCTCAATTCTGATGGTGCCCATTACTGCTCTTAATTTAATTTCTCGATATTCTGGAGCAAGCACTGACAATGCGCCACTTCATAAGCTGGGAAGTCAGCAATGGAGTAAAGCGAAAAGAAAGGCTGCTGAAGCACTCTATGATGTTGCAGCAGAGTTATTAGAGATTTATGCAAAAAGACAGTCCCAAAAAGGCTTTGCTTATCCTCCGCCAAGCGACTCTTATAGTTCTTTTGTTTCTAGCTTTGCTTTTGAAGAAACTCCAGATCAACTTAAAACAATGGATGATGTTCTCCTAGATATGCAGTCTGATAAACCAATGGATCGTTTGGTTTGTGGAGATGTGGGTTTTGGAAAAACTGAAATTGCTATGCGAGCAGCATTTTTGGCTGTGGAGGCAGGAAAACAGGTTGCAATGCTTGTGCCTACAACTTTATTAGCAAGCCAGCACTATCAAACTTTTACGGATCGCTTTTCAAAATTCCCAATAATGATTAAATCTCTTTCGAGATTTCAGAGTTTAAAGGAACAGAGTCAAATCAAATCTGGACTCAATGAGGGGAAAATTGATATTGTAATAGGAACTCATAAACTCATCCAGGGATCGATTAAATACCACAACTTAGGATTGATTATCATTGATGAGGAGCATCGTTTTGGTGTTAAGCAAAAAGAATCACTTAAAAAGATTCGTGGGCAAAGCGATATACTAACAATGACTGCGACGCCTATCCCTAGATCACTCAATATGGCTCTAGGGTCTTTAAAGGAGCTTTCAATTATCGCAACTCCCCCTGCAAAAAGGACTGCAATACAAACCTTCGTTGATGAATGGAACAATGAAACAATTAATGAAGCTTGTTCTCGCGAACTTCACCGAGGAGGTCAAATTTTTGTAGTTCATAACGATATAGACACAATTGACAATATGGCAGAATCTCTAAGAGACATGATGCCAAATCTCAATGTTCGGATCGCTCATGGGCAGATGCCAAGCAAAGAGCTTGAACAAATTATGGCTGATTTTTATCATCAGCGTTTTCAGCTTTTAGTTTGTACTACAATTATTGAAACTGGAATTGACATTCCAAGTGCTAATACAATGATTATTAATAATGCACAAAATTTTGGACTTGCTCAACTACATCAGCTTCGCGGGAGAGTAGGTCGTTCTCATCATAAAGCATATGCATATCTTGTTATAAAGTCACATCAATCACTAACTAATGATGCAAAGAAGCGTCTTGATGCTATTGCTTCATTAGAGGAGCTTGGAGCTGGGTTTATGCTAGCAAATCATGATTTAGAGATAAGAGGAGCTGGAGATTTACTTGGAGAAAATCAGAGCGGTAAAATTTCAGACATTGGATTTAATCTTTACCATGACCTCCTAAAAAGAACAATTCAGGCTATCAAAAATAATACAAAATTTGATATCAATGATGCAATTATTGACGAGATTGAAATTAATAGTGGAATCGCTTGCATAATACCTGAAACATATTTATCTGACGTCCATGAACGCTTAATACTTTACAAAAGAATTGCTAGTGCCATGGATGATGATGAGTTAAAAGAATTAAAAATTGAAATGATTGATCGCTTTGGCCTTCTTCCTGATCAAACAAAAAATCTATTTGAATCAACTTCATTAAGGATTTTTGCAGAAAAATTTGGAGTAAAAAAGATAAATATTTTCGATGAAAAAACAGAAATAACTCTAAATAATAATAGCACTATAGAAGCAATAAAAATTATTAACTTGATTCAAAAACAACCATTAATCTACCAATTAAAAAATCAAAATACTCTCATTTTCAATAAAGAAATGGAGCACAATCTTTCACGAATAGAAAAAGTTAGAGAACTACTAGGCAGCTTAGTGTAAATATCCTTCTTAAGAAAATTAACTAATTATCTAAATCTGAAGGGACAAGTTCTGGAGCAAAATATCGAATTCCCGGAACGACCACTAACACTGCAAAAAATAAAACAGCTAGGCAACCTAAAATATCACCAAGCAAATATCCCTGTATGAATTTCACCGCATTAATTGATAAATTATCAAAATACGAAAAAACAAAGAATTTCATTAGTGTGTTATATAAAGCGGTCAGGATTACTAAAAAAAGTAAGTGCTGAAAAACTAGTTTGCCTCCTTCAAAAAAATTCGACAGTTTAAAGAATTTCATGCTAGTAATAGCTAGCAATGGTGCAAGGGTGCCCACAAGGTGTACCATATTTTTATTAAAAATAAATAATGGTTCTTCATGAAACCAATGAGCTGAAAACATAATGGCCAAGAATATAGCTATAACAATTCTGAAACCAAATAAAAGATAGCATAATAACACTGTACCTAAAGGAAGCCAAATGAGGTTACCAACTAAATTATAGGTCTCGCCATTAATAAACGTAATAAAAACTATGGCAACAAAAGTGATGCAATTTACATAAAGAAAATTGCTGATTTTATCCAAAATAGTACTCATAGCATAACAACATAAATCTCCTTTTATTATTTGTTTAGAGTCGCTGGAATAAGGTAACAGGCGACTTTGAAACCCTTAAAGGAGGGCTTATTAACCTATATTAATTTATACTCCGTGCTACTTATGCTATCAATCACGTCCTACGCTTTTTTTAAGTGGCCATTAGGCAACCCACTTCTAAAAAGGAAACTAATTAGGTAGTGTTAAAATCATTTCTCTTTTATCAACTAAAGACTGCTCAGACTTTATCACACCTGTAGATGTAAGGAAAAGAACCGCTCTTTTAATAGTAGAAAGAGAATATTTAGAGAAGTATGGTTCATTTTTTATTGAGGTTATTGTGGAATTTACATTTGCAGTTACAAAAGAAAATACCGCTCTCTCAACTTCAGAATAATTATTCAAACCAAACTCTTTTTCACACTCATCTAATGCTTTTCTTAATTGAAACAATTTGCTTACTACATTTTTCATACTATATCCCTCTAAAAACGACTTTCATTATATGGTATTAAACCAGCAATTGAATATGAAACATTTAATAAAAATTGATTATTTAAAGTCTAATGTTGGATATTAAATTGTTGCTTAAGGCTTATATATTCAATCACCTTAATTCTGGGTCCAAATTGACTAACGACGCGCGCAGCAGCAGCATTAGCAAAATCAGCGGCCCAGGAGTAGTTTTTACCACATCCCAAGGCATATAAAAATGCACCAGCAAACATGTCCCCAGCACCATTTGTATCTATAGCATTTGTAATGACACCTGAAGTATGAATAAGCTCTTTACCATCGAAGACCAATGAACCACCTGGCCCTCTAGTAATGACGAATGTCTTAGCATATTGCTTAAGTGCTTCAACTGCCGCTTCAATTGTATGAGTGTCAGTAAAACTTCTAGCCTCATCCCCATTACAAAAGAGTAAGTCAATGCCATCATTGCCAATAATAGTTCTAATATTATCTGAAAAAACATCTACTATAAAGGGGTCTGAAAGGCTGAGTGAGGTTTTAACTCCTTTTTGCTTAGCATAAATCATAGCATTTCTTGCAACAGCGGTTCTTGCGTCATCGGTAACCAAGTATCCTTCAATGTATAACCAGTTTGAATTTTCTAATGACGCCAGATCAATTTCATTAGAAGATAGCTCTAGACTAGCGCCTAAATACGTATTCATAGTACGCTCAGCGTCAGGAGTAACCATTACAAGGCATTTTCCAGTAACGCCACCTGTAGCTTCTACATCATGAAAATCAACGCCAGCACGCTTCAAATCTTTTACAAAAAAATCACCCTCATTATCTGTAGCAACCTTCCCTGAGAAAAAAGCTTTAGAACCAAATCTACTTGCTGCAACAACTGTATTACATGCTGAACCGCCACTACTTCTCTTTACTGGTATGCGTTGAGTAGTCAGAGAGTCAATTAAATTCCGTTGGCGTTCCTCTTCAACCAGCGTCATAAGCCCTTTATCAATTTCATTTTCTTTTAGAAATAAATCAGTCACAATAACTTCTGTATCTACTATAGCTGCGCCTATTCCATATATATCATATTTTTTCATAATATCCTTTACTTAAAGTCCTATACTCTTAAAGTTGCTGGAACTGGAAAATGTACAGATTCATTAGTACCACTCACTTCAATAATTTCATCAGCGCCGTTTTCTAAAAGATAGTCAACAACCTCTTGAACTAATACTTCAGGTGCTGAAGCTCCAGCCGTAACTCCAACTGAAGTAATGCCCCGCAACCAATCTATGTCGATATCGCTAGCACCATCTATCAAGTAAGCAGGCTTATTATTATTTTCTGCAATCTCTCTAAGTCGATTAGAGTTGGAAGAATTTTTTGAACCTATCACCAGTAACATTTCAGAATTATTAATTATATCTTTTACTGAATCTTGGCGATTTTGAGTGGCGTAACAAATATCACTCTTTTTAGGAGCTTGAATCCGAGGAAATTTAGCCTTTAATAAACCAACTATCTGTTTTGTATCATCAACTGAAAGGGTAGTTTGAGTAGTATATGAAATGTCAATAGAATCTGAAAAATTTAACTCATCAATGTCACTAATTGACTCTACAAGAGTAATTTTTTTAGAATCATTTGACTGACCAAGAGTCCCCTCTACCTCAGGGTGACCAGCATGACCAATAAGGACGACTTGATGATTTTGGTTTTGACGACGAGTAACCTCTTTATGAACTTTTGTTACTAAAGGGCATGTAGCATCATATACGGTTGCAGAAATAGAGGCAGCATCTTTTCTTACAGCTTGAGAGACTCCATGTGCACTAAATATTACAATACTACCTTTTGGGACTTGATCAATTTCATCAACAAAAATTGCACCTTTTTTCTTAAGATTTTCAACAACAAACCTATTATGTACAACCTCATGTCGAACATAAATTGGTGATCCATGTTTATCAATAGCACATTCAACTATCTCAATAGCACGCTCAACTCCAGCGCAAAAACCTCTTGGATTAGCCAGTAATACCTTCACAGTTAATATACTTTATTCAAATTAATAATTACTAAAGTCTAATATTAGATTTGGTGCTTATGATTCAGTGCAAATAATATCTGATAGATCTTTTTTCGTAACTCTGAGCGATGCACTATCATATCAATAGCGCCTTTTTCAAGTAAAAACTCACTTCTTTGAAAACCTTCTGGCAATTCTTCTCTGACGGTTTGTTCTACAACCCTAGCACCCGCAAATCCAATTCTTGCGTTAGGCTCTGCAATTTGTACATCTCCTAGCATTGCCAAACTAGCTGAAACACCACCCATTGTTGGGTCAGTCAATACTGAAATAAAGGGAATTTTGTTATCAGATAACAATTTAACTGCGAGAGATGTTTTAGACATCTGCATCAAAGAAAAAAGTCCTTCTTGCATTCGTGCACCACCACTAGAAGAGAAACAGACGAGGGGATGTTTATTTTCAATAGAAGCATCTGCAGCTCTAACAAACTTCTCCCCAACAACAGAGCCCATTGAACCACCCATAAAACTAAAATCAAATGCAGCAGCTATAATTGGGATTCCTTTTAATAGACCTTTTTTTACAACTAGTGCATCTTTTTCTTTAGTAGATTTTTGAGCATCACTATAGCGATCTTTATACTTTTTTTGGTCTTTAAATTTAAGAGGGTCTACCGATTGAAGATTATTAGCAATTTCAAACTGATGCTCAACATCAAGAAAACTTTCTAAGCGCCTTCTTGCAGAAATTCGTAAATGATGATCACACTTAGGGCAAACAAAATGCAGACGCTCAAGCTCCTCTTGATAAAGCACACGATTACACTCAGGACACTTACTCCAAAGACCTTCAGGAATATTTTTTTTAGCATTTTTACCAATTGATGGCAAAATTTTCTCTAACCAACTCATAGTAAGCCTTAGTTAATTAATAGCAGTTGAGATTTCATTTGATAGGTTACCAATTTTAGTAATCATTTTATCCTTATCTCCTGACAACTGTTCAACAATAGAGACAAGTGCACTTCCAACAATTACCGCGTCAGCATTCTCACTAACTTGCTTGGCTATTTCTGCATTTTTAATCCCAAAGCCTACGCCAACTGGTAATTTAATGTAATTTTTCATTCTAGATAAGTGATGATTAACCGAGTCAATATCCAAATTTCCGGCACCAGTGACTCCTTTCAAGGAAACATAGTAAATATAGCCAGTTGCAATTTTTGCGATATGCTTTAATCGCTCATCAGTAGTAGTGGGAGCAACTAAAAAAATAAAGTCAATTTCTAATTTATCTAATTCCAATTTAAGTTCATGAGCTTCTTCTGGTGGCATATCCACAACTAAAACACCGTCCACCCCAGTCTCTTGCGCCCTTTGTGCAAAGGCCTTATAGCCATAAACTTCAATTGGATTGGTATAGCCCATTAAAACAATACCGGTGCTTTGGTTATGCTCTCGAAATCTCTCAACTATAGCAAATACATCATTCAGACTAACACCATCAGCGACTGCTCTTTCATGAGATTTAGCAATGACTGGCCCATCAGCCATAGGATCTGAGAATGGCATTCCTAATTCTATAATGTCTGCACCTTTATTGGCTAGAGTAAACACTAAAGCCTCTGAATTATCAAGTCCACCATCCCCTGCCATGATGTATGGGATGAAAGCTTTGCCGCCAGTCTTATTTAGTTTATTAAAAATACTTGAGATTTGTGACATTGTTTTATTCTTTTATTAAGGACTAAATTTTAACATAGACAGGCTAGAACACAATTTAATGTCTATCCAAGAAAAGTTCATTTATTTTGACTTTGTGTAAGAGTGAACTGCATCAACTAAAACTTTCATACTCTCTGGATTTACATCAGGGGTTATACCGTGTCCAAGATTAAATACATGTCCTGTTTGGCCCTTAAATTGATCAAGCACTTTATAGGCTTCCGCAGTAATTATCTCAGGTGAGGCATACAGGACCGAAGGGTCAAGATTGCCCTGCAATGCTACCTTGGAGCCGATTCGTCTTTCGGCCTCTCCGATTTCAACTGTCCAGTCAAGGCCAACGCCATCACACCCAGTTGCTGCAATTTGCTCGAGCCAGGCAGACCCCCCTTTTGTAAAGAGTGTCACAGGAATCGTTTCTTCATCATATTTGCGGTGAATGCCTTCAACAATTTTTGACATATACCTTAGTGAAAAATTTTTATAACTCTCTTTATTTAATAGACCACCCCAAGTATCAAAAATCATAAGAGAGTCTGCTCCTGCCTCGATTTGGGCATTCAGGTAATCAATAACGGTATCTGCCAGAACGTTTAAGAGTTGATGTAAATGCTTAGGGTTTTCAAACAAAAGCCCTTTAACTTTAGAAAAGTTTTTACTAGACCCCCCCTCAACCATATATGTCGCTAGAGTCCATGGACTTCCAGAAAAGCCGATAAGAGGAACTCTACCTTTGAGGTTTTTTTTGATTACTGAGACAGCTTTACTGACATAGGCAAGTTCAATACCAACATCTGGTTTAGACAAGCGATTAATATCATTAAGAGTAGTCAAAGGTTTGGAAAATTTTGGCCCCTCATTCTCAACAAAATGTAATCCAAGACCCATCGCATCTGGAATAGTTAATATATCGGAAAAGAGAATTGCAGCATCTAAGTCAAATCGCTCAAGCGGCTGAAGTGTAACTTCACACGCAAGATCACTGGATTTACATAAACTTAAAAAATCACCCGCCCTCTTTCTAGTCTGACGATACTCTGGCAAGTATCGACCTGCTTGTCGCATAACCCAAATAGGAGTGCGTGATACTTCTTTCTTTAGAAGTGCGTTAATGTAATCAAATGCCATAGTATTCTCTTGTTAGAAAGGTTGATTATAATCATTTTGAAGCTTATTTAAAGTTTCCTTCTGGCACAAAAAAAGCCACAATTGTGGCTTTTAACGCATATTAGATTTTATTTATCGCTTGAAGGCGCCGTAACGTGAATTAAATTTCTCAACACGACCAGCAGTATCCATAATTTTTTGCTTGCCTGTATAAAATGGATGACAACTAGAGCACACATCTGTGTGAATTTCGTCTTTACTCGTAGTTGAGCGAGTTTCAAAGGCATTGCCACAACTGCACACAACTTTAATAGTTTTGTAAGCTGGATGAATTTCTGTTTTCATTTTAATAATTTCTTTTAGTTTATTATTTATTAGTAGAAGATAACCAGTCATCACTGTACTTTTCACCGTACAAATCGTTAATCGAACCACAACTTGTCAATAAAATAGCAATGGTTATTAATGATAATAGCATTTTAATTTTCTTCATTTAATACTCTCTTTCTGCATTTAGTTTTATCGTCAAAACTAAGACGGAACGAATTATATACTATCTCTCATTTGGAGTGTATGTTTTAACACTTAATGCATGCAGTTCTCCGCTCTTTATTTCTTCACTAACAACTGAAAGTACTGCTCTTTGTCTGTGTAAGAGAGACAAGCCTTCAAAAATAGGCGAAACAACTACTGCTGAACAATTACAACCATCACCTTCCATGCTAACCTGTGATTGTTCTATACCTAATTCAATTTTTTTTTGAACCTCTTCCAATGTCATAGACAACTCCCTAGAAAATTTTGCTTATAGCTTGTATTATCATTTTTTTTAAGCTCCAAAGACTCCTTTGAGAGCAAAGAAAAATAAAATTGACATGAATGCGCCAGCTGGTAAGGTCACAATCCATGATAAAAATATCTTATTAATAACTCGCGTATCTAATGCAGCCATTCCTCGAGCAAGTCCAACACCCAATACCGCACCAACTAATACTTGTGTTGTTGAAACAGGAATTCCAGTTCCTGATGCTATGACTACCGTTGCTGCAGCTGCTAATGTAGCAGCAAAACCACGAGATGGAGTTAGCTGAGTAATACCGGTGCCTATAGTTGCAATAACTTTATGGCCATAAGTGATAAGTCCAATAACAATACCAGTACCACCAACTAGTAATACCCATATTGGGAGTGTACTCTTAGCGCCAATAAGGCCCCCACTGTCAACAACACTGTAAATCGCTGCTAGCGGTCCTATAGCATTAGCAACATCATTAGAGCCATGAGCAAACGCCATTGCCGCTGCAGTAATAATCATAAGTACGCCAAAAACTCTCTCCATTGAAGCATAGTAGAAATCTTTGTTTTCATCAGGGTCAAGGTGGATGTTTCGAATCAGAAAGGTTCCAATAATTGCAACAAGTAAGCCAACCCCTATTGACAATGAATAACTTGTAAATGTATCAAAACTCACCCCGACATGTTTTAATCCTTTGAATATAGTAACTAAAGAGACAATAAAGCCAACTAAAAACATGTAGTACGGAACATATTTTTTTGCATTATCGAATGGATGTTTTGTGTCAATAATTAAATTTTGAAGACTCCTAAACAAAATAAAAGAAATGACTCCCGCCAATATTGGTGAAGCTATCCAGCTTATTACAATTCTAAATACTTTACTCCAAGCAACAGCGTCAACGCCTACACCAACAGCACCAAACCCCACAATCGCGCCAACAATTGAATGTGTCGTAGATACTGGCCAACCGAATGATGAAGCAATTAATAACCACATACCTGCAGCCAATAATGATGCCAACATACCATATACCAATAAATGCGGCTCATTGGTAAATAATGCTGCATCTAAAATACCTTTACGAATTGTAGCTGTAACCTCACCACCAGCGAGAATTGCACCAGCAAATTCGAAAATAACTGCAATAATAATTGCTTGTTTGATAGTAACAGCGCCAGAACCTACCGATGTACCCATTGCATTAGCAACATCGTTTGCACCAATGCCCCAAGCCATGAATGTACCAAAAATAATTGCCAGTATTATTAATACATTGCCATAATTAGCAATAATTTCCATATTAAAACTCCAACATCTATTTAGTTAACATGACTTCGAAACGAGAACCTACTTTTTGTGCTGCGTCTGCGGTCTCACCAAGCCATTCAATAGCTCGATAATAAAACATTACGTCTATAGGTGGCAGGCTGGATTCTAGTGCAAACAGCTTTTCACGAATCTCGTTTTGAGCTATATCAGTGTCATGCTCAAGTTCATTGATTTTTCTGATCATCTGATCAACAATTTTACGTTCACGACTACTAAATGCGGTTTCTAATAACTCATCTAGCTCATTGATAGCTACTAATGCAGCAGCTGAGGTTTTGATACAAAGTTCAGTTAAATTTATGAAATCTTCTGCAAACTCTTTAGGAAATACCATACGACGAGTCATCATTAAGCCCGCAAGATCTTTGGTAATGTTTGCAATAGAGTCTTGGATTAAGAGCACATCTAACAAGTCCCTACGAGAAAAGGGCATCATAAATGTACTAGGCAAATTCATTCTTAACTTTTTCTTTAGCTTGTCTGCCTTGTGCTCTTTATCTGAAATTGAAATTTGAGCTGTTTGGGCTTTATCCCAATCCTCTGCATTAGCAGCCTTAGCAAAAACTCCAAACTCCTTAATACAAGAATGCACCTTTTTCATGTGTTGTTGCAAGGGACTTATTGGTGACTTGCCGAATAAACTACTGATATTACCTTTATTAGTCATAACTTTTTTTTAACTCCAAGAATGAATAAACATTTTAATCTAAATAACAATAAAAAATTAGTTGCAATAAAAAATGCAAATTATAAAGTGTAACATTATACAAAGAAATTTTTTACATTAGGCATCATGAAAAACCACCTCCCAAACAATAGTATTGCTACGATTATCTTAGCTGCAGGGCAAGGCACTAGAATGAAATCTAATATGACTAAGGTGCTTCATCAATTGGGTGGTAAATTCCTATTACAGCACGTTATTGATGCTGCCTTACCACTGACTGAATCTATCAGTGTAGTTGTAGGTCATAATTCTGAGTCAGTTAAAAATGTTATAAATAATAATATTAATTGGGTATTTCAAAAAAACCAACTTGGAACTGGGCATGCTGTTAAAGAAGCGATACCAAGCATTGCAGATAACTCTATCTGTCTTATTCTTTATGGCGATGTGCCGCTCATTCAGACTAACACATTAAGTACTTTAATTAAAAAAGCAGAATCCACAGGATTTTCAATTCTCACTGTGATTCAAAAAAACCCTTTTGGTTATGGGCGAATAATAAGAAACTCAAGTCAAGATATACAATCTATTATTGAGCACAAAGATGCAACACCTGAAGAACTTGAAATAGATGAAATTAATTCAGGCATCATGGCGGTAAGAGGTCTTCTGTTAAAAAAATACTTAAACGAACTTAAGCCCAACAATTCACAAGGCGAACTCTACCTTACTGATATTGTTGAAAAAGCAGTCAAAGATGATGTTAATATTGCATCATTTATTTGTGAGAATTCGTCAGAAGTCATGGGAATCAATAATAAAAATAATTTGGCAGAAGCTGAAAGGGTATACCAACAAAAATTAGCGCAAAGTTTTATGACTAATGGTCTCACTCTTAAAGACCCAAGCCGTTTTGATTGCCGTGGAAATTTAATCTTTGGTAGTGACTGCATAATTGATGTTAACGTTATTTTTGAAGGTGATAATCAACTTGGCAATAATGTTATAATTGCTTCTAACTGTATTATAAAAAACGCTAAAATCGGTGATCATGCTGATATCAAGCAAAATTCAACTATTGAGGATTCAACTATTGGAAGCCATACAAGTATTGGCCCTTTTGCTCGTATTCGTCCAGAAACTAGTGTAGGTGATCATGCCAAAATTGGTAATTTTGTTGAAGTAAAAAAATCCTCAATAGGTAACAACACTAAAGTTTCACACCTAAGTTATATTGGTGATAGCTTAGTAGGAAAAGATGTAAATATTGGAGCTGGAGTAATAACTTGCAATTATGATGGTGTAAATAAACACCAAACAGTGATTGATGACGGTGTTTTTGTTGGCTCTAATTCTCAATTAATTGCGCCTTTAACTATTGGTAAAAATGCAACAATAGGTGCTGGATCAACTATTACCCAGGATGTTCCTAGTGAAAAACTTACGTTGAGTCGAAACAAGCAAGCAACAATTAGTAAATGGAAGAGACCTCAGAAGAAATAAATCTTCTACCTCATAGGATTACAGCTCAATGTTAAATCTTCCTAAAAATGTCTGGATATTGACAGCCTGTCTTGCACTATTTATGTCGCTTAGTGTTTTTATGCTATTTGTAGGAGGCATTATTGGAAGTGTACTTGCGCCCTCAAAAAGTTTATCTACATTACCAGTTGCAACAATCGTAGTAGGAACTGCAGTGAGTATTATTCCTGCCATTCGGTTGATGTCAATTTTCGGACGTAAGAAGGTTTTTTTAGGTACATGTTTATACACAATATTATTAATTGGACTTTGTATCTTTTCAATTATCAATGAATCGTTTTTTCTATTTAGTTTTGCATCTTTCTGCTTAGGAGGCAACGTTGCGGTTATGCAGCAATTTAGATTTGCAGCAATTGAAAGTGTTGAACTCGAACAAAGACCCTTAGCAACCGCTATTGTCCTTCTTGGTGGACTAATCTCAGCGTATCTTGGTACAGAAATTGCTACGCTTGGTAAAGATTACTTTGAAACTGACTTTGCAGGATCCTTCTTGATTCTTGCTTTGCTATTTGTTATTGCATTTATATTAATGTGCTTTTTTAAACCTGCTGAAAAGTTTAAGGAGCAGATTAATAAGTCCACAAGACCTTTAAGAAATATTATCAAACAAGGCTCTTTTATAGTTGCTGTTTGTGCTGCAACAACTGGCTATGTTGTTATGAGTTTTGTAATGACTGCAACACCTGTCAGTATGCATGTGATGGATGGCTTCTCACTTGATCATACAAAGTTTGTCCTCCAGAGCCACGTTATTGCTATGTTTCTACCGTCCCTTTTTACTGCATACATAGTTAAATATTTAGGACTCACTAGAATGATGATTCTCGGCATTCTCTTATTATTTGTATCTATTTTTACTGCCTATCTTAGTCATGCATTGAACAATTATTGGTTCTCTTTAGTACTTCTTGGATTAGGCTGGAATTTTCTATTCATAGGAGGCACAAATCTACTGCCACTCTCTTATAATGAAAATGAAAAGTTTAAAGTTCAATCTATAAATGATTTTTTAGTGTTTGGTTTTCAAGCTTTTGCAGCACTCTCAGCAGGCTGGGTTGTATTCACTTTTAGTTGGGAAGTTACTCTATTATCAGTTTTGCCATTATTATCATTTCAATTATTTATTCTTTTATGGTGGTTAAAAAGAAATAATTAATTTTTTTTATAATATAATTCTTTCAAATTACTAATGGATATTGCAATGTTTAAAGTTGGGGCAATTACTCCTTCAATTGGAGCAGAAATCTCTGGAGTCTCTCTTAACAAAGATTTAAATAGTGCAACTGTGGAAAATATATATAGTGCGCTGATTAAACATCAAGTTATTTTTTTTAGAGACCAAGATATTTCACCCGAGACTCATCTAAAGTTAGCAGAAAGTCTTGGAGATATTGATCCAGGACATCCGGTCTATCCGCATGTTGAAGGCTACCAAAGCATTGTTTTATTGCGAAATGGTGGAGATGATAAGAATGACACAAATGATTGGCATAAAGATCTTACTTTTAAATCAAACCCTCCTTTTGCAAGTATCCTTCATGGCGTCAATGTCCCTAAGGTTGGTGGTGATACTCTCTGGGCAAGCATGAGTGCTGCTTATGATAGTCTTCCAGACGGGTGGAAAGAACACTTAGAGGGATTAGAAGCAATCCATGATATGGGTACATTTAGAAATGACTTTTATAATGAAGGTGGTATTGATTCGGTTAATAGTGCGCTAAAAAAAGTTGGCTCTGCAGTTCATAAAGTCATTGAGACGCATCCTATTTCAGGATTGAAATACTTAAACGTTAACCAATCCTTTACTCGCAATATAGTCAATGAAAGTCAAGGGCCAAGTGATCATATACTTCAATTCTTATTTCAACATATTACTAAGCCTGAATTCCAGGTTAGATTTCACTGGGAAAATAACTCAATTGCTATTTGGGATAATCGTATAACTCAGCATTATGCAGTTTGTGACTATTTACCAAGTTTTCGCCACATGCAGAGAATTACAGTTAGTAATGACAAACGAGATAAGTAGGTGTTTATCTATTGAAGTTTAGTAAAGCTATTTTTAAGGTCTGCAATTAAGTCTTCAGTATCTTCAAGTCCAATACTTAAGCGAACAAGGTGTTTTCCATCGTGAACCCATTTCCCATCGCGCTTATAAGGTCTTGCTGTTAGAAGACTCTTGAAACCACCCCAACTAAAACCAAACCCAAACATCTTCAGAGAATTTGCAAACAAAGCAATTGTTTCAGTCGAATATGAGTCTTTAAACGTAAAAGCAAAAAGACCAGAAGCGCCAGTAAAATCTCTTTTCCATAGATTATGCTGAGGGTGTGACTCTAGACCAGGATGAATAACTGAATCAACGATTTCTTGAGACTCCAACCATCTTGCAACTTCATAAGCAGATTTTTGATGAGCCTCTAGACGTACCTTGAGTGTCCTTAAGCCTCTTAATGCCTGATAACAATCCTGTGGATTGGCATAGTTTTCTACGGTATGAAAATACTCAGCAAACTCTGCTGCATATTTCTCGTTAACTGTTGAGCACCCCATTAATACATCAGAATGGCCACAAATATACTTAGTTACTGATTGAATTGAGATATCAATTCCGAGATCCAAAGGCTTTAAAAACAGAGGAGTAGCCCAGGAATTATCAATAATTGAAATTATGCCTGCTTTTTTAGCAATTTTTACAATGGCAGAAATATCCTGAATTTCAAATGTATTAGAACCGGGTGATTCTAAAAAAATCAGCCTCGTATTTTCATTTATATAATGACTAATTTCAGCACCAATATTTGACTCTATGTGCGTAATTTTAACGTTATATTTGGTAAGAATTTTATGGCAAAAGCTTGCAGTAGGACCGTAAACGTTATCACAAAGTAAAATCTCGTCTCCACTCTTAGTAAAAGCCATCAAGGTATTTGTAATTGCACTAATACCCGAAGGGAATGCATATGAAGCATGGCCATTTTCAATCCCACACATGGCCTCTTCAAATGCCTTCTGGGTTGATAATCCATGAGTGCCATAATCAACACCAGGATACTCGCCCTCAAGTGCCAACTGCATATCTTCAAAATGTTCAAATAGAACCGTTGAGCCACTTTGTATGGTGGGATTAATAGTTCTAATTTCTCGACCACCATAGCTGCGGGTATATTCATCCCATCCAACTATATTATTATTTTTTCCCATATATTAAGCGTTCATTGAGTTGGTATTTATCATAGGTTGAATTGTAAGCTTTGTCCAGTAATTTTTCTGCTTACAAGCAAAATTAAAGAAGTATTAACTGACTAACTGATGGGCAGTAAAGTGCTGATCTAGAGGGTATCCTAAAGACCTCCTCAAGAATCTCTTGATATTCAAGGAGTTGTTTATGATGAGAGTACTTTTGACGTTCAATAAACGAATTGATAGACTCATCTTCATTGAGTGTGCCAGTTTTAAAATCAATAATCCATAAAATACCGTTATCAATAAACAATCTGTCGATGATTACAGTTTTTTTATGATTGCTATATTCACACTCAACTTCAGTAGACTCTCTTTTCATAAATAGCCAATCAAAATCTTTATCTCGTTTAGTATTCACTAGCAATCGACATACTTTGCTTGAATAAGATTGAATTAATCTTTGAGGAAGTCCAAGCTCTAAAAACTTGGTTTCAATGCTTTTGATTGGTGGCTCAAACAAACTATGTTCAAGATAATAATGCACTATTGAACCTAGAGCGCTCTGATAAATTAAATCAATATTTTTAACTATATTTTTTGACTGATTTTTATTATTAATCTCCCTCTTAGAAAGAACACTGAGCTCTTTATAACGAACCATTTTTGGTGGAATAGGTTCTTTGGATGGAAGCGAAGTCTCACTCTTAATATTTGCAATTGATTGTTGATAATATTGACTTAATAATGAAAGAAATGAGTTACCAGCAACGTTGCCGGATTTTGTAACACTCCCCAGTAAATAAAGTTTTTCTTTGGCACGACTCATAGCAACATACAATAAACGCATCATTTCGAAGTGTGTTTGATGTTTTTGTAGGTATTTCAAATATAGATACGTCTTACTCTCTTCTTTTTCATTAGATGATTTTATTGGTGCAAGCAAGATACTGTTATCTGAAACCTCTTGAACTTGGATCAAGGCTAATGAATCACTTTTTCCAGTTTTACCGAGCCCCGGAATGATTACGGTTTCAAACTCAAGACCTTTAGCTTGGTGTATTGTCATAAGCTTCACAGATGCTGACTGAGATGGTGCATATAAGTCCTTAAGCATCAACTGAAGTGTTTCAACATTCAAAGTTTGATTTAATTCGCATTCACTTACAAGGCTGAGAAACTGTGACCTTATAATCCACTCCTCTTTGGTCAATTTAAGATCATTACATAACTGACTAAGTGCATAACTAAAACGCTCAACAAAAGAAAATCGACCTTCATTCATAATAGCCCCTTCAATCGCTTGACATAGATGCTGAGATCTTTGAATGCCATCCTCGCTTAGCTCTTCTATTAATTTCTTACTATTTAATTGGTGAAAAATTGTCATTTCATTTGAATTGCTGAAAATTAATAAATCCTCTAATGTTAGGCCGCACCAAGGCGCACGAAGAATTGACAACCATGCCAACCTATCGCCTAGACTGAGTAATGACCTTGCCAAGCTTATTAGGTCCCGCGTAAAAAGATTCACTTTTAAAGGCTCTGTTTTTATAGCCTCAAAATTAATTTTGTGAGATTGAAGAGAAGAAATAATCTCCTTTAAATGTATTCTTGACTTAACTAGTACTGCAATTTCTTGATTTGGATTATCCTTCAATGAGTCTTTAATAATAGCTACAACCTGCTCGGACTCCTTTAAATCTTGGTCATAACTGTAAGGATAAAAATTGACAACATCCTTTGGCTCTTTTTTAGAAGCAGCGTTGGATTTAGAAAAAGTAATAGCTCCCTGCAATAGATTATCTTCGCTAGGAAAAATTTGAGAGAAAATACTATTATTGATTTCAACAATACTTTTATTGGATCTAAAGTTGGTAGTTAATATCAATGAATTTATATTAAGATTTGCAATACCATTTCTCATTACTTGAATAAATATGCCTACTTGAGACTCCCTAAATCTATAAATTGATTGCATTGGATCGCCAACAAGAAATATCGACTTATCGTCGCCCTCTTGCCAACCCTCGACCAGTCTTTCAATTAAATTTAATTGTGAGTATGAGGTATCTTGAAATTCATCTATTAAAAGGTGTTTAATTTGATAATCTAATAGTAGAGCAATATCGCTTACCACTTCACGACTATCGAGGGCTCTTATAGCCTGCATAGCTACCTCTGAAAAATCCTGTAACTCCTCCTCTGTAAAGATTAATTTCAACTGCGCAACAGCTAGTTTTAGTACATGAGCGATATCATTGATATTTCGACTAGTTGATTCAGGGAAATGTTCACTTGGCAACTTGTATAGCTCACTAAGCTTTGTTCTAAAAGACTCCGCAGAATTTAATACTTCCAAAACCTCTCTAAATGCAGATTTTTGTTCTTTGAGTTCTGTTGGAAACCCAATCTTTGTATCTACTTGTTTCCGCCAATCTCCATTTTTAGTTAGGAGAAGCTCTGCAATGACTTGCCATTCGCTTAAGTCAGATAGATTAGTACCAGGAAGTTTAGTAATTTTAGTGACATCATCCCTCTTATTCATTTCAAGTAAACTGAAAAATTCAGCATCCAATAATTCAGAGGCTACCTGCTTTAGAGCTCCAAGGTGCTCAATAATAATCTCTTGGGCGGTTCGCTCTAAAGAGTTAATATCAAGTGCTCCTTTGATGTAAAGTTTTGGCAACCACTGTTCTCGCTTAGAAAGCATATGAACTATTAGTCGATAGAATCTATCGACATGGTTGTCTAGATATAACAAAACTGAAGCAACACTAGTTTGATATTCCTCTTCCTCTATCAGCATTAGTGTTTTTTCTGCTGCTTTTTGGTAAATCTGATCATACTCATAACTATCAACCATAGTTCTGGGTGGAATAAGTTCTTCTATAGAAGGGTACTTCGACACAATTAAGCTGGAAAGTGAATCAATAGTAATTATTTTTATTCGAGATGGGTTGTTCAGTAAGTCCCATTCATGCTCATTGGATTGCCTTAATACTTGACATGCAAGATTAAACGTTGTCAGCTTATGTGACTCTTTAGGTGGAGCTAGGCTTGCTTTCGCTAATGAATTAATAATCCTGTGTTTAAGCTCATCCACTGCCTTATTGGTAAAGGTCATTACCAAAATATTTTCAGGCTCATCTGCACAACTCAGTAATTTTAAATAACGCTGTGTAATTAGCTCTGTTTTGCCTGAACCTGCTGGAGCTTGAACAATGAAAGAGTCACTTATACTTAATGCTTTATCTCTTTGCTGTTGATCATTCACATCGAATCTGGTGCACTAACCCCAAGAATATGCAATCCATTTTCAAGCACTTGTTTAGTCGCAAAGATTAATGATAGTCTCGCTTGAGTAAGGTTTTGATCCTCTAAGATAAAAGGACAAGAATTGTAATAACTATGAAAATGGGCAGCTAAATCACGCAAATAATAAGCTAATTGGTGAGGCTCATATTGCAAAGCGGAAGATTCTATAATACCTTTGTATCGATTGAGTTCTCTTAGGATAGTCTTTTCACTTTCCTCTAAAAGTAATGATAAGTCAGCACCCTTATGATTAAAGTTTATTCCTTTATCTTGTGCTTGTCTGAATACAGAACTAATACGAGCATATGCATATTGGATATAGAAAACTGGATTCTCATTGGTCTTTGACTTTGCTAGATCCAAATCAAAATCCATGTGCTGCTCTGATTTTCTAAGAATATAAAAAAAACGTGCAGCATCATTTCCTACCTCATTCCGTAAATCCTTTAACGTAACAAATGAGCCACTTCGGGTAGACATTTGAACTTTTTTACCACCCCTATATAGATTAGCAAATTGAACAAGGATGATTTCTAATTTTTCAGGGTCATGATTAAATGCAGCTATAGAGGCTTTAACTCTAGCAATATATCCATGATGATCAGCACCCCAAACGTTTATTACTTTGTCATAGCCGCGCTCAAATTTTTCAAGGTGGTAAGCAATATCTGAGGCAAAATAAGTATGAATTCCATTATCTCTAACAACAACTCTGTCCTTTTCATCACCATATTCAGTTGTTCTGAACCAGAGCGCACCATCCTTTGTATAGACATGTTTTGATTTTTGTAGCTTATCAATACTACTCTTTGCAAGTCCATTATCAATCAAAGACTGTTCTGAAAACCATTTTTCAAAGACAACTCCAAAATCTGCTAAATCTTCTTTAATGCCATTAAGAATGCTTTCAATACCTACTTCAAATATAGATTTAAAGCCTTCTCCTAAAAGGTCTTTTGACCTAGCAATTAATTCATCAATATGAGATTCTTTATCACCACCATCAATGCCATCTTTACAAATACCATCAAAAACTAAAGTTGATTCTATTTGAAAAGTATCTCCATATCTTTCAGAAATATTACCGACAATCTCTTTGATGTAATTCCCTTGATAACCATTATCAGGAAATCTTACTTTTTCTCCAAATAGCTCCAAATAACGTAAAAAGATACTAACAGTCAAAATATCCATCTGCCTGCCTGCATCGTTAACATAATATTCATTATCAACTTTAAAGCCGACCGCTCTTAATAGGTTGGAAACAGTTGCACCATACGCTGCACCCCTTCCGTGACCTACATGTAATGGCCCTGTTGGGTTTGCCGAGACATACTCTAAAAGGGCACTTTGACCCGCACCTATATTTGAAACACCATAACCTTTACCACCATCAATAATTTCATTAATCACGGAACTGCTTGACTCACTTGATAGAAAAAAATTAATAAATCCTGGACCAGCAATTTCTGTCTTTTCAATAAATTCAGCAACACCTAGCTGCTTAATAATAGTTTGCGCTAGTTCTTTTGGATTCATATTGGCTTGCTTTGCCAACATCAATGCAATATTCGTTGCATAATCTCCATGACTTTTATCTTTGGTATGATCTAATCGAATCTTTGAAGGCATCTCACTAATTACACCTTGGTCAATTAAATCACCAATACATTTAGTAAGTAAATTTTGCAACTGCTCTTTCATTTTGTTAGCAAATGATTATGTTTATTTGTAGATGATATTTTAGTTTAACTCAATAACAAACTTTTACCCAAATTTAGCATTCTAACTAAATCTCAAAATGAGTAGTGGCTGATACTTTAAATCTAGTGTGCTTCTTGCCAATTTGATCCAATCCCCACATCAACAACTAAAGGAATACTAAGTTTCAGAGCATCTGACATCATAATTCTTAAATTTTCTGCATACTCCTGTGATTTATCAGCTTGAATTTCAAAGACGAGTTCGTCATGAACTTGCATAATCATCTTGATACCATTATTTTCTTTATCAATCCAAGACTGAATATCAAGCATAGCTTTTTTTATAATATCTGCCGATGAACCCTGCATAGGGGCATTGATAGCTGTTCTCAATGCATGCTGTTGATGCATTTTATTTTTTGAATTTATCTGAGGCAAATAAAGTCTTCTTCCTAAGATTGTTTCAACAAAGCCCTGTAATTTAGCTTTTTCTTTAGTTTCATCCATAAACCTTAAAACACCAGGATAGTTTTCAAAATAGCCATCAATATATTGTTTAGCTTCAGTCCTAGATACATCAATTTGTTTTGCCAAACCAAACGCGCTCATTCCATAAATTAGTCCAAAGTTTATTGCTTTAGCTTTACGGCGCTGATCTTTAGAGACTTGCGAAAGCTCAGTATTAAATACTTGCGAAGCTGTAGCGCTATGAACGTCTACATTATTAGTAAACGCCTCAATTAAGTTTTTATCCTCTGAGATATGCGCCATAATCCTAAGCTCAATTTGAGAGTAGTCTGCTGCCAATATTACATTTCCTTCATTGGCAATAAAGGCTGACCTAATCTTAGCACCCTGCTGTGTTCTAATTGGGATATTTTGAAAATTAGGCTTCGAAGAAGACAATCTCCCCGTTGCAGTTACCGCTTGGTGATAAGAAGTATGTAAACGTCCCGTTTTTCGATTGATCTGTTTTGGCAATGCCTCTAGGTAAGTAGAATTTAGTTTTGTCAAAGTTCGGTAAGACATTATCAAATCAACTAAAGGGTGGTCTAACAACTTTAGCGCCTCTTCATTTGTAGACGGCTGACCCTTTGCTGTTTTCTTTTTTGGTTCAAGACCAAAGCCTTCTTCACTAAATAAAATTTGTTGAATTTGCTTGGGTGATTCGAGATTAAATTCATCTCCAGCAACTTCAAATGCTTGATCTTGAATTCTCTTCATTTCAGATTTAATTTCTATTTGTTGACTAAAGAGTGATGATTCATCTATCAGAGCGCCATTGCGTTCTAATTTCAACATAACCTTAATTAAGGGTAGCTCTATACTTTTATATAATGCCATCACTTTTGGGTATTGCTGGAGCCTAGACTCCAATACATTGTTAAGCTCATTAGTAACGATAACATCTTCACAGGCATATGGCATTGCCTCTTCAATGCTTACCTGGTTAAAAGATAATTGATTTTTGCCACTCCCAGCCACATCAGCATAATGAATTGTTTGATGCCCTAGGTAATGCTCTGATAAATCATCCATATTATGGCGCGTTGCAACAGAATCTAAACAATAGGATTTCAACATTGTGTCATCAATAATGCCATTTAAGTTAATGTGGGATCCTCTAGAGTCGACCTGCA
>JGI24919J38490_100073_pt1 | contig 35004 bp, 32 predicted proteins | sample LinPFosmplate7_FD_38490 | JGI IMG/M metagenome (IMG submission 38490) | reverse complement strand
TGCAGGTCGACTCTAGAGGATCCCACCTCGATCAGGAAAGCACCGTTCTTCCTCATGTACCCAAGTGGATCCGTCCCTTCAGCCTCAGCTGCTTCTGGGAGTCCGGGAATCCTTTCGAACATGTACTGGTAGTATTCGTCGATGGTGATTCTCTCTCCCTCACGGTACGGACTCATGAAGTGCTCGCGAATCCCCATCGTGCCGTCGTCAATTCTCCATGACAACTCGTTCCAGAACTCGTCCTCCTCCCACACCTCTCCGGGATTCACCTCGTGCGTGAACTCGACCTCTTTTCCCTCCCTGCGTGCATACTCTCTCAAAACTGGTTGTCTGAACGCTACCCACTTGCCCGAGCTGGTTGCGTATGAGTTGACATCGTGCCTCTCTGAGGCATGGCCCATGGGGAGGACGTAGTCGGCGAAGAATGCTGTCTCGTTCCAAGTAGGAGTTAGAGCCACGTGGCATCCGACCGACTCCTCGTTCTGCAGCATCTCGATCCAAGAGAATCCATCCGGGTAGGTCCAAACTGGATTGAAAACCCTTGTGAAGTAAACGTCCATCGCGCCTCTGCCGTCCTTGATCAGGTGAGGTAGGATGTGGCTCATCTCGTAGTGAGACAGGGTGTACTCCGGAGGGAAGTGTAGTTCGTTCCATCCATCTGGATCCGGCGGGACGTCGAACAGGTCCGGTTTGTACTTCGACCACGAGTTGGGTGAAGTCCCGCCCTCGGTCCCGACGCTCCCTGTTAGGACGTTAAGCAGATGCAGGGTTCTGCTGACTTGCCAGCCACCGAGATTTCCTATGGCAGCAGCCCTCCAAACGTGTGTCGCTAGCTTGCTTCCTGAATTTGCTACGATTTCTCCGACCTCTATGACTTGCTCAATCGGGATCCTGCACTCCTTCGCCGCGAACTCGGGTGTGTACTGTGCGTACTCTTCTCTTAGTAGTTCGATGAAACGGTCAAACTCCCGTGGCTCTTCCGGATGATCAGCCTCCAACCACTCCTCCCAATTCACCCAGTTCTCAATGAAGTCCCTATCGAATAGACCTCGCTCCAGAATCATGCTCGCCCATGAGAGGAAAAGGGCCGATTCGGATCCGGGCCAAGTCGGTAGCCAATGGTCTGCCATCGCCGCTGTGTTGGAGAGCCTTGGGTCGATTACGATGAGCTTAGCACCATCCATCATCCCCTCGAGAATCCTCTGTGCATGTGGATTGAAGTAGTGACCAGTCTCCAAATGGGAGGAAGTTAGCAGGATTACCTTGGCGTTGGCGTGATCGGGTGATGGCCTATCGTGACGATGCCAGAGTGCATACCCAGTCCTTGCTCCCGCGGAGCAGATGTTGGTGTGGCTGTTGTGTCCATCTACTCCCCATGCCTTCAGAATCCTGTTGGTATATCCCTCGTGCCCGGGGCGTCCGACGTGATACACTACTCTGTCCTTGGCTCCGGTTTTCAGGGAGTCACGAATCTTGGTGGAGATCTCGTCCAATGCTTCATCCCAGGAAATCCTCTCCCATCCCCCCTCTCCCCTGGGACCTACCCTCTTCATTGGGTGGAGTATCCTCTCCGTGTCATTGATTTGGTTAATTGTGGCAGGGCCCTTGGCACAGTTCCTGCCTCTGCTCCCGGGGTGATGAGGGTTCCCTTCGAACTTCGATACCTGCCCCGTGTCCTTGTCGACATAGGCGAGAAGGCCACATGCTGACTCGCAGTTGAAGCAGGTCGTCGGGACTAGTGAGTACCGTTTCTCGACCATCTTAGGCCACTCATTGGCATCAAGCTCCACGTGATCGTGCCACTCATTAGGGTCGGGGTAAGCCCTCAGAGGGCCATTCGCCCCCTCAGCATCTCGCCTGTTCAAATTGGGAATTATTCGAAGGCGCTGCGCCACTTTCTCGATGAATGTCTTGCCCAATCTATCACCTCACAGCAACGGCTCCATCTGCGGTCTCATGACTAAGTGTTTGTCATGGGCAAGAATCCCTACCAGAACCACTCCACCTACTATGAAGGAGAGTGGTTCCATCAATGCAAGGGGGAAGAAAACTGCAGCCCCTATTGTCACGGTCTCGACTAGGAACTTCACAGGCAGTAGGGAATCTTCTGACCAAGATCTGCCCTTTGCCTGCATCAGGAGCCAAGCCGTGTACACTCCTGTGAGTAAGGCCAAGGGTAACCCGGCAATTGCCAGATACGCAAGAAATGTTCGATCTAGGTCCAGTATTATCACTGCCACACTTAGCGCTAGTACTCCGCCATACCCGGAGAGGATGTACGCCCCCTTGACTAACCAAGAGTCCCAATTCGGACGCAGCATTACGTAGAGGAACCTCTCTGGTCTGTCAAGATCGATAACAAGGAGCAATCCAGTAAGCGCAAGGAAAAATACTCCAATTCCCAGGGTCATTGCCCACAGTCCATCACTCATCTCAACCAGTCCAGAAAGCATTGCTAGTACTGCTACTGCGTAGGTTCCTGCTGCTATCCCCTTTGTCCAGATGTAAGCTGACACCTCCCAACCCCATAGGACTCCCTTGCTGGGCTGGTCGTAGCTCCTCTTGGCTCCACCCGTTTCGTTCGACAGCTTCTCCATAACATCTCTGATGATTGCCTGGTCTCTGGGAGAGGACTGCTTCGCCTTCTTCTCCAGAGCCAGTTGCACAATCATGGATGTGGTATCAGCACCCCCTAGTCGACTCTCTGCGTACTTGGCAAAGTGCCCAACGCCGAAGGCCTGCTCCGTCCACATGCCAGTTCCCGTCACCTCCGTAGCGGACGGGTCGAGCATCTCTTCACTAGCATCAATGTAGTACAAGTTGGGAACTGCACCTGACTGGGGCTTCCTCACCGTTGTGTCGTGAGAAGCGACAAGATTGGAAATTGCCGAGTTGGGGTCATCCAGATCTCCAGAGACTATGGATTCCGTGGGGCAAACGATTACGCAGGCAGGTTCGTAGGAGTGCTCGATCCTGTGAGCGCAGTAGTTGCACTTCGCAGCAGTTCCTTTGTTGGGGTCGATGTACAGGGCGTCGTAAGGGCACGCTTGCATGCACGACTTGCATCCTATGCACCTCTCATCGTCGAAATCGACTATCCCATCAGACCTCGTGAATAGCGCTGTAGTGGGACAGATTGTAGTGCATGGGGCATCCTCGCAATGGTTGCACCGATGGACGCTGAACTCTCTGGTGGAGTCCGGATAGGTCCCCTTCTCGATGTACTTGACATGGGTCCTGTTTACTCCGATGGGAATATCGTGCTCTGACTTGCAGGCTACGGTGCAAGCGTGGCACCCGATGCAAGTCTTGTTGTTTATCACGAATCCGTAGTTCGTCACTATTGCTGCGACGAGGCTTCGGCGCAAAATAGTTCTGTGTCACCCAAGGAGCATTCCTAGAATGGCGCCTCCAGCTAGCCATGCACCAGCCATTGAACCGAGATTTCCCAGGGCCGTGACCATCAGCACCCTGCCGACACGGTTTTTCCAGAAAAGAGACACCTCGTCAAGGACCAGGAAGTCCTGCGCATCCTTCCCTGTTGGGGAGGCCACCTTCAGCTGCGTGTATCCAGCGAACCATCCAGCTGCAAGTGTGGGATTGAGGGACGTGATTGGCGATGCAATAGCACCTACTAGTATGGAGAGCGGGTGTCCCCTTGCGATGAGGACTCCAACTCCGGCTAGGATGGCATTCAGTAGGAGCCAAGTCTGAGCCGTTTGCTTTAGAGCTACCATCTCGCCATTTACGACCATCCAAGCCACAGCACCAAAGAGGAATATCGGAATTGCCGCCATCAGCAGTCTAGGCCAAATTGACTTGGGGGGCTCCTTGCTAAGTTCCGCCAGTCTTGACGTTGTTTCCATCGCAGGCTCTCCCAGATTGTGTACAACTCCACTAAGGTGACCAGCACCGATTACGGCCAGCACTTTGCCCTCTCCTCTAATCTGCTGTATTCTTCCCGCTAGGAATGAATCTCGCTCGTCAATCAAAACCTCGCCCGCTCTAGGGGCAATTTCTCTGGCTTCTTCCATCATGCTACTGAGGAGGTCCGAGTCTCCAAGCATCTTGTCTATGGAAACTTCACCATCGTCCTCTCCCCATAGGAGAGCGTTCAGTATTCTCCATTTCTCGATAATACCCATCTTCTTCCACGCTCTCCTGAGTGTGACACCGACGTCCCTGTCGATCATTTCCACCGGAACCCCCGAATCTTCGGCAGCATTTACCGCAGCTAGGAGCTCGGCCCCAGGCTTCTCTCCAGATGAAACTCCCATCCTTCTTTGCTGTGCTGCAAGTGCAGATTGGAGGAGAATCATTGCCGATCTTCCCTCTTTGATTATTTTCAGAAGGTCTTCGGAATCTAGAGAGTCTGGTTTTGTCAATGCGGCCATTCTCGATGGACAGAGTTCCACTGCCACTAAATCAGGCCCCCATTCTTCGATTTGATTGCGCACTAGCTCCACCGATTCGCTACTGACATGGGCAGTCCCCAATAGTCTCAGATTCTCATCTATCTCGATGATGTTGTTGCTCTCTCCCGACATCTACTCATCTCACCGCCTTCATCGCTGCGAAAGTATCCGAATGTTCTGTGACGTCATGGACTCTGACAATGTCAACTTCTTTCTGCACGGACATTGCAGCAACTCCCAGTGAACCAGCTAGCCTGTCATCACTCCTCTCTCGGCCGAGGAGGTCCCGAAACATGCTCTTCCTGCTGACTCCCCACATTAATCCCATTCGTCTATCTGGCACTATCTCCCTTCCCGAAGATAGCAGAGCTAGATTGTTCTCCAACTTCTTCCCGAAGCCTATGCCCGGGTCAACAACTATTCGAGAGGGCATAACTCCTGCTTCGATTAGACGGCTTGTGACTTCTTCTAAGTATGACCTGACCTCACTCACTACGTCCCCATACTGGGGGTTGTCTTGCATGTTCTCAGGGAGTCCTTGCATGTGCATCAAGCAAACTGGACATCCGTGCTCGACTATCACATCTAACATTCCAGGGTCGCTCATTGAAGAGACATCATTCACCATATCAGCTCCGATTTCCAGAGCCCGACGCGCAACCTCGGCCCTTCGTGTGTCCACAGATATGCACACATCTGGAAGCTCAGCCCTGATGCACTCTATCACAGGAACAACTCTGTCTAACTCATCTCCGACTGACACTGGCTTCGCCCCTGGTCTTGTCGACTCACCTCCGACGTCAATCCATTCTGCACCATCTGCAGCCATACTAGATGCAGTGGCTATTGCCTGATTCTTGTTTGCCGACCTAGAATCGGAGTGGAACGAGTCTGGAGTGATGTTAACAACCCCCATGACTCTAGGAAAACCATCCTCTCGGCGATTTAGCATAGGTCGCCAGTCGGCCATATGGAACTCGCAAACGACGATTGCTTTATGATGTGACGGAGGGGGAATCGGGCGATGGTTCTGGGCGAGGACGCTTCCCCAGAGGCCCCAGAGATACAAACTACTCTAGACTCTGGTGAATCTCACGACCCAGAGACTCTATTCATCCTCGACTCAATTGTTCAGAGGCTAAACCCTCGTGATGCCCACCATGTTAGGGATATGATCACCGAGCGCGCCAGAACCTCTGGCGCTCTATTCATTTCAAGCGCGCTCTGGTGGTGGATTGCAATTAGCGAAGGTGGCCGTGAGGTCAATGATGCACAAATTCCAAAATCGACTCTAGGATCATTCGACTACGTAACTGTGAGTCTCCTAATCCCCGCACTGGTCACTGCGGCGATTCTTTTCACAGGCATAGGGAGGGAGAGGGGGAATGCGACTATGTCTCAGATTGGTGGCGGACTAGGGGTTCTCGCTGCGTTCTACATCATCGAGCCAGCAATGATGAGCTACGCAGCACTAGAGGGGGATGCGCTATTCGCATCCGGCAGAGTTCTTGTTCTTGCAGTGATGGTGGGCTTTGCTTCCCACCTGATGTTTGATGCACTCCTTCTCCAATGGGTCAGGGCTAGCATGCTGAACATGGGGGTCGACGTTTTCCCGTCCCCTGGAACCGATCCTCTGGAGGGTCATGCTGATGAGGCGCCCCCTTATGCATGAGGCATGAGGTACGAGGGGCCACCAAGGCTGTCAGTTCTTCGATTGGGACATCGTCGCGACAGGGACAAGCGCATCACATCTCACTTGGGTCTGACTGCTAGGGCATTCGGTGCCGACGAAGTCATTCTTGCAGGAGAAAGAGATCCTTCTGCATTGGAGACTTGGGATTCTGTGACGGGTCGTTTCGGTGGTGAATTTCTGAGTAGGTTCGAAGAGAGTCCAATGTCTTGGCTCAGGAAGGCATCTAAGTCCGGAGAAGTAACGATAGTCCATCTCACGATGTACGGCCGTCCTTGGAGGGAATCAATCCCATCTATTCCAACAGACAAGCCAGCATTGGTAGTAGTGGGTGGGACGAAGGTTCCTGCCGAGGTTTACCATCTGGCTGATCACAACGTCTCAATCGGCAATCAGCCTCACTCAGAAGTGGCCGCTCTTGCTATATTCCTGGACTCTTGGATAGGTCCTATCGATGAGAAATCGAAGTTCTCAGGGGCTAAGATGAAAGTCATCCCATCGGCCAAGGGAAAGGTCGTAATCAACGATGATGAAGAGTGAATCTGTGGTATCGAAAAATTCAATTTCCTGTCAACCATTAAGAATCGTACTTGAGCAGCCTTGCTGATGTCGGAGAGTCCAGCAGTCGGGGGCTTCTGCCCCGGCGCCGGTATTCGTGGCGTTGATTCTCCTCCAACCTTCCCCGATGCTGTCGATTTAATTTTCGATTATGAACGCTCAGAGCAACCTAGCGGCTCCAATGGGATCCTGCTACTAGCCGATGGGACGCGCTTCGAGGGACGTCTCTTTGGGTCCGAGGTAATTGCAGAGGGGGAGCTGGTATTCACTACTGGGATGTGTGGCTATCAAGAGAGCCTTACCGATCCATCCTTCGCTGGTCAGGTGCTAACTTTCACCTACCCGCTACTCGGAAACTATGGAGTCCACCTTGGAGTCTCGGAGTCTTCTTCGGTTCATCCTCGAGGGGTAGTCTGCAGGGAGCACATGACATCTCCCGACCATCGTGACTCTGTGGGCAGTGTGCATGACCTGTTGGTCGCTCACAACATCCCCGGGATAGAGGGAATCGATACGAGAGCTCTAACCAGGAGGGTCAGGGAGCACGGAACCCTCCTTTGCGTGTTCGGCCCCGCTGAACGGGTCGAGGAAATGGAGACAATTCTCGAGGAGCTGACTACTCCGGACGCGGAAGACTTGGTCGCTCAAGTTACCTGCAAAGTATCTACGCTGCTCAATCCCGGAGCCGAGGATGAGGACGGCCTCCCCTTACCGCGCCTCGCCGCAATCGACTGTGGCGTCAAGCACAACATCCTGAGGGAGCTATGCACTAGGTTCGAGGTAGTTTGGTGTCCTGCTGACATGCCTCTTGAGGAAATTTTTCGTGATTGGGCCCCTGATGCCCTCTTTGCCTCCAATGGACCTGGAGACCCAGCTCATCCCGGAGCAGCAACCGATGCGAGGAGGACGTTGGCCACTGCCGTTCGACAGGGGTTGCCAGTGATGGGAATATGCCTAGGACACCAGTTAATGGGACTAGCAGCTGGGTTGAGAACATACAAGCTGCGATACGGCCACAGGGGCTCCAACCAACCAGTGATGGATTTGGATACGGGGAGGGTCTACATCACAAGCCAGAACCATGGATTTGCAGTCGAAGATCCCGTTCAAGGCATGCTAGCACCCCATCCTAGCGGAGCCTGCTCCGATGCTAGTGACAACATCCTAGGCGCTGAGTTCAGGGTCCGGCACATCAACTCTAACGATGGAACAGTGGAGGGGCTTGACCTATTGGATAAACCTGCATTCACCATTCAATTCCATCCTGAGGCTTGCCCAGGACCTCATGACGCCTCACCCCTCTTCGACAGGTTCCAGCAAATTGTTGCGGAGCATCTAGGTAGCCCAGAGGCAGAACTAGTTAGCAATGAAGGAGGTTCCTAATGCCTCGTCGTGATGACTTGAAGAGGATCCTAATTCTTGGTAGTGGCCCGATTAGGATTGGTCAGGGAGCAGAATTCGATTTCTCCGGATCACAGGCCTGTCGAGCTCTTCGTTCCGATGGATACGAGGTCATTCTAGTCAACTCAAACCCAGCTACGATTCAGAATGACCCCGAGATGGCCGACAGAATATACATCGAACCATTACTGCCAGAGGTAGTCAAGAAAATAATAGAGTCCGAGAAGCCTGATGCCCTTCTAGCAGGTATGGGCGGTCAAACTGCTCTGAACATAGCCTCTGCACTTGCCAAGGACGGTACTCTAGATGAGTTGGGAGTAGAACTTATTGGATGCAATCTTGCTGCGATAGATGAGGCAGAGGATAGAGACCTGTTCAAGAGGGTGTGTGAGGAGATTAATCTGCCAGTTTGCAAGGCGGTGGCATGCAAATCAATCGAGGAGGTCATCGCAGCCGCTGAGGAACTCGGCTCTTTCCCATTGCTCATCAGGCCAGCTTTCACCCTCGGTGGCCTCGGCGGGGGTACTGCATTCAACATGGGGGAATTAGTGGAGATTGCCAGCCAGGGTATTCTGCATTCCGCAATTGGGCAGGTCCTCATTGAAGAGAGTATTCTAGGCTGGCAAGAGCACGAGTATGAGGTGATGAGGGATAGTTCTGACAATGCAATCATCGTATGCACCATGGAGAATATCGATCCGATGGGCGTGCACACGGGTGAATCCATCGTCGTGGCCCCACAGCAGACGCTTTCCGATCGTGACCACCAGGGTCTGCGGAATTCGGCTCTAAAGCTGATCAGGAGACTCAATATCAAGGGAGGCTGCAACGTCCAATTCGCAGTCGAGCAGTCCACAGGTGACTACAGAGTCATAGAGGTGAACCCACGAGTCTCTCGTTCCTCTGCATTGGCATCGAAGGCCACCGGCTACCCAATTGCAAGGATGGCCGCTCTAATCGCAGTCGGTTACACCCTGGATGAGCTTCCCAACCCGATTACCGGAGAGGGAACAACGGCTGCATTCGAACCCACCCTAGACTATTGCGTGGTCAAAATTCCTCGCTGGCCGTTCGACAAGTTCAGGACTGCAGACAGGAATCTTGGAACCTCAATGAAGTCGACTGGCGAAGTAATGGCAATCGGTCGTTCCTTTGAGGAGGCCTGCCTCAAGGCATGGGCTAGCCTAGAGTATGACAAACCCCATCCACGCCCTTTGACGATGTCCGACGCATCGGATGGCGAGACAATGGACGAAAGAGCCTCGGAGATGCTTCCCACAGCGCTTCACGAGGACTGGCTCCGCATTCCTACTGACAGGAGGCTGGGGGCAGTCATTGAGGCATTCCGGAGGGGTTACTCGATAGAGGACGTCAGGGACCTGACAGGGGGGATCACGAGGTGGTTCCTTAGAAGGTTCGAGAGGATAGCGGCAATCGAGACTGAGATTCGAGCAGCCGGAGAGATTGGGATGCGACCCGCTGGAATTCCACAGTCCGAGATGCGGTCTTGGAAGGGCGCCGGATTCACTGATTTACACATCGCAGATGCGCTTTGTGGCTTTCCTGCGAGTGGTTTCAAGAACCTCCCAACCGGGCAAGACGAAACCGCTGTAAGGTTGCGAAGGCACGAGCTTAGTGTCCATCCACGGTACCGTATGGTCGACTCATGCGCTGCAGAGTTCGCTGCAGTGACACCATACTACTACTCGACGTATGAGGCCGGCTCGGCGGAGTCCGGAGTGGACTACGTGCCCGGTCTCGCTTCTTCTGTGAAGCGAAGGATTGCAGTAGTCGGTTCGGGCCCTATTCGAATTGGCCAGGGAATAGAGTTCGACTACGGATGCGTGCATGCTGCCGGTGCAATTCAGGACCTCGGCCATGAGGCCATATTAATCAACAACAACCCAGAGACAGTCTCTACTGACTTCGATACGAGCGACAGGCTGTACTTCGACCCACTCACTCTAGAGGCTGTCTCGGAGATGCTACTCCGGGAAGACGCACATGGGATTCTCCTCCAGTTTGGTGGACAAACAGCAATCAATCTCGCTCTCCCTCTTGTCAACGAACTACCACACCTTTCCACTATGGGTCTTGAACTTGTGATGGAGGGGACATCCCCCGAGTCAATCGACGAGGCCAGTGATCGAGAGAGATTCGAAGAGTTCTCTCTGAGATGTGGTCTGAGGATGCCTGACGGAGCAACTGCGACAACCCCAGAGGGAGTGAGACATGCTGCTAACGAGATTGGCTATCCTGTTCTTGTTCGCCCTTCTTATGTCCTCGGAGGGAGGGGGATGGAGATACTGGCCAACTACAAGCAGTTGGAGTCATACATGAGGGATGCGTACCTATCATCAGACAGGCCCCTGTTGATCGATAAGTACCTCGGAAATGCCATGGAGCTCGATGTGGACGCGGTTTGTGATGGCGAAGAGGTTCTCATCGGGGCAATAATGGAGCATCTCGAGGAAGCGGGAATACACTCTGGCGACTCCACTTGCTTCATCCCTCCACAGAATGTCCCTGACGAAATCCTGGAGCAGGTTGAAGAATGGACGAAGATGATTGGCCTTGAACTCGGAATTCGTGGATGCTACAACATCCAGTTTGCTATTCATGATGGTCTACTGTACGTGCTTGAAGTGAATCCTCGAGGTTCACGTACATTCCCCTTCGTAGCCAAGTCTACAGGAATTCCACTAGCACGGATTGCGGCTAGGGTGGCCCTCGGGGAGAGGTTGTGCGACCTTGATATCCCAGAGCCTCAAACCGATGCAGTGTGCGTGAAGGCACCAGTATTTCCCTTCATCAAGCTGAGGGGTTTGGACCCAGCCCCAGGCCCAGAGATGAAGTCCACAGGAGAGGTAATGGGGTCTCACGTGAGGGCATCAGCAGCATATCTGAAGGCCAGACTGGCAACGGAAATACCCGTTCCCACAGAAGGAGGGGTGTACATTACCGTGAAGGATGAAGACAAGTACTCTATGATTCCATTAGCCGAGAGCCTCCAGAAGATTGGTTTTACGATTTTTGCCACTAGGGGGACCTCTCGGGTTCTCCGAGGCGTAGGGGAGCTTGAGGTGGAAACTTGCTACAGGATTGCTGAGGGGCGATTCCCCGATGCCCTTGACTTGATGCGCCAGGGCAAGATCAATCTCGTCATCAATACGCCCAGATCAACTGGTGGCGCTGTTCTAGATGGGAACATGATGAGGAGACTCGCAGTGGAACTAAACATTCCCTTCGTCACCACTATGGCCGGTGCTCGCATGGAAGTTGAGGCAATAAAGGAGGCTATGGAGGGAGTGCCAGAACCGAGACTCCTCAGGATCAATTCACTATAGCCAGACTCCCTACGGAAAGCGGAAATAGTTCCGACCACATGTCATCACCAGTGTCACTACGCGAGCAAATTGGATTGGACCGGCGCCTTCTGGAATCAATCGGAGACGTTTCCCTGTACCCCGAAATTAGCATGAAGCGCCTCAAGAGGGCTAGTAAGTCATACGGCCTGCAAAAAACCCTCGACCCACAGAAAGTCCTAATCATGGTCGACAACACAATTTTCAATTCAGGGAAGCAGGGTCTGATCCTTACTGAGAACGAACTCCATGCATTCACAAATATCAGTGGGACTCTCTCCATTGCACTAGATGAGATCCACTCCGTCTCCCCTCAGCTCAGAAAGGCCATAGGGAGGGCCTTAATCCCAGGCATAGTAATCAATGGAGGGTACTTTTCCGCTCTTCCGGGCATGGGTCAACCGGTCAAAGTTGGCAATAACGATCACCCCGCCGTAGTTTTGTTGTGCCTCTTGTTGAAGGGCAGAACCGGTTGCAGAATTGATTTGGAGGCCGAGGATGACCCCGGCCCCCCTCCGTGGTATTTCACCGATTGAAGAACCACTCTCGAGTAATGCAGACCCAATCAGATGGTTTGAATACCCGCACTCATAGTGAATTCCATGTCGGAGGAAAAAACCCCGTCCAAACGTCCCTCAAGCAAGAATGGCAACAAGGGAGTGGATACGGAGATTAGTGTGGCTAAGATTATCTCTCGTTCATCGATTTATGGCCCTGGAAGGAGGGTTGTTATTTGGGTCCAGGGTTGCAGTCTAGGGTGCCAAGGCTGCTGGAATGAAGATCTATGGCCATTCAAAGGAGGTGAATCTGTAAGTATCAACTCAATTATTCAGCCAATAGACACTGCTGAGATTGAAGGAATCACCATACTCGGAGGGGAGCCTCTGCAACAGCCAAAATCAACTCTGGAGCTAATCCGACAAGCCAGATCTGTTGGCCTCAGTACAATGCTGTATACTGGTTTCGAGCCCCATGAACTAAAGGGTCCAGCTTTGAGGGCTCTCATTCTCAGCGATATCGCAGTTGTCGGAAGGTATCGAGAATCTGCGCGCGATATCGGCCTTAGGTGGAGGGGCTCATCGAATCAACGGATCCTAATGATGAGCGAGAGGTATGCAGATCTCAAGGTGGATGAGATGAATGAGGTTGAGGTACACATGGACGAAGATGGGAGAATAGAGATGGTAGGGTATCCGACAATGGGATTGATCAGGGATCTGGAGACGAGGCTATGAATTCAGTCACTTTGTGTAACTGGTGAATGCCCACGTATTCTTCTTTCCCACAGACTTCTTCCTGACCTTGTAACCACGTTCTTTGAAGATCTTGTCTAGTTCTGCTTTTCTTTCTCTCCTCATCTGCTCGTCGGACGCCTTAATTGAAGCTAAGTCGGCTTGTTTGCGCTTCTCGGATAATTTTCTCAAGATCTTGGAATATTCAGACTTGTCAACTCTTCTGTCCTCGACTGTTATCTTCTTCCTTGATCTTGTATATTCATTCGTTAGAGAGTCCAACCAACCCCAAGAGACTCTTCTTTCGCTATCTCCATACTCTACCCACTGTCTCTCTGTTGCTCTATATGTGCCCAGTTTCCTCGCTAATTGCTTTCTCCCAGCAGGTGTCTCCAATGTCAAGATGCTCGGGAGATTGTTCTCCAGTGAACTAATGAGTTCAGACCTTCTGGAAACTAGGGAGTCTAGATTCCCGATCTCTGACTGGATTTTTGCAGAGAAGATCTTCATTTCCTCTGAAGATCTAGATGCCGCAGATAGGCTGGTTGAAAGGCCCTCGTCATCTCCTTCCAAAGCCGATTCCATCGATGACGCATCTACTCCCATTTCTTCCCCTTGTTCGATCAAAGACTTCAGGGAAGCCTGACTATTGTCTAATTCTAAGTCCACAGACTCCAACTCGTTCAGTTCCGTCGGTCTAGAAGTCCACCTGAAACCAGATAGTTCATTCAATGCGTTATCCAGAACGATAAGTGAAGAAAGTGCCATGTTCTGACTACTTTCAACCCACCGACCACTCAATTATCTCCCCTCCCAACAACTTCTCTAGTCCCACTTCTGGCCTTCTTCTCCGTCTTGTGCTTTGCATACTTGTCATCCGGTTTTGGGGGCATTATGACAAAATCTCCGACATCCGCAATCTCATTCAGGAGCTCCCTAATCTCATCTAGACTTGTCTCTTCTTCTCCCTTCTCACAGTGAGTCTTTACCTCAAGTGATCCATCCTCGTGCAATGTGATGCGAATATCTGCCACAATCTAGAAAAATCAGGGGTGACTTATCTATTTTCTTCTTGGAATTCTTTCTTCGCCTTTTCTAAATCCTCGGTGTTTCCTTCTATGGTTTCCCCTTCGTCCGCATGTCTTGCCCTACCTAGACAGAATTTCCTCATGTCCTCGATTTGCTCCTTCATAGTAAAGGAAAGGGGTTGTGTTTTTCTGCAAATCCTGAGAATGTCATCAGTGCAGACCTTTCTTCGCCCATCCTTGAATGCACGATATAGGGAGTCCTTCACTACCTGCTCTATCTCTGCCCCAGACCAGGCTTCGGTACTTTCTACCAGCGCGTCGATGTCAATTTCATCTGGTGTTGTACCTGATTTCTCCCCGAATTTCTCTATCTTTTTCCTAAATATCTCCCCTCTAACCTCCTCGTTGGGTAGATCGATGAAGAATATCTCATCGAATCTCCCCTTTCTAATTGATTCTGGAGGGACCGTCATTTTGTTCATGGTGGCAACAACGAATACGGGATCCTCCTTCTCTTGGAGCCATGTCAGGAGAATTCCCATTGTCCTAGCAGTTACTCCGCTATCTAGGCTGCCCGACCCGCCAGCCCCAGCCATTCCTTTCTCAATCTCATCGATCCATAGGATACATGGGGAAACAGCCTCAGCGACATCTAGAGCCCTCCTCATGTTAGCCTCACTGGCACCAACTAGGCTTCCAAATACCTTCGACACATCGAACCTAATTAGCGGATACTCCCACATAGACGCTATTGCCTTTGCAGTCAGGCTCTTCCCGCATCCAGGCACCCCCATCAAAAGAAGACCCTTGGGAGCCTCTACTCCGAATTCTCTCGCTTCATATGTCAGTGCCTCTCGTCTTTCCTCAAGCCACTCCTTCAGGGCCCTAAGACCCCCTACATCTTCCATGCTGATGTTCGGCTCGAAGTAGTCTAGAAGGCCACCGGAACTCCTGAGAATGCTTCTTTTTTGTTCGATTACCATCGGAATACACTCTACTGACATCTTCTTGCTGGCTCTAAAACCGGCAATAGAGAATGCATTGCTAGCCTCCATGACAGTCATTCCTCTGGCTGCCTCAATTATCTTAGTACGATCACCTTGGTCCAAATCAGCAACATCGAAACCATGCCTCTTAACAACCTGATCAAATGTCACCTGCAGATCTCTATTGTCAGGAAGATCTAGCTTCACATTGATTACTTCTTTTGACAAGTCGTTCGTAATCTCAAATGATGGCCCAGAAATGAATACGCATTTATTCTCTTTGGGCATTAACTTAGCTACTTTCCTCCAGAGCCACATGCTAGCCCAAGGAGGTTCCCCCACGGCTCCCCTATCCATTGCATGTTCATGCCCCTCTTGGTGGAAGTAGTGATGGTAGTCCTCGAGGTGAAGGACGGCTCTACCCTCGAAATCTTGGCTTAAGAACCAAGTCATGATTTCGCTTAGATCATCGCTGGGGTCGATTCCGTTATCTCCGAACCATGGGCTGCTACATACTAGTCTCTTTCCCATCAAAATTTGCAAATTCTCCTCCTGGTTCCACTTAAGGTAAGTGAAATCGGTTGCTCTGCAGGCTGCTGTGATAGACCCCTGGACCCTCTGCCACTCGTATGACTCAATAGTGACAATGGGAGTTCTGGCCTCAATCAGCACCTCAAGTCGTTTCGCTAACTCATTCCTATTTACCATGAGAAAAGTCAAATTGAATGAGTTATATAACAACGTTGCTTCACGAAGACATGGCATCTCCCCCTGAAGAATACTCTCCCTCGGGCGATGCAAAATCCCTAGAGATCATGAAAAAATCTATCACAATCTTCGATAATACGATGGCAGAAGGTACCAGTGCTAAGAAAAATCAGAAGTCCCTAAAGAAAAATCTGGATGAAAGCCGCTCAGAAAAATCTGCATTGGAAAAGGAATTGAAGGATCTCGAATCGCAGATTTCCAAAGTCAAGGGTAGGATAAATTCAAACGAATCCAAGGAAGGGCGTTTGTTGATCGACATAGACCAAGCTGAGCAAGACTTCAGTACCCTGAGAGAAAGATATGAGAGAGTTGCTAGCGAAAAGAGGGATAGTCAGTACCAATACCATCAAACCATCGCAGTGAAAAAACCCTCCTTTACATCTAAGATTAATGCAAAAGAAATCCCGAACACACTTCTTAATGGTGATGGCACAGAGGTCGAGTGTTTTGCCTTGGGGGACATTCACGGATGGGCTCCGGGCTTTCTCGCATTCTTGATGCAGAACGAACTTGCAGAAGTGAAAATAAACGGCGAAATCTGCAATTCTGACTCCGAATTATCGAGATTCTTCCCGCATCCGAGAAATTGGGAGGAACAAGGACTCTTTATCGAGGGCCCATGGTTGGATAATAGCCCATTCACCCCTCCCAAGGAACTGGGTGATATTCGAGGGCGGATCTCTTCCATTTCCATTATTCCGACAGAAAAGTTACTCGAAAGGTCATTCATCCTCCAGGTCGGAGACTTGGCCGACAGAGGGGATTACTCAGAACTTTCCTTCGAGATCGCTAGGCAATTGGTCGTAAAGTCTGGCGGGAGGGTCATCGTCCTAATGGGCAATCACGAGGGGTTCCTGATCGAACGCAATTTCACTGGTTGGTGGAAAAACGAGGAAAAGAAAAACTTCGACCCAAAGCAAGCAAACTTCGTAGGCTGTCAGAGATATCCGGATGTCACTGGATGGAATGGGGACTGGAAGGGGATGACCGATCAAGAAAAGCAAGGGGCCCTTTCAAAATCAGTTTTCAATTCATACTCGGCTCACCTAGCCCACCTGCTTCTTTCCCAGGAGTTCATTCTACGCAGAATCATGGACAAACCATCCAAGTCCAGACTTATATCGCTGACTCAGCCTTCCTTGGATCTAGCTGGAATCAATGACAAAGATTTGTCCGATATCGCAACCGGGAGGGGCTGGGACAAAGTCAAACTCAGCCTCAGATGGCTTGAATCTGTTTGGAATTCGGATAGTCCCATGGTAGTCCCCGGGGCTCCCTGCCTTTTCTCAATGGGGCACGTCCTAGGCCTCCATTCCGAATCAGTGGGGCTGATTGAGATGTCCCCCACGGACTGGAAATCTTTCATTGACCCATTTTTCACTGATTCCGGCGCCCAACTCCGACTCTCTCTCTACAAAACAAGGGGGAAGAAGGATGGCAAGAGGGGTATGAAGGGAATCACAGACTCACTCCTATGGTCTAGGGACGCAGGAACTAGGTGGGGAATTGGCGAAATTTCTAAGGATCTAGAGAAAACCGCAACCCTCGTCAACTCCAAGATCCCATCGGTATCCCAGATATATCACGGGCACACCCCGCAGATGAAGGTCATCTCTCTGCAAGTTCCAACCGGTCTCAGGACAATTAGGGTGACGAATCTCGATTGGTCATTCACGCCTCCCTACATTGCAGAGGGACGTCACCCAGGAGACCCCTACTCAATGGATAGGGAGGTTGAGTTCGACTCAATTAGTACCTTGATGGTAGAACCCCGAGAATACAGGCCCGAGGGTCTCGACTCGAGGATCCGGTCGGTGCCTGTATTCCAAGGGACAGGAGAAGATGGAAAAGTTTCCATGAAATACTCCGTTAAATCAAGAAGAAATACCACAGAGATATGCTCGTTCCGTTTCTCTGATAATGACAAAATAACCGTGAAGCCGATATCCCGACCTCGTAATCCCTTCGGTTTTGCCAAATTGCTAGATGGGGGCGATGTCTATTTCAGTAATCAAGAGGAAATGGAAATCGATATTTCAGCTTCTGAAGCACTGCTCATAATAGAACTTCATAGAGGAAAGTGGAGAGTGACCGGCTCCACCCCAGCGAGATTCGTCCCCCTCTGTCTTTTCCAAAACCTATCCGCCTCACATGGGGAATCGGAAATCATTACTGCCGTTGAGAAATGGTTCGCCAAGACGTTCAATCAACCCAGTAAAGTCAGTCTACCGACGCCACCGCCGACGCCACCGCCGACGCCTGTCCGCCGCCGACCGCCGCCACCGTCGACGCCACCGACGTCGTCTCCGCCTAATCCCCCTCCGAAAGAAAATGATGACGTTCAGTCATTCCTCACAAAGGACCCAGACGGAGAATGGGTCCCATCACGGGTTGTAGCCGAAGTAGAACCAGAAAAGCACCTTCCGGATACGGACGAAGCACGTCGTACCCTCAAAGATGCAGATTTCCAAGAATTCGAGACATTCGACGATGTTGATGCCTCCGAAGAGACACCAAAGGAGGGAGGATGATGGCCGATTTCTTCGCAGGGATTAATGGGCGCAAATACGAGTTCCTAGATGGGGAAAAGAAGGGTCTCGGATTCAGTTTGGTGAACAGGCTCGGACCGGGTTCAGCGGGAGAGGTTTGGCGAGTCAATGTTGCGGATGGTACGTCGGGGGCCTTGAAAGTCTACTCTTCCACTCTAGAAAAACCCCAACAGATGAGGCAATTTCAAACGGAAGCATCTATCTCACTCAATCGTCTATGGTTTGTCCCCCCTATCGGCTCTGGGAAGATCGGCGAAAGAGACAATCGAAGCGCCATATTGTTCCCTTTCATCGAACCAAGTGAAGATCTCTCTGATTTCGTCACCACTGGGAACCCAGACCAAGATACACGTCTCGAAATTGCTTTGCAACTCACATCTTCAATAATCGAACTACACAATGATGGTTGGTTACATAACGACATTAAGGCGAAGAACGTCCTACACTGCCCCGAGGATGAAATGCCGATTAGACTAATTGACTATCAGTTCACCTGTCCGATCGATAAAGTTGATGACATATATGGGGACATGGAACGACACATCGGCACAAGGGGGTATATGTCCCCTGAGACATTTTCTGCTGCAAAGAATATCACCATTTCTTCAGACATTTGGGCTCTAGGTTGCACACTCTACCATATTTTTACCGGGCGAGAGGTGGTTGACAGATTGGAATGGATTGTTGACAGGGAACCTTTCATCAAGAGATGCTTGGAGGATATGTCCGAACCCCTCCTGTCACCAGAAGTTTTACTCAAGGAAGGAATCCCAGAGGAACTTTGCAGGCCATTGTCTCAGATGCTAAGTCCAAAAATGAATATCCGCAATTCAGACTTGCTAGTGGACTTTATGGCCTCTATTGATCCTACATCCGTAGTCGATCCCGATGACATATCTGATGTTGAGGTAGACCTCACCGCCCGGCCTCCTCCATTAGTGGATTCAGAAATCATCAGAGTAGTTATTCATCCAAACGGGAAGCCTAGACAATTCGTGATGTGCAGGAAGGATGAGACAAAGCACGTCATCAGCCATCACTTCGATGGTATAATCTTCCCCAATCGAAAATTGATGACCATGAGATGGGACGGAGAGTACCTAGTTTGCTCTGGCAGGTCATACGTAACTATGGAGGGGGAATCAATTAGATCCAGAAGTCTGGGCCCGGAATCGATGATCCTATTCAATGGCCTTCCCACTAGAATATTATGCCAATCAACAAATCCTTAACCGCTGCCCCTTCACGATGGGCATGGTCGTTAGTCCATCAACTTCAGTAAACGTCGTCTTCTGTGTAGACGTCACTGGGAGCATGGAATGGCTGATAGAAGCCGTGAGGGATGGCATCGAGAAGGTAGCCGGAATTTACCTATCTTCTAGGCTGGATATGCAAGTCGGATTGGTCCAGTTCAGGGACAAGGTATATGCCAAAAGCGAGGGAAACGTCGATTTTGATCCAATTGCGGGATGGGTACACCCCACGATGCTTGTAACTAAGTTCTCCGATGGAGAAACCCTCACTTCCAACATTGATGAGTTCACAAGTGCAGTCTCTTCTTTAACAGCCCAGGGAGGAGGGGATGAACCAGAGTCAAGCTTCGATGCAATTGCTGCCGCTGCAACTCTTTCTAACTGGAGTAAGGCGGGAGGATCAACTAAAGTTATTGTGCATATGACGGATGCCCCTCCCGTAATTCCCGACGTCGAAATACAGGATTGCGAACAACTACGCCAGGTCCTAACCCAATCAGAGATAGACCAGGTTTTCATAATCGCACCTAATTACACCCATGCCTACTATGAAGAACTTTCTTTGGTGGAGCGGAGACCCGGAGATTTCGCACTGGTTAGCTTCCACGACATTTCATCCGATGTCGATCAGATGGTCAGAATCCTGGAAGAAATGGCCAAAACGAGTAGCGATAGCATCCTGACAGATGATGTCGAAGAACCATACGTGCACACTGGTCCATCGGAAAATCCCTTCGACGTCGAGGATGACTCTGATGATGACATTGTCGAGGGTCTGGAGGACCCCACTCTCATGCGAGAAGACCTAGATGATGACGATGATGACGATGATGACGATAACCCATTTGAATGAGTGATGCCCAGTGGCATTGGACATCTCATGTATGCTGGTAATAGACTGCACAGGATCCATGGGGTGGATTCATCGCTACCTTAAGAATCACTTATCCAACTTGGTCTCCGATTTTGATAAGATGGGGAGATCGATTGCCTTTGGGGTCGTGGGATTCAGGGACTGCTACTGTCCTAAGTACCCAGCCATAGAGAAGTTCGGATTTACCCACGCACTCCCTAACTCCGGCTATATTTTCCCCACCGAGGAGGTCAGAGAAAGGACCTCTCGGTGGCCGTTGAGAAGAGAGGAGAACGTCTCCGAGAGGATTTCGAGCCAGTTGCAAAACTCCGAGAGATTTTCTCCGAGTTACTTCGACCAGCCATCGGGCACCAGGGGCATCATTCCGGGCCAGTCAATTGTATACGGTCTAGAGACTTTCCTTGGCAACGGGGAAGTCCGACGCACAGTCCTTCGAAGAAGGAACGTCCGACGCATGAGCTCTGAAACTTTTCACATCCCCGCTGAACGAGCCCTCGGACTTCTATCCCCCAAAGGGGGAGGGGGCAATCGTGGCGAATCATCATATTACGCACTGAGGGAGTCGCTAATCACCCCATGGCCTATCTCTAGGAAGAGGATTATTGCACTGTTCACCGATGACCGAGGACATCTCCCCGACATCGGGATTCCTTCTCGCGAATCTCTCAGGGGAGATATGCATGACGCAGGAATCAACCAATTGCACATATTCACAACCGACAAGAAGATGGATAGCTACACATGGCTCTCAGAGAGCACCGATGACCCATACGTGTTCTACCACTCGCTAACTAAAGACATGGAAAGGCTCGGTTCCACCTTCGATGAATTCGTGAAGACTTCTAGCGAGTGGGATTTCGAAGACGACGAAGATGACATCGACTTCGAGGTTTCTGAGGGGAACCCATTCGCCGATTGAGAAGAACGCCATAGAAACATGAAAACACTCTTCACCTGTAGTTTGGAGAGTTAAGCGAATCCCTGAGGGTCCGGACCTCTTCCTTCAGCTTGTAGATCCTCGTGACCATTGCCAGGATGACTACCACCAAGCCACAGGAGGTCGCCCAGAACCAGGAGTCATCTCCATCCACTCCTGGAGTTGCAATCAGTTCAGCTTGGCAGTCCGAGTCACAATTATCCGAGCCATCGCCGGCATCGTCATCGGTTCCAGTCGGATTCCCCTCGGAGTCTGTGCCAGAACCTCCAGTGGAATCGCCCCCTCCCAATTCATCACCCTCGCTATCCGTGCCTGTATCCGAATTGTCCCCCGTCCCGTCGCCATCGCTGTCCGCCCACTCATTGGGGTCGTACGGAAAAGCATCCTCGTGGTCGTAGTAGCCGTCCTCGTCCGTGTCCTTCCAGCTGTCATCTATGCCATCCCCGTCTGCATCATCATCCGAGTTGTCCCCGATTCCGTCTCCATCGGCGTCACCCCACTCCGTGGGATCCCCCGGAAACGCATCGGCGGAGTTGATCACACCGTCACCGTCGTAGTCGTTGTCTAGGTAGTCGCAAGTGCCATCTCCATCGATGTCGCTTGGGGTGTGGGACGAGTTGTTAGTGAGGGAGTCGCACTGGCTCTCGATCAGGTTGGTGAAGCCATCCCCGTCATCGTCAGACTGCTCCCAGGCGCACCCGAATACATCGACCCCATTCCCAAAATTGGTTCCCGGACAGTGGTCCTGGAGATCGAAGATTCCATCCCCGTCATCGTCTACCTTGCTAGGTGGATCAATCACTTGGACGATAATCTCGGAGTAACTACGCACTCCATTGCCACCATTGCAATCGCGGTAGTTAACCACCTTTATCCTAAGGAGTGAGCCATCGACCCCCTGGACCTCAGAGTAGCCATCAAACGTGTCGTAGAGGACCGTCTCGTCCACATCCCATGAGGGATTCGTCTCGGCTGTACAATAGGGGTTCCCTGTCAACAATTCACTATGCCCGAAAGTCCAGTCAATTTCCCAATTGGCGTCGAAGCAAGTCTCGCTGAAGTAAGTATTCGACACCGCTTCCCCCGAGTAAACTCCCGACCAATATGTATATTTTTTCCAACCATTTTCCCCATAATTCCACCCATTGCCACCACTCCCCCAGCGATTTCCAGGAACAAGGCAGAAACCCTCTCCGAATTGTATAATCCCTACGCAATTTGTTGCCTCAACTTCGCAGGGGCTGGAAAACCGAGTATTTTCTCCCAACGCAACTATCTCGACGCTCATCTCGGAATAGTCAACAAGGAACATCCCCAACGGACAGTAATCAGGATAGTTGTCCGGGTCATTAACGACGCTCCCGATAAATATCCCCTTGTCGTGGGAGATAGCAGTGTATGTTTCACTCTCCCAGTTAGCGTGGCCGTTCCCATCCGTGTCAATGCAATACTTCGATCCTGAAGCAATTTTGCTTCTCAGAGCAGTTAATGGGAACTCACCCGCAACCCCCGTGATGTCCTCATCTCCTGAATATTCACTTAGTGAGTCATACGAGTAGTTCTCGAAGTCGCTGGTCATGCTGTGGATGTTGTACGAATCAACATTCCACAGCTTGCCATCCCCGGTCCTGGTCAGTTCTCCGGACCAGACAGTTCCAGAACTGTTGCTTTGGTCGATGCAGACTCCCTCGGGAGTGATCTTCGCAGCAAAGTATTCGCCTGTGCATCCAGAAATGGATACTTCGTCAGTTAGCCCATCATCCTCATCCTCAATGGAGGACCATGGTTGATGGATAATCATCCCTTCTTCCACTACCAGTGTATTGAACCCTTTGTGCCCGGATTGTATCTCGTACATGCTGCTTCCGTCCCAATTAGCCCTAGGTGCTGAGAAAACGTTCCTCCAGATCCCATCGAGGCCGATACTTCCGAAGAACCACGAACCGTATTGGATGTCGTTTCCTAGGATGGTCATGTCCTGCCATGCCTCTACGAGAATCATAATCGAGTCGTTTATCAGCCCAGCATCCAAAATATTCGCTTCAATATTAATTACCCACGAGCACTCTCCGACCGAGTCGAATACTGCGATGAAAGACTCCTTGTAATCGTCCCCTTGGTAGCAGTCAGTAGTATCAAAGTGGTCATGCCCCATGCCAATGAAAACGAAATCACCTCCCTGAGAAGCAAAAAAGTAGCGGACATCCAGTTGGCTGTTGTCGCCATCACCAATTACGGGAACACGAAACAACTCCCTGATTCCGGGTAAAACATGGGGATCCACCCCTTGGGCTATGGATATCGATATCTCTTCGGTCGGGGAACTCACCGACGCATCTAACAGGTCTCCTTCAGGTATTGAGGTGATCTTTACGACATTCTCCGATACGACTTCAGAATCGAACCAGGCCAAGCTGTCGACCACCGATGAAAACTCCTCGACTGTCCCGTTTATGGTCCCGATTTCATAGGCCGGCACCACACGTGATCCCTCATCGAAACCCCCTCCTCCAGTGGTATCGAATTGGAAGACAATTTGCGCACCGCCAAGATCGAAGATGGTAATGGATGCCCCATTAAGGTCGGACAGTGAGTCAATCTGGAAGTTGATGTATATTTTCTCGGACCGGCCGTTCTCGATTTCCTCGTTCTGACTGGAGTCGCCGGCTTCTTGAGGGATTCCTCTGGGACCAATTTCCCCACCAAGGGACATTGTTTGCACCGCCAGAATGAATACTACGAGGAAAGAGATTCCTCTAGATCCTCTAATCATGGGGTGTTTCGGAGGGGGGGGTACCATTTTCTTCTTTCTGTTCCACCACTCGTGTGGGTGCGGCAATTGATTAGCCGATTTCCCTGAGTTTCATTGTATCGGGGTCGCCCCGGTCTCGGTCCTGATGACCTTGCCATCCTCGATGGTGTGGACGGCCATCACTGCCTCCCTGGTTCCATCGGGGAAGTCCATAACAGAGTGCTCTACGAGGATGTCCTCGTTCTCGTATATGCATCTAGAATCATTAATCACAACCTGCTCATTTGCCATCATGCTCGCCATCATCTCGCTCATCTGGGACTTGTCAATCGTTGTTCCAGTTTGGTGCCGGACGAATTCGTAGTCATCGTGTAGTGCCTCTGTGTAATGCGTCGCGTCCCTCTCCTCCATTGCCTTCATCAGTAGTTCGTAAACTCTCATGGGCTTCGGTGACCCAATCGTAATTTGAGTGTTTTCTAGTTCAACTCACTATAGGAACAGCCACCCAATCAGGAGAAGTGGGAGGAGTAGGAATGCTGTGACCAAGTCATCCACTGGGTCGACCTGATCCTGTTCTCCCTGTAGTAGATGAAGGCTGGGGGGTAGAAAATGATAGTCAGGAACAGGATTGACCACCAGGGAAAACCACCCACGACCCCCTCCCAATCCGACAACGCCTTCACGAACCACTCCCCAAGGGATAGTAGGCTACTCACTAGCAAGAAGAAGACAGACATGGTCACACCATGCAGGATGAATATGCTCAGATCCTCTCTCTCCATCCTATGCACTCTCAAGGAGGAATAGGACGTCTCGCCTTTCCAACTCGCAGAGCAGTGACGAGGCCCTGGGTCCGTGACTCCTTCCGATGAGGGTCCAATAAATCGCAGCATACGCCTCCCTCCTGGGGATGCCGGCGGAATCCGAGGCATCCGATATGGCCTCACTAATCCCGTCATCTCCCCACTCGCATTCCGATAGAAACGAGGAAAGCTCTGCTAGGAATGAATTGGCACCATCGTCGAGTTTCTCCTTGACCTCATTGCCCACTTCCTTCCGAATCTCGAATCTGGCACCATCCGGGAAGTGCGCCCCATCTATCCACGTCCTCATCCTAGCTAGCCTGACTTCTAGCGACCTCCCCGGCTCCCCTTGAATGTGCCCAGATCTGTTAAGAGATTTCCAGATGTCGTCATCCGATGACTTGATCTGCGCTAACATCGAGAGGTGCCTGAAAGAGACGCCTCCAATCGATTGACTAGGGTCAGACCCCGCTTCCACCTGGCTCAGCCTGATCGCCCCACTCTGAGTTTGGGCTGCCACCAACTGCCGCTTAGTCATCCTCCTCTCATGGGGAGTTGGGTTGGAGACAAGCCTCTCGTACTCATCAGCGGTTTGGAAAAGGGCACTCCCCGTATCGAATTCGATATGGCGGTTAATCTTACTTCTTGCTATGACGTACCTAAGTATCTCGGGAGGAACCAGTGAGAGGGCCTCCATGGGGCCAATGGTGAGGCCAGTGGAGCTGGACATCGGGCCCATCCCCTTCAGTTGAATCCACTCGTAAACTATTTTGTCCGGGGGTTCTCCTCCCAGAAGTTTGCATATTGGGATGCCAGTGTCGTAGCTCCCACCAGCAGCACCATGGTCCTTGCCAGCTGGCTCGCATGTGATGCCATGGATGGCCCATCTGGCTGCCCAATCAATTCTCCATGGCATTTTACCCTCTCCCTTTCGGATATCGGACCTCCCTTCCACCCCAAGCGAGTCAATCCAGTGTACGAATGGCTTCTCATAGCTCATGACAGTCACGCCATCGAGGCTCCCATCCGAGCCCATTGGATTGTACGGGAACCAGTCGTCAGCAAGCTCCCTACCAGAAATCTCCTGAATGATTCTCCTAATTTCTTCCTTCTTTGAGATTGCCGTATCGATGTATTCGGCGAACTCACCAGATTCGTAGGTCTCGTGATTCATCACCACCTCCGGGCAAACCCCGATTTGTTCCAGGGCATTCAGGAATGGTCCTAGGAAGTGATCGGCGTATGTGGCACTACCATCGCTAGGTTTCCCATCTGAACCTGGTGCAGGGATGTATGCAAGTGGGTGACCGATGTAACTCTCGTATTCTGGCGATAGGAAGTCGTATACCCTTCTCAAAGGGTCCATTGAGTCAACGATGAAGATGTATTTTGACTCGATCCCAGCGTCAAGGCAGGCTCTGTGAATCATTTCTGCGGAGAGTATCTCCCTCAGGTGACCGATGTGGAACTCTCCCGATGGAGTAATTCCCGACGCTGAGACCTGCTTCCCCCCACGCTCCATGAGCTTTTGTGCGGTGTAATCCGCCCAGTGCATGTGCCACCTCAGACCGTCGCTGCTCTAATCAGCGCCCTCAATGGCACCCCTTCGACGTCATCGTCCCAGGACTTGTTCACAAGGACAATGCACATTTTGACGTCGGCCCCTGCAGCACTGAGGTCGGCTGCAGTTTTCTTCATGGTAGTACCCGAAGAGTAAACGTCATCGACGATGATTATCCTCTTGCCCTCGATACTGGCGTAGACTTCCGAAAGGTGCCCACCGACTTCTTCGCTAATGGTCCTTACCACGGCCATCTCCAGATCCAAAGTCGACGAGATTGCTTGAGCGAAAGCGATCCCATTGATGCTGATACCGACTATCGTGTCGATCTCGTCCCCCACCATCTCATCGATGATATCGCAGAAAATGTATGACACTGTCTCGATTCGATCTCCCTTGACCGCTATAGACCTCCATCCGACCTTCACGTCAAGCGGTTTGTCTTCTACCTCGTAATCGCTGGCAGAAAGCCACTGGACCGTGGTTTGTGACAACGACAGCTCATCCGCTATTTGCTGAGTGTTGAGTCCGCTTGTTCTGAACTCTTCGACCTTAGACCTCAGTTCATCGACACTTAGGTGCATCAGTCGATGCCAGCGTTAGAGTGCTATGAATCCACCGGGAGTATTCTATGGTGTCCGTTGTATTTTCCATATTCAGAATCTGCCGGTGCTGCCGAAGCCCCCCTCGCCCCTCTCGGTATCACCGAGTTTGTCGACTTCAACTTCGGAGAATTGAACATTGGGTATTGGTGCTATCACTAGCTGAGCAATCCTCTCCCCAGATTTCACCTTGTAAGAATCACCATTCCCTATCCAAGTCATTAGTACGAACAGCTCGCCCCTGTAGTCCGCATCAATAGTCCCAATGCTATGGGGTAGGATAAGCCCTTTCGAGCCTAGTGATGACCTAGCCCTCACTTGTCCCTCGTAACCCTCTGGAATCGCAACCCTAAGCCCAGTCCTAATCTTAACGCTAGAACGGAAACTAACAACAGTTTCCTCCAAACAGTATAAGTCCCAACCGGCAGCATGGGCGCTTCCCTTGGTGGGCATCCTAGCATTGGATTCCATCTTGGCAATCTTCACTACGGGTGGTTCACCCACATGTTACCGAGTTAGAACCGGTCCTTGACCGTTCCCAAAACTCCCGGTGGGGTGAAAAGCCCCCCTATTCTCCCATGGTCGTGACCAACCGCGAATACGAGGATCTCTTGGACCGTGCAAGAGAGAGGATACCGAAGGACATCAGCGAGCGTTCCAGGTGGACGATGCCTCAACCAGACATCATGATTGAGGGAAGTCAGACCATTCTCCGGAACTTCTCAGAAATTGTCGATGCGATGGATAGGGATGCCAACCACGTTTTCCAGTATTTGCTCAATGAGCTAGGGACTTCCGGAAGTAGAGAGCAAGTCAGAATCATGCTCAAGGGCAAGGTCCCTCCAAAGAGAATCAAGGAGAAGATTGTCTCGTACGTGAAGACGTACATCCTATGCGGAGAGTGCAAGGCTCCCGATACAAGATTCATGCGTGAGGGTCGAACTACCCTTCTGAAATGTCAGGCATGCGGCGCAACAAGGCCAGTTCGACTATAGTCTCACTTCGGGGAGAAATCCAGCAGAACCTTGCCCCGGTTCTTCCTGTTATGTATGTGCATCTGAGCATCGGCTACCTTCTCGAATCGCCAAACTGAATCAATCACCGGATTTATCTTCCCTTCTTGTAGCATCCCGGACAATGAAGCGAGATGTCCCTTGAAGATCGAATCGTCCTCTAGTAGCCCCATATGGACTCCGAAAACTGCCTTGTTCGAGCTCATTAATCTGAGAGGATCGAATCGAGGCATCCCCCACCACATTCTTAGTTCTGAAAGTCGAGACCTCTTCTGCCCCTTCACAACGGCAGATGCCCCGAAGTAATACAACTTGCCCCCTTTCCTAAGAGACTTGTATGAGCGTAGGAGGTGACTCCCTCCGACAGGGTCTATGGCGTGGTGCACCCCCCTTCCACCCGTCATTTTATTGCAGACTTCCACGAAGTCCTCTTTCTCCCTATCGACGAACCTCATGCCCATTGATTCGACGAAATCCTTTTTGGCAGCGGAAGCAGTTCCAACTACCAATGAAGCACCGAAGACTTCGCATATCTGTGACACTGCAGTACCCACTCCACCAGCAGCGTGATGGATCAGAACCGTGTCTCCCTCAGAGATCCTACCAAGATGGACCAGCATGTGCAAAGCCGTACCATAGGTAACTGGTATCGCAGCCGCTTGGTCGAAGGAGACCGAATCCGGAATCGGAACTACCCTTCTAGCATCCAGGCAGACCTTCTCAGAATAACCTCCGAATCCAGTCATTGCGAGTACTCTGTCTCCTTCCTTTAGAGAATCTACTCCATCTCCAAGTCCAATCACTACTCCAGCTACCTCATACCCTGGAGTGAATGGGAAGTCGGGACTCGAACCATAGAGACCTTGCCTCATCATCAGATCTGCAAAGTTCACCCCTGCTCTGTGTATACTGACGCAGACCTGACCACTCTCTGGCACTGGGTCTTGCTCTTCTACAATCTGGATTGTGTCGACACCCCCAGCCCTTGGATATACAACTCTCCTCATCAACACTCACCTCGCTACTAATTCTTCTCAAATTCCCCAGTGTCATTATGGCAGGTAGGACCTAATTTCTTCGAGTCCCTTCTTGCTCTTTGATGGGATATTCTCTGGGTAACCTATCTTGATGAAACCAATAATTCGCTCTTTGATAGGCGATGCTCCTATCGTGCAGTAAGCAGCTTCTGAGCGAGTAATCGCTCCTGTGCTCCATTGAGAACCAACTCCATTGTCCCAGAGTGACAGAATCAGATTGTGAGTTGCACATACAGTTGCCGCATAGTCCTCTTCTTGCCTAAAGAGGTCTCCCGGACTCAGTGAGCTAGTGACGCAAATTAGCACAGGAGGTGATAGAATCTTATCTATGGCTTTGGTTACTCCTGCTTCAGGATCTTCTCCCTTAGGAGATTTCTTCATGGCTAGGATCTTGATCTCTGGGATAAGTTCGGTTCGGGCATCTTCTCCCATGACGTAGAATTTCCACGGATGGGTATTCTTGTGGCAGGGAGCATTTCTTGCAGCCTCAAAGGCCAACTCTAGAATATTATCATCCACCTTCTCGTTGCTGTACCTGTATATTGTTCGCCTCGAGGTGAGCACATCCTGGAAAACACTCATTTTTCTCACCGTTCGATATCATCGAATTTGGAAGCCAAGACAAAATCCGACTCGGTGAGGGCGTCAATCTTGTGAGTGAAAATTACAGCGATCAGCCTCCCCCATCCAAGCTCAAAGTCAGCATGGTGAGATTGTTCTTCGCAAATTGCACCTAGTGCGTTAGTAAATTCGAGAGCAGAGACAAAGTCAGGAAACTCCCAGGTTCGAGTAAGGTGGTGATTTTCTACTAATCTCCAGTCTTCATGAATCTGCACAAGGAATGCGGCAGTCTCTTCTTCGCTGAGTGGAGGGGTCCCTCCCTCGCAGGGAACACAGTCCATTGCAGAAAGCCTATCCAAGTTGTCACCCCCATGACAGGTTGTTTCCGTGACCTTCACTGGTCTTCTCTGCCATTTCGTGGACCTCAGATCTTCTCTTCATGTCGTCCTTCTCGAATTTTAGGAGCTCCTCGTCCTCGATGTATGTTCTTCTCAGATGCGTGACAAGTCTGACTTCGACAATCGCATCCCGTGAAATTGATCTGAATTTTCCGTTCTCATCTAGAATGTCTATCGACGAACTCCTCCCTCCTACCATCATTCCGCGAACACATTGATCTCTGTCATCGGGTAGCATCCTCCTGTCTAGTAGCATCTCAACCAAATCGTCCTTCCTTAGGCCATACTTCCTGTCCAACAGAGGACCATGGAAGACATCACTAAGCTCTTCTAGACTTGGGGCCCCATAATCCTCGAAGAAACTAGCAGCCCATGGCGGCAGGTCACCAATTTTCTCATCTCTTGCTGCGTCGGACACATACCTTCGTTTCGGCAGTCATAGAAAAACCAGCGGGTCGTCTATGCCTGTCATTTCTCCTCATGCCTTGCTAATGATTGAAGTGCAATACCGTGGCGGAGTCCACGGAGGTAGTTGCTTGGCATCGGTTGAATGGAGGTCGATTCCGACCGTTCTTTATCCTCAGGAAATTCTTGACAAGGCGTTTGGAAGGGCGAGCAGTCAGGCGGATTTGGTCGAGGATCCAGACAAGTACCACAGGGTCAGGAAGCAGATGACCCGGATGGTCCAGTCCGCTTGTGACGTCGCCACTAAGACTCTCAATTCGTATGTGAGCAGGTGGCCAAGTCTGAATGCCCTACCTGAGTTCGACCAAGCCCTTGTGGACGCAGCCGTTGGTTGTGACGACTACAAGAAGAACTTGGCGTCATTGCAATGGGCCGCCGAGAGATCTCAGAGGATTTCTGGAGAGGCACAGTCAAAGATTCTAAGACTCAGAGAAATTGATGGATTCCACAAGGCAAGGAGGCACGCATATGGTCGATTGGCTTCCATTATCGATCAGATTTCACCCCAGATATTGTGGTTGGGTGAGGCCAGAGATGTTCTGCGAAAACTCCCCTCTACCGACCCTCTCGAACCATGCATCGTGGTCGCTGGTTCCCCCAATGTTGGGAAATCCGCATTAATCAGGGCCCTTTCAAGCGGGGAGCCACAGGTCGCATCTTACCCATTTACTACTAAACAACTGCATTTAGGCCATTTCACACATCGGCGCAGAGTGTATCAGATGGTCGATACCCCTGGCCTTCTCGATAGACCAATGTTGGAGAGGAATCAGATTGAGATGCAAGCCATTGCCGCTTTAGAGCATCTGGGGGATGTCCTCCTGTTCTTGATTGACTGGACTGATGAAGCTACTACTCCTATTTCTGAGCAGGAGCGACTCCTGGAGGAGGTGAGGGGCTTGTTATCGGACAGGAGGGTCCTCGTGGTCTCTACAAAGTTGGATCTCTTAGAGGGTGATGTTGGGGAGGAAGATCATAGAATCAGCTCAATTTCCGGAGAAGGACTCGAGGAACTAAGAGTGAATCTGATAGAAATTATTGATGCGGATAGGGTGGATGATCCTCTGTCTCTACCCGAACATTGGCCTCGAGAGGATGAACGCTAGTTCAGAACAAGATCACACATGCCATGAATGACCGCAAACGACGCAGTAGAAGTTGTGGCCTCCGTACGACTCCGCCAGCCCTGAGACATCAACCTCAGAGCCGCAGTTGGGGCATTTCGTCACGTGCATATACATCTCCAATACGAATTGGTTATTCAACGATGCTGAGAACAACTAACTTATTGACCTCTGAAGCGCTTCAGCAAGTTCCTAACTGGAAAAGCCATCTCTCCAGCACCAATTAGTAACAGTCCCGAAGTTCCAGCGAGTACAATCTCCACAATATTGTCCAAGTGGACGCTCGAGGACATTTCGACTCTCTGAGAATCTAGGCTCGAACCCTCATACCCAGCAGTGACGAATCTGTATGATCCAGGTTCAAGCCTGAACCTCATCGAACCATCGTTCTGCGGCCCCCCTGCCACGAGGAATCTTCCAATCTGCTCCTCGGTGCAGTGTGTGAGCCCAGTCGTACTGTCAGGAGGGCACTCATCTGCCGCCGAGGCATCAACTACTCCTAACCAACCTCTATCCGGCTCCTTCCACTCGAGCTCTAATGTGATTTCCAGTAGCCCGAATGCCCTTGGCACGTCCAAGTTCTCGGTAGTCATTCCAACGTTGCATCCCGCATCGTCATCTGAACATGGGATGATTGGGACCTGATTTCCTGTTTCCGGGGTTTGGTAACCGACCAGACTCAGTAGTAGGATTAAAGCGCATAGCAAACCGACTAACATCGGCAGCAGGGAGAGAATTCTGACCATCATCCTATCATGCCTCCGAATTTGCCGTGATTTAACCCGACGCCCCCATGATTACTTGGAATGCTAGAAGCCCTACGAAAATCACTATCCCAAAGTACATCAAGAAAGTGAACCTCTTCCTTGATTTCTCCCGGCGTTCATACATGGACGAGCACCCATCATCACCACAAATTGCCGGATCACTTTCCAAGGATATTGGTTTCCAGCAAACAGAGCAATGCCTGTGTGGTTCGATGTTCACTCTCGTCCTCGATTGGTGCCCCCTCTTCGAGGCTGCAGCGTGCGCCTGCTTTGCAGTCCTCTTTGCTGCCTTCAGAATGGTGTCTTTCCTACTCGCCATTAACTTCTCACCATTGTACCCTCGAATTCCTCTCCCTCAAGTGAACTCTTGATTACTCGAGTATCTCTGCCATCCAGAACATCTAGAGGTAAGTCATGCTCCAAGGCCTCCCCAACTCCAATCGGGTCAACGACTTGGGAGATGCCTGCCTCTGTGTGCCCCGGTGGTCCCACTATTTCCTGTAATTCTTCGTGAGTCAATTCATCAAATGCCTCAGCCTCCGGATTTTTTCTGGGATCTTTGGAATAGACCTTGGATACGTTTGTTGCGATGACACACTTCTCTGCTCCACTTTGTATCGCTAGCCTAATCGCAACGGCGTCAGTCGTTTGACCCGGTTCCGTGCCACCCATCACAACAACATCACTCTCAACCAATTCAAGAACCGCCCCTTCGATACTCTCTGGAATCTTCTCCGAAACATCGACTCCACCATCAGATAGTGCTTCCCTGACTATGGTCGCGTTTAGCCTCGTGGCGGCTATCCCAATCCTGTCTAGGTGTGACACATCTTCAATCAATGGTCTGGCCAATTCAATGCCCTCTCTTGCTGGAGCTCCTCCTCCAACAACCAAGGCTACCTTTGCCCCCGATTCTACTCTTGCCCCGATTACACGAACCATTTCCATCAACCAGTTGTTTCGTCCCTCGACTTCTGGCCTCAGCAAGCTTCCGCCGAGCGCAACAACAACCGTCGCCATCGACCATAGGTTGGCACGTTGCCTTTCAATACGTATGCTCTACTTGCGCTGAAGGGTTGAAATGCCGTCCGTGGTGGCAAACACGGAGGAGCGACATGGCTGATGAGATAGCGCAACAGCAGCGGAGACTCCGATTCAAGAAGTCCCTACAGGAACTCTCAGGCATGAAGGGCATGGGGACGGAGTTGGTATCGGTTGTAATCCCTCCTGATAGGATGATACATGATGTGAGGCACCATCTTAGTAATGAGGCCGGCCAAGCAGCCAATATCAAGTCAAAATCGACGAAGAAGCATGTTACTGATGCTATTGAATCGGCACTCTCCACACTAAATCGATACAAGACTCCAGGTGAGGGGGGAATCGCAATTTTCGTCGGCCATGTCATAGTCGGGAACAACAAAACAAGACTAATGTCAACCGTAATTGATGACCCACCTGAGCCATTTTCTTCGTTCAGGTATAGGTGTGACTCGACCTTTGAAGTGAGTCAGTTGGAAGAGATGCTCATCGATCGAACTTCCTATGCTCTTTTCGTAATTGATAGGTCCGAGGCAGCGTATGGTCTTGCTTCAGGAAAAAAACTCCATTGCCAGGAGCACATCACTTCACTCGTCCCTTCAAAGCACGGTAGAGGGGGGCAATCTGCACAAAGGTTCGAGAGGCTGATAGAGGAGGCGGCTCACAATTTCTTCAAGAAAGCAGCAGAGAGGGCGTCTAACTATTGGCTTCCAATGGTTCAGGACTTGAAGGGAGTAATCATCGGAGGACCCGGAGCAACAAAGGACTTCGTCGTAAAGAATGATTATTTCCATCACGAGATAAAGAAACTGATTGCAGAACCATACTTTGATGTCGGCTATTCGAATGAGAGCGGCCTAAGGGAATTGATTCAGCGAGCAGGGTCGACAATGGATCAGATTGAGCTAGATGTCGAACGGACAATCGTTGACGAATTCTTGCAGGAGGTGATGAAGTCAAACCCAAAAGCGACATATGGGGAGATTATGATTCGCTCCGCATTGGATCAAGGAGCCGTCGCAACCCTCCTCCTCTCCGAGGCAATAACCAAGAGGAGAGTAAGGTGGTTTTGCAAGGAGTGCAAGAACGAATGGGAAACCACACATGAAAAGTCCTCAGTAAATCCAACTTGCCCAGAGTGTAAATCCAGTAAAGTCAATGAGGACAAGGAGAATTCAATGGAACTAATCGATGAACTCACCATATTGGCCGGACATACTTCGGCCAAAGTCAGGCTAATTTCATTGGATACCGAGGAGGGCTCGACTCTCTACACAGCATTCGGCGGAATTACCGCTCTGTTGAGGTACCCTATTTCGTGAGGTGATTTGGATTAGGGACCTGATAAATGAGATGATTCCATTCTTCTCCAAAGCCATGAATTTCCTCGGCGTGGAAGATTCGAATTGGATTCCACTGATCGGCAGGGCAACCGTTGAGGATCATGGAGATGTAGCACTTCCCTGTCATTCTCTAGCGAGGATATTCAGGAAGCCGCCACAGGAGATTGCAGAGCAGATTTGCGCGCTTGTCGAGGCAGATTTGGATTCAATTGCCACCGTCTCATCCATTAGCGGATTCGTAAACGTCAGTGCTAAGCCCGAATGGCTCTCGAAATGTCTTTCGAAACTACTCTCTGATCCAAGACTAGGAATCGGAGTGGAAAAACCACTAACATTTGCTGTCGACTATTCTGCTCCAAACGTGGCTAAAGAGATGCACGTTGGCCATCTTAGGTCAACGGTAATCGGCGACTCAATCGTCAGAATGCTGGAGTTCAAGGGACACCAGGCAATTCGCGAAAACCACGTAGGCGACTGGGGC